>Ga0114951_10001616_pt1 | contig 27373 bp, 25 predicted proteins | sample AM7aDNAmetaG_FD_88677 | JGI IMG/M metagenome (GOLD analysis project Ga0114951, IMG submission 88677) | Freshwater microbial communities from Finland to study Microbial Dark Matter (Phase II) - AM7a DNA metaG | ecosystem: Environmental > Aquatic > Freshwater > Lake | place: Finland: Lake Alinen... | reverse complement strand
TCGATGATGCGGTTGAGGCGGTTCTTGACCGTCGGGTAGCTGATGCCGAAGGCCTTCTCCATGTCCTTGATCGAGCCGTGGCTGCGCACGAACTCGCTCACGAACACCTGGTCCTCGTAGCGCAGGCGGGCCAGCGGCGGCAGCTCGAACTCGCCCTGGATCGAGATGCCGGAGTCCATGCGCACCTTGGTCACCAGGAAGCGTCGGCCTTCGGTGAGGTCGGTCAGCTCGTGCCAGTCATTCATCATGCAGTGCTCCACTATCGCTCACTTGACCCCCAGAAGATACGGCATTGAATTGATAAAGTCAATACCATACTTATGAAAATCAATTCCTCGCCCGAGGACGCTCTCGCTTCGCCAACGCAGGATGCCGTCGCGTCCCTGTGGCCGCGGCTTCTGGGGACGTGAGCATCCGATCATGCGAGCGCAGGGACTCAGCCGGCGGCGGACGCCGATGCACTCCTGGCGGCGCTGCGGTTGCTCAGCTCACTGGAGCTTGACTCTGTCGATCCACGAGGCGATCGTGGCGATCACCTTGCGATCGACGTGTCCCGGCTTCTGATACTCGAGCGGCGTGGGCGCTCCGCTGCCGACGAGGAACAAGTGATTCGCCGTGGGGAACCGCACCACAGTCACACTCTTCCGCCCCATCAGGCCTTGCAGCCACACGTCCAGGTCGTTCGCCACGGTGACTTGGTAGTCGCGGCCTCCCTGCAGAAGCAGCAGCGGCTGCGGGATCGACCGGGCCGTCGCCACCTCGTCGTAGCTGAGCCCGCTCAGGAAGTAGACGGGTCCAACCCCACCGAGGAGCACCGTCCCCGGGCTCTCCTTGCGGAGCGCGGCGGGGTCGTCGATCAACGCGGCGATGCGCTCCACCTGGGGCAGCTGCTCCTTGGCCTGTAAGCCGGTCGTGCCCGGAAGCGTCGCAAGGTAGCGCAGCTGACGCAACATCGCCGCACCGAGAGGCTCGGCTCCGGCGGCGAGCAGGATGACTCCGGCCACCGCCGGCGCCTGCTCGGCGATCAGCGGGGCATACGTCCCACCCTCAGAGTGGCCGAGCACGAAGATCAGGTGGGGGTCCACGGCCGGCTGGCGCTCCAGGAGGGTGATCGCCGCGAGTGCATCGGGCACGTACTCCTGCGTCGTCGTGAAGGTCTGTGGCTCGATGCTCTGCGGATAGTCGCGGGTGCGCTTGTCGTAGCGCACAGTGGCGATCCCCCGGGCGGCGAGGCCGAGAGCGATGTCCACGAACGGCTTGTTGGGCCCGACCGTCTCGTCCTGGTCGCCGGGCCCCGACCCGGAGACCAGCACGACTGCGGGAAAGGGGCCTTTGCCGGCGGGAAGCGTGAGCGTTCCCCTGAGCGGCGGAGAACCGACTTCGACGGCGATCTGCCTGACCGCCGCAGCCGCGCTTGCGGCCGGGGTCGCCGCCGAGCCGGACGGCAAGCCCGTCGTGGCGCCCGGAGACGGGTTCGCAACCGTCGAACTACAGCCTGCGGCCACCGCGACGACGCCCAGAACGGCCAGGAGCGGAGCCGCGCGCCGGCCCGCTCGGCGCCAAAGGCGTCTCTTCGGGGGCTCTGGGCGTCGAAGACGCGGCCGGCTCATCACCGCATCCTCCCGAGAGTGAGACGGGATGGTGTTCTCGCTCCTGTCGACATGGCGGTGGCAGTCGCCCTGGGCATGTCCGCGCACGCCATTACGCGCCGCAGGCCAACATGGTGGCCGCACGCTGCGCCGCGCGGCCATCAGACGGGTGCCCGCCCCGGCATCATCGCGATGGCGTTCTCCGGGCAGCCGGTCGCGCAGAGCCCGCAGCCGCGGCAACGAGCGGCGGCGAAGAGCAGTCTGTGCGGCCCGCCGGCCCGCCGCCGCGCGTTGCCGGGCTCGGCGGCGCGCTCTGTGGATTCGGCGGCCACGACCACGCCGTCCGCCTCTGCCTGCGGCGCGGCGGCCACGCCGGGCCGCGGCTCTCGCCCGGACCCCCGCTCGGGCGACAGGGCGAGCGCCTCGAAGGGGCAGCGCTTCGCGCAACGTCCGCAGAGCGTGCAGGCGGCGGCGTCCACGGCAGCGACGTGCCGCCGCCACGGCCACTCGCCGGCGATGCCGAGACGCCGCGATGCCTGATGCGGGAAGCAGCAGTCGGTGCAGCAGTTGCAGATCTCGCCGGCCTCGTCCTCCAGGCCAACAAAGCCGGTGCGCACGAGCCCGGCGCGGTCGGCCTCGCGGAGCAGCGCCACGGCGCGCTCGGCCGAGATCTCCCAGCCGAGCCCGCGGTCGTTCTTGAAGCGCAGGCAGACGTTGAGCGGCTTGCGGCAGCGCCCGAACATCGCGCGGCAGTCACAGGGCCACTGGTAGACGTGCGGCGCGGCACGCACGATGTCTTCGGCCTCCTGCAGCAGGACGTAGGAGTAAGCGGCGTTCCTGGAGGAGCCGGGCGCGGCGCCGATGCCTCCGCCGGGTCCGACCGCGAGGTCGGCGGCGACGCCCGCCTCGTAGTGCGCGAGCTCCCATTCGTTGAGCTGCGCGGCCACGTCATCGGGGACGTCCTTCCAGCCCTCGAACATTGCCCAGATCTCGAAGCGCGCGTGAAACCCGGCGAGGGCGACCTGATCGCCGTCTTCGGCCAGGTCGACGACGCCCCGGCGCGCGGCGCGCGCCAGGTCGGCGGCCGTGAGGCCGGGGACGCGGCGAAGCACTTCGGCCTCCGGCAGCGGGCCGGCGGCGAGCGCGTCGACGAGGTCGAGCTCGAGGAGCTCGAAGAAGCGGTCGGCCCACGGCACCAGAAAGTCAGGCAGGCCGAAGGCCGTCACAAGGGCGTCATCGCTGGACGTCACGCTGCTCCTTCGGTCGGTTGCCTGCTCAGCCCCAAGAGTATGGCCGGACCCTCTTCATCGGTCCACTTCCTGCGTCAGGCCTTCACGTCAGAGCGACCACACGTCAGCGGGCCCGGGCTGCGCAGATAGGACCGGGCAGCCCAGACCATGAACCGAGCTCCAGACCGTGTGGGACCGCCGTCCGGCGGACTGACGACGGCAACGACGGGACCCGGGATGTGCTTGACTAGTCGGCGCAGCCCTCTTGAGCCGCCCCCTGCGCAAGACTCCTCAAGGGGCGGGACCAGATCGACAGCATCCACTCGCAAGGAGACAGCCATGGCCTCGTTCGCCCGCTGGTGCTACCGGCACCGCATCATCGTCGTCATCGCCTGGCTCGCCGTGCTGCTCTCGGTGTTCGGCGTCGAGCGCTTCGTCGGGAGCGCCTACTCCGACACGTTCACGCTGCCCGGCACGGAGTCGTCGCGGGCGCTGGACCTGCTGGCCTCGGCGCTGCCCAAGCAGTCCGGCGACTCAGACACCATCGTCTGGCACGTGCCCAGCGGATCGGTGAGCGACCCGGCGGTACAGACGCGCATCGGGGCGCTGCTCAAACAGGTGGCGGCGGTGCCGACCGTCGCGGCCGTGCGCAGCCCGTACAGCCCCGCCGGCGCGGCGCAGATCAGCCAGGACGGCAGGACCGCCTACGCGACGGTCGCCTTCTCGAAGCTGGCACCGTCGCTGCCCAAGGCGGACGTCCGCCGGGTGATGGCCCTCGTGAAAGCGGCCGGCACCGCGTCCCTGCAGGTCGAGATCGGCGGGCAGGCGATCGAACAGTTCAACCGGACGCCGCCCTCCAACAGCATGGCCATCGGCCTCGTCGCCGCGGCCATCATCATCCTGCTCGCTTTCGGCTCACTCTTCGGCATGGCGCTGCCCCTGATCGCGGCCGTGGTCGCGCTCGGCACCGCGACCTTCGCCATCGATCTCTTCTCGCACGCGATGAGTGTGTCCAGCATCGCCCCCACCTTGGCGGCCCTCATCGGGCTCGGCGTGGGTATCGACTACGCGTTGTTCATCCTCACCCGCCACCGCGACGGGCTGAGGGCGGGGCTCTCACCGGAGGACGCGGCCGTGCGCTCGCTCAACACGGCCGGCCGCGCGGTCCTCTTCGCCGGCGGCACCGTGTGCGTGGCGCTGCTCGGCCTGCTGGTCCTCAGGCTGAGCTTTCTCACCGGCATGGCCTACGCCTCCGTCATCACCGTGGTGCTGACGATGGCCACGGCGCTGACGCTGCTGCCGGCGCTGCTCGGCTTCATGGGGCCGCGCGTCCTCAGCCGCCGCGAGCGGCGGCGGCTGGCCGAGAGCGGCCCGGAGGAAGCCCACACCTCGGGCTTCTGGGCGCGCTGGGCGGGATTCGTCTCGCGGCGGCCCGTCATCCTGGCGCTGGCCGCACTCGTCGTGATGCTCACGCTGGCCAGCCCCGTGATCGATCTGCGCCTCGGCCTCTCGGACGCCGGCAACGATCCCGCCTCGAGCACCACCCGCAAGGCCTACGACCTCCTGGCGAACGGGTTCGGGCCCGGGTCCAACGGCCCCTTGCTGCTCGTCGCTCAGGTGGGCACGCCCGCCGACACGGCGGCGCTCGGCGTGCTGACGCAGAGCCTGCAGCACATGCCGGGCGTGGCCGCCGTGGTGCCGTTCCCGTCCAAGCCGGGGGCGAAGGTCGCGGTCGTCCAGGTTGTCCCCGCGTCCGCTCCTCAGGACGTGAAGACAAGCGAACTGATCACCCATCTGCGCACGACGGTGATCCCGGCCGCCGAGAAAGGCAGCGGCCTGCGCGTGCTGGTCGGCGGCGCGACCGCAATCTTTGACGACTTCGCCGCCATCATCAGCGGCAAGCTGCCGCTCTTCATCGGCGTCATCGTGGCCCTCGGCTTCCTGCTGCTTCTCATCGCCTTCCGCAGCTTCCTGGTGCCGGCGACGGCCGCCGTCATGAACCTGCTCGCCGCGGCCGCCAGCTTTGGGGTCATCGTCGCCTTCTTCCAGTGGGGCTGGGGCTCGAACCTGCTGGGGCTGGGCAAGGCGGGGCCGGTGGAGGCCTTTCTGCCGGTGATCATGCTCGCCGTGCTCTTCGGCCTCTCCATGGACTATCAGGTCTTCCTCGTGAGCCGCATGCACGAGGAGTGGGTGCACACGCACGACAACCGCCACTCCGTGATCCTCGGGCAGGCAACCACGGGGCGCGTGATCACCGCCGCGGCCGCGATCATGATCGCCGTGTTCACCGCCTTCGTCTTCGGCGGCCAGCGGGTGATCGCGGAGTTCGGCATCGGGCTGGCGGCGGCGGTCTTCCTCGACGCCTTCATCCTGCGCACCGTGCTCGTACCGTCGATCATGCACCTCTTCGGGCGGGCCAACTGGTGGCTGCCGCGCGCCGTCGACCGGCACATGCCGCATCTGTCGGTGGAGCCGACGTCGGACGAGGAGAGAGAGGCCTGAGCACGCCGGCGCCGCTCGACGAGGGCGCTCCGGCACTCCGCCTCCTCCCGGGGTCGTTCAACAAAAGGCGGGGGCCGACGCGCGCGACGCTCAAGTCCAGCCGATTCCTGCCGACGTTCAGGGACGAGAGAGGAGCCCTCGACGGAGAGTGGCCTCGTGCGCCGGCTTCGGACCGTGTTCCCTATCGTGCTCGCCGTGCTCGGCTGGCTGGGGTTCGCCGCCGCCTGGTACTACGTGTTCTGGTCCCGCGCCGCGACCTACAGCGGGTGGCGCGACGTGGCGCTCATCTTTCTGATCGCGGCCGTGATGGTCTTCGTCACGCTCCTGTGGGTGCGCTGCAACGTCGGCATCCCCGGACTCCACGCTGGCCAAGGCTCGCAGCTATCTGCTCGACGAGCGCGTCCGCGTCGGCAACAAGACCTGCAACCAGGGCAAGGCGATGGCCCTGAACGACACGCTTCCGCTGCTCAACGGCTCGCTCATGCCGATCATCGACGGCGACGCAGCGCCGGCTGTACCCGGTGTACAGGGAGGCTGCGCTCCCGATCCTGTGGGCCTACTCGTTCGTGCTGCCGACCGCGGCATGGCTCGTCACGTGGCTGCTCGGCGCCCCGCTTCTCGGTACGATCCCCGTCCCTGCACTGTGGGGAATGCTCATCGCCACCATCTCGCTGGTGCAGTTGTGGGTGGGCGTCTGGATGGACCGGCGCCATGACCCCAGCGTGACCCGCTACTACGCCTGGGCCGCCTGGTCCCCGCTGATCTACTGGATCCAGATGGCGATCATCACCGCCATCTCCACGCCCGGAGGGTTGCTTCACCCCCGGGGAGAGGGCACCCGGCACACGCCGAGAGAAGCCGAGACCGCAGCCGAGCGCGTGCCGCCGGCGCTCGCGCCGCCGGCGGCCGTCAGACGCTGAAGCGCGGCGTCCGCCTGGGAGTCGGTGACCCCGAATACCTCTCCCACCTCGCGCGTCGCGGCGTGCTGCACCTCTCGATCTGCTATGCCGAACGGCTCCGCGAAGCCGCCGCCTCGAGCCGATCGGGGGAGTACTATCGTCAAGCTTCCTCAAGAGAAGGGGAAGCGCTCAGACAGACGAGTCTCCAATGAACCCGCGGCGGTTCAGACAATGTCCCGCCGGTAGCTGCGACAGTCGCGGGTGCGAGCACCGTCAAGGCCAAGCGGGAGGAGAGAGATGCACCGGGACCTGAGAGCGCTGTTCGAGCCTCGCTCGGTAGCGGTCGTCGGTGCCTCCGGCGACACCTCGAAGTGGGGTGGCGACCTCAGCGTCCGACTCCTGCGGGACGCTCACCGCCGCCCGGTCTACCTGGTCAACGGACGTGGCGGGGAGATCCTCGGGCAGCGGGCCTTCCCTTCGCTGCGGGACCTCCCGGAGGCCCCCGAGCTCGTCATCCTCGCGATGCCGCAGAAGCTGTTCGAATCCGTGATCGACGATTGCATAGCGGTCGGCGCGAAAGCTGTGGTGGCCGTCACAGCGATGCTCGGCGAGACGGGGGCGGAGGGCCGCGCCCGTGAGCAGGCGGCAGCGGAGCGTCTGCGCGCCGCCGGGGCGCTGCTCGTCGGGCCCAATTGCCTGGGCGTCGCCGACACCCACAGCGACTTGCACGCGGTGGCGTATCTCGCTGTTCGCCCCGGGTGCGTCGGCCTCATCTCGCAGAGCGGCGGCTTCGGCGAGGAGCTCAACCTGCGGTTCGCCGAGCTCGGTCTCGGTTTCTCGCGCTTCATCGCGATCGGCAATCAGGCCGACGTCGACACGCCCACGATCCTGCGCTCCTTCGTCGGTCACAAACCCACTCGCGCGGTGGTCGTCTACGCCGAAGAGATGCGCGACGGCCTCGGGTTCGCTCGCGCGGCACATGAGCTCGTGTCCTCGGGCACGCCCGTGGTCCTGCTCTCGCCGGGCCGCTCCGCTGCGAGCGCGAGAGTCGCGCGTACTCACACGGGGTCGCTGACGTCCGACGCGGTCGTCGTGGACGCGGCCTGCCGCGCGGCGGGCGTGCTCCGCGTGAACACGCAGAGGGAGGCCGTCGAGACGCTCGTAGCCCTTCTCGGCGGAGCGTGGCCGGCCGGCCGGCGAGTGGCGGTCGTCTCCGATGGCGGAGGCCCGGGAGCCATCTGCGCCGACGTGGCAATGCTCGCCGGCCTGTCGGTCCCAGAGCTCAGCCCTCAGACGCAGGATCGTCTCAAGGCTCTCCTTCCTGCCAATGCAGGCTGCACCAACCCGATCGACTTCGCCGCGGCGACCTACGACCCGGAGGCATACGAACGGGTCATCTCTGTCGTGGCCGAGTGCGGCGAAGTGGACGCGATCGTGGCAAGCGGGGTCATCGGCTTCTGGGCGGCGAGGTTTCCCGAGCAGACGGAGATGGTCGACAAGGAGCGGCGCAGCCTCCTCCGCATGGCCGAATCCGTCAGGAAGAGTGGGCTGCCCCTGGTCTGCAACACGCCGGAGCGCTCCCCCGTGGTGGATGATCTGCGCGCCCGCGGTCTGCCCATCTACCGCGACGTGGAGTCGGCCGTGTCGGCGCTCGCACGCCTGGCTACATCCGCAGAGCCATCCGGCGTGCCCGAGGCCCCTCCGCCCGGTCCCGCGCTCCAAGCTGAGGGCTACTGGGATGCCCGTCGAGCCGTGGCGGAGGCCGGTCTTCCACTTGCCGAGTCGCGCCGCGTTCGTGCAGACGACACGGCAGCGTGCATGGCTGCCGCCTCCGAGCTCGGGTATCCCGTCGCGCTCAAGGCCTTCGGCCTGCTGCACAAGTCCGACGCGGGCGGGGTCGTGCTCGACATTGCCGATCCGGACGCACTGGTGGCTTCTCTTGAGCGACTCCGGGAGCGCTTGGGCGCCGTCGCCGCCGAGCTTGCGATCGAGGCCATGGCGCCCACCTCGCAGGGAGCCGAGCTCATCGTGGGCTGCCATCGCGACGCTCGCTTCGGCCCCCTTCTTACCGTCGGCATGGGCGGGCTGCACGCCGAGCTTCTCGCCGACACGCAGACCGTGCTCGCACCCGTCGACGAGCGGACCGCAGCGCAGCTCATCCGCTCCCTGCGAGGCGCGCCCCTACTTGAGGGCGCGCGCGGTCGAGAGCGCCTGGACGTGGCGGCGGCAGCGCGCGCGGCGGCGGCCCTCTCCCTGTTCGCCGCCGCGCACCCCGAGGTGGCCGCGCTGGAGGTCAACCCCCTCCTCGTGCTGCCGCAGGGCGTCGTCGGCCTCGATGCGCGCCTCGTGCTGTCAGAGAGGGAACCCTCATCAGGTCCATCCAACGGAGGTCGTGATGATCCTTGAGGACATGGTCGACAAGCGCGTGGTCGTCACCGCCGGCGCGAGCGGCATCGGCAAGGTCATCGCCACGCGTTTCGCTGAGGCCGGCGCGAAGGTCCACATCTGCGACGTGGCGGTCGAGCAGCTGGCGGCACTGCGGGAGTCGCATCCCGAGATCACGACGAGCCTCGCCGATGTCTCTGCGCCGGAGGACGTGCGCAGGTTCTTCGAGGACGCCGCCCAGAGCCTCGGGGGCCTCGACATCCTCGTGAACAACGCGGGGATCGCGGGCCCCGACATGAACACGGAGGACATCGACTACGATGCCTGGTCCCGGACTCTGGACGTGAACCTCTCCGGGACGTTCCTCTGCACCCAGCACGCCATTCGACTGCTGAAGCAAGGCGGCATCGGCGGGTCCATCGTCAACATCTCGTCGAACGTCGGACTCATGGGCCTGCAGCGGCGAGCGCCGTACGTCGCTTCCAAGTGGGCTCTCATCGGACTCACGCGCTCGATGTCGTTGGAGCTGGGACCGTTCGGCATCCGGGTGAACGCCATTTGCCCCGGAGACGTGGAGGGCGAGCGCATCGATCGGGTCATCCGCATGGAGGCCGAATCCCGAGGGGTGAGTCGCGACCAGGTGGTCGCGGAGCGCGTCGAGGGCACGGCCCTGAGAACCTTCATAAGCCCTCACGACGTGGCCGCGCTGATTCTCTTCGTCTGTTCGGAGGCCGGCGCGAGGATCTCCGGTCAGGCGCTGGCCGTCGACGGTCACGTCGAGCATCTCTGAGATGGGCTGCGGCTGGCCCGCCATGGCGTCGCTGCTCCGCAGTACGTGCATGGCGATCCGCGGTCCAGCGGGAGGCGGCAGGCTGACGGTGAGGGGCATGCTTGAAGGCATGCGCTGCGGAGACGAAGAGAGAAACAGAAAGGGGGCGCGATGAGCCCGCCGGGAGACAATCCCCAGACATGCATTGAAGGCGTGCGAGGCATCACGTGCGTAGGGACGGGGCTGATCGGCGCGCGTTGGGCGGCCCTCTTCGCGGCCGCCGGCCTCGATGTCACAGGCACTGATGCAGCGCCCGATGCTGGAAGCAGAATGAACGCGGTCGTGGCCGCAGCGTGGCCGGCTCTGAAGATGCTCGGGGTCGCATCTGTCGACCAGCCGCCGCCTGTCCGCTTCGACCCCGACCTCGAGCGGGCCGTTGCCTCCGCTGACTGGGTGCAGGAGAGCGTGCCTGATCTCGAGGAGCTCAAGCTGGAGGTGATCGGGCGCATCGATGCTGCGGCGCCCTCATCCGCAGTGATCGCCTCCAGCACGTCCGGGATCCTCCCGACGGTGCTTCAGTCAGGCTGCGTCCACCCGGAACGCGTCATCGTCGGCCACCCGTTCAACCCCGCGCACATCGTCCCCCTCGTCGAAGTCGTGGCGGGGCAGAAGACGTCCCCCGAGACAGTTGCCCGGGCGATGCGCTTCTACGCGGCCCTCGGCAAGAAGCCCCTCCAGTGCCGCGTGGAGGCGCCGGGATTCATCGGCAACCGCCTGCAGGAGGCGATCTGGCGCGAGATGTTCCATCTCGTGAACGACGGTATCGCGAGCACGGGGGAGCTTGACGCCGCGATCGTCGACGGCCCGGGACTGCGCTGGGCGCTTCTCGGGCCGGCGATGATCTACATGATGCAGGGTGGCCCCGGCGGGTTTGCATATGCCCTCGAGCAGTTTGCCCCGGAACTCGTCGCCGACTGCTCGCACAACTACTACCCTGAGATGACTCCAGACCTGAAGCAGGCCCTGGACGATCAGACCCGTCGGCAGCTCGGGGAGCGCTCGCTCGACCAATGGGAGGCGCTCCGTGATGAGTTTCTCGTACGCCTCATTCAGCTGAGGGGCGAGCTTGCCGGCTACTGATCGTCATGCGCCGGCGGCCAGCCTCCACTCACCACACGAACGGTACGCGACTATGCCGGACCTCTCGCCGGTACGCCTCGTACTTGGGGTGTGCCTCGCTGAGCCACGACTCCTCGCGGCGACGCTCGGCGTCCATGAGCAGCGCCGCGACCGCCCACGGGGCCCCGCCGCCATGGCCGCGAGGAGCACCACCTGCAGCGCCGCCCATCCCTCGCCGCGCGGCCCCATCTCGGGCAGGTTGCACGCAGCGTCCGCCACGTCGGGCGCGCCCCGGCCAGACCTGTTCGTCACGATGCGCCTCCTCCTATCGGTGAGCGGGAGTCTTCCCCTCCCGCCTGGTCTTCTCGGCTCAGGGCGGCACCGACGAGCAGCGCGAGCCCGATCGTGAACGCGAGCGACGACCAAAGGAGCGCGCCGCTGGCCCACGCCTGAGCGTCGGCCAGCAGCGTGAGGCCGATGGCGGCGCAGATGACCCCGCCCAGGGTCACGCGGCGCTCGGCAGGCATCTCGGCGATCGCCCAGCCGATGACGGCGAGCGGCCACCACTGCCCGATGGTCTGGCTTGAGGCGACCACCCCCGCAACGTCGAGGATGCCGCAGACGCCCAGGGCGAGCAGCACGATCGCGATCCAGATGGCACTTGGCTTCATATTGGTCTCCTTTCGAACTTCCGAGGGCTGTCATGAACATGAGTGGTCAGTGGCGTCAATCTGTGACAGCTCCGGTAAGAAACGGTCAACGCCATCTCTTGGCGACCGCGCTGCTAGAATCGCCGGCGTCCCGCAACACCGTCGCTGAGGTTCTCGTGACGACACTCCCTCAGACGGCCCTTGCGCCGCCCCAGCCCGCCGCCGTCATGGCGCAGTACGGGCGCCTCTGCACGCGGAGCACGCGCGCCTGCGCATGACCGTGCGGCGGACGCGCGTGATGACGAAATCCGAGCTGGTGCTGCCGCCCGGGGACTACCGGCTGGAGCCAGCACAGACCGCCGCGTCGGGCCACGCGTCGCGCCACTCATGTTCACGAGAGCGCTCACGAGAGAGGGCGCCCCGACAGAGGCGTCTGGGGCCGTGACCGGGGGGTCCAGGGTCACGGCGGTTTCCTCACTGCCCCGCCGCGAGAGGAGGACCGGGTCGATCGAAGGCGCCGCTTCTGAAGTGGGCCGCCCTGCGCGCCCGACCGCGGGCGTGAGGCCTTCCGCGGCCGGCCGCCTGCTCTTCGTGGACAACATCCGCGTGTTCCTGACGATCCTGGTGATCCTGCACCACCTCACGATCACCTATGCGGGCACCGGTGGCTGGTTGTACAAGGAGGGCCGGCAGGACGCCGTCGTCGACGCTCTCGGCGGCTGGTTCTGCTCGGTGAACCAGGCCTATTTCATGGGCCTCTTCCTGCTGATCTCCGCCTACTTCGTCCCGGGATCGTATGACCGCAAGGGACCAGGCCGCTTCCTCAAAGACCGCCTGGTCAGGCTGGGCATCCCGCTGGCGGCGTTCAGCTGGGTCCTGAGCCCGCTGTTCGTGTACTGGTTCCTGCACAAGAACGCGCAGATCCCCTTCTGGAGCTTCTTCCCGGCGACGTACTTCAGCGGCGGCGAGATCATCGGTCAGGGGCCTTTCTTTGCGTGAGCGTGTGCATCGCGGCGATCTACTTCTTCCGCCGCCATCTCGACCGCAGGGGCAGGGTGGCGGCGTTCCTCGTGCCCAACGCCTATGCCGCCTACCTCATCCACGCCCCGGTGATCCTCACTCTGGCCTGGGAGATGCGCGGCCTCACCTGATACCCGCTGCTCAAGTGGGCGCTGGTCTCGCTGATCGCCGTGCCCCTCTGCTTCGGGCTCAGCGCCCTGGTCCGCATGATCCCCGGCGCAGACCGCGTGCCCTGAACACCGGCCGCCGACCAGACTCCCCGAAGACTCAGCGGCGAGGATTCAGCCGAGGTTCTCTGTCCAAAGCGGACTCGGCGGACCGACGCCTTGACCACGGGCGTGAAGGCGGTGAAGCCTCCGTTCTTGCCGTGGTAGCGTGCCACGTACCACGTCGTGCGCGACGGACGCAGCCCCGGGCTGACGAAGCGGCCGCCGGCGCTCGCGGAGAGGTCGGCGACCTTGGTCCAGCCCTGCGCCTTCGTGCTGGCGGGCTGTCCGGCTCGGCCGTAACGCATGAAGAGGGTCGCCGTCTTGCCGTCGATGTGACCGCGCAGACGCACGCTGTCGCCGTGCGCGACGATGGACCGCGTGGCGGCGAAGTCGCAGACCTCGTAGTTGTCGTAGAGCCAGAGCAGGCTCTGGACGTCGTCGCTGCGCTGAGCCTGGACCCAATAGACCTCGCCGACCGTGGCGCGCTCCGGGACGCGCAGGATGACGGTGTAGATGTTCTGCGGGCCGCTCGAGGTCACGACCTGGGGATAGGTCTGGGCGGGCTAGGTGTAGGGCGACCACGACTGGCCGAAGAACGACATCTGTTCGCCGGCCGGCAGGTTGGAGATCGTGTATTTGAACGTGCTTCCCGGCCGGCCCGAGTGGCGACACTGGGGGCCGGCAAGGCGGCCGCGCACGGCCGCACGCCAGTCGAAGGCGACAGACGTTCCGGCCACGGCCCCGGGGCTCACGGCCACCGGAGCATGACCGGGATTGACCCACTCGCACTCGGCCGTCACGGTGCCGACGGCGTTGTCGACAAACGCCCTGGCGCTGTTGAAGTCGGGCGGCAGGACGTCGGCCACGCCGTAGCCTTCCGTCAGGCCGACCGACGAGTCTACGACCGAGTAGTTCGCGTCGCCGAGGGTCACACGCACTCGCTTGCCTGCCGGCGCGTGCGCCACGCTGACGTTCGCATGCCCGGGGCGAAGGACGTAGCTGCCTGTGGTCGAGAAGTCGAGGTGACACAGGATCATGGAGTTGAGACCATCGCCGGAGTAGCTCCCGGCCATGAGGGATTCGTGCCCCGGGTGGGACGGAACGCCCGCAAACGAGAGCGAGCCGTCGGCGGCCGTGGTCGCGTCTCCCTGGAGACTGGGAATCCCGGTCTGGAAGAGACCACGCCGCGAGCGTTGACCCCCCCTCAGCCCGGCCCCGTTGTCGACCCCAAAAGGCCGCGGCAAGATCGACTGGCGGCTTCCACAGACGACTGTACAATGGAAAGCGTGAATGGTCGCGCAGAGGCTGCGGCCAACAGACGAAGGAGAGCCAAGATGTCCCAGGAACAGGCGCAGGCGTTCATCGAGAAGATGAAGATCGACGCGGGCTTCAGCGAGCGGATCATGGCGCAGGATGACCCGCAGGCGCGCTTGCAGATGATCCGCGACGAGGGCTTCGACTGCAGCGCCGAGGAGATCGAGGCGGTGTCGGATGAGCTGGGCAAGACCGACCTTGACGCGGTCGCCGGCGGCGGCGAGCCTTGGGGAGAAGCCGACGGGCTCGGCGGGTGCCGTGTCGTCAACGAAACCTCTTCCTTCTAGGACCCGGAGAAGCAGCCGAGACGCGGAATGTACTCCTCGGCTCTGCCTTCCGTGGCCCCCGCGCTGACCGTGGTACGTACCTGAACGGATAGCAGGAGTGGCCATGGGTCGAAAGCGCGACAGCGACGATCGCCATGCACCGCGCGTGCTCATCGCCGTGCCGACGCGGGACATGACGGCCGCCGCGATCAGCGGGCGACTCGCCCTCCTGCTCGTCGACCTGGCCCGGCGCCCCGAAAGCCCGGCGATCGAGATCGTCCCCGGGTATCCTGTGGACCGCGTGCGCAATCTCATCTGCGCACGCTTCCTCGAGAGCGACGCGGACTATCTGCTGATGATCGACGACGACGTGGTCCCGCCGCCGACCATCCTCGACATGGCGCGGCGCCACAAGGACGTGGTCGCCGGCCTCTGCTACGCCTTCGTGCCCTTCCTGGGCTACTACTCGGTAGCCTACCCGCCGGGGGGCGAGGACGGCGCGAGAACCCAGAGACTCGGGATCGGCCGTGACCTCGAGTTCCGCGGACTCCTCGAGGTCGAGCTGGCGGGCAGCGCCTGCATGCTCGTCCACCGGCGGGTCCTGGAGGCTCTCGACCCGCCGTACTTCAAGATGGAGCTGGACGACGACTGTTTGCACATCGAGGCCAGCGAGGACTTCACCTTCTGCCGCAAGGTCCGCAAGGCCGGCTTCTCCATCTGGCTCGACACCGACCAGCCCTGCGGCCACCACAAGGCCCTCGACATGCGCGCCAGCCTCCGATGGGCGCAGGAGTACGCCGCCCGGCAGAGACCGGCGGACCTCGACCCGTGACCCCCTCCGGTTCCTCCTGTGAACCGGTCACTTGAGACGGCCCGGGCCGACGCGGTTCCGACGGTGACGGGGCGTCTCGTCGGCCTGATGTCGGCACATCGGGCGGAGCCAGAGACCGGCCCCCGCCGAAACCCTGTACCCCTCAGGCATTCTCACTGGCCTCGGCATCCAGCCGATCATCCTCGTCCTCGCTCTCACCCTCGGCTGCGGCACGGCCGACGCTGATGCCCCAGGCGTGGCCGAATCGCGAACGTTCCGCTTCGCCACGAACTGTGGTTGACTGTGGCCGAGACACGTGACCAGCCTGATCGCCCCCACGACGCCGCTGACCTCAGTGTTGTCTAGTGACCGCCACCGGGTGCTCCGTCGAGTTGAAGCCGGCCTCATCCGGAGCGCGCCGGCGGTGCTGATCGACGACGTACGTACGGCTCGCTGCTCGGCTGCTCTTTGGCCTGAGCCATGAAGGAAAGGGGCGAGAGGGTCATGTCGACGAGCGAAGCGCACCAGCGGAGCCGGGATAGAGACACCGTTCCGTCGCTCATCAGGCCGGTTGAGGCGGCGGCGCGGATGAACGCTGAGCAGGCGCGAGAGATGGAGGCGTACGCGCTTGGGGTGCAGACCGTGCTGTGGGGGATGCAGCGAGTCAAAGCCGCGCAGACCATGCGCAACGTCGCGGCGCCGATTCCGGCGGGTTCGACGCGCCACCCGTTCGATCCGAGCGCGCACGGTGTCAACGTCTGGGGACACGCTCGCGCGCTGGTCACGCACGAACTGCGCGTCATCGAGACGCCCAACACCGAGACGCTCTACTCCACGGCCGTCCTCGACCTCCGGGACGGCCCCATCGTGGTGGTGCACCCCGATCTCGGGGAGCGCTACTACCGCACGAGCGTCTGGGAGCTGCGCGGCGATACGCATACCATCAGCCAGAAGCATGACGGGCCGCAGCCGCCGCCTTGTGCAGTGCTGCCCGACGGCTGGACCGGGACCCTCGCCGACGGCCTCAAGCCCATCCAGACGCACAGCCGCTACGTCTTGATCAGCCCCCACATCGCCGTCATGGGAGATGACGACCTGCGCCATGTTCACGCGCTGCAGGAGGGCTTTCGGCTGATCGCCCTCGAGGACTGGGGCGCATCGAAGAGGGAACTGCAGCCTGGCCGGCCGATGCGCCCGCTACGGCGGCCCGGCACGAAGACTCCCGCAAAGCTGCTCTTCTTTGAGGAGCTCTGCGAGACGTTGAAGGACATCACGCTGCCCGACGATGAGCCGGCATTCGCCCGTCAGGCCGGACGCATCGGCGTGACGCTCGCGGATGGGTTTCAGCACGACGGGCTCGACGGAGCCACGGTGGCCGGACTGAAGCGAGCGGTTCTGGATGCGCAGAGCATCCTCGAACACAAGGCGAGCGTCCAGATGCCGGTTCAGCCCCACGGCACGTGGATGGTCAGCTACGACCTCACCAGCCAGGACGACTGGCTGTTCCGAGGCTCGGTCGGCTGGAAGTACGTGTGGGGAGATCTCGCCAGCGAGATCATCTTTCCGATCGCCCGCAACGACGAGCGCGGCGAACCGCTGTGCGGCAAGCATCGCTATGCCCTCCACTTCAACCAGGGACAGCTCCCGCCGGCCCGCTACTGGCGCATCAGCATGTACGACCTCGACGGCTTCTTCATCGACAACCCCATACGGCGATGCGGCATCGGCAACATGGCCGAGGAGCTTCGGGCCGATCCCGACGGATCGCTGACCATCTACGTCCAGTACGACTCTCCCGGCAAGGAGAAGGAAGTGAACTGGCTGCCTGCTCCCAAGGACGGCTTCTTCCTCATGCTGCGCATGTATCAGCCGGAAGAGAGGATGTATCGCGGAGAGTACATTGTGCCGCCGCTGCAGCCGGCACAGTGAACGTGAAAGGGCGAGAACACGTCCGGTCCCGGCCCCGCAAACGCGCGCGTTTCTCAGGCCTGGGTGGAAAGCCTGGGGGCAGTCGTGACGGGCGGCAGGGAGGCGAGGCGCGGCTTGCCCCGATACTCCGTCACTCGCTGAAGGCCAGCCTCGCGACCTCTTGTAGCACCGCTACCATGGCCGCCTCCACACTGGCGTCAGACTTCTCGTCCAAACCCACGCCGCGCCGGATGAATGGACCGAACAGGGCGTTCTCTCCCCGGGACACTCATCATTCGTGGAACGCCGATCCGGCCATGTCACGCATTATCTCGACGATCGCGGCCTCGACGGTCTCGTCGGGCTCGCCGTCCAGGCCCGTGCCTCGCCGGATGAACTGACCGAACAGCGCATAGCCCATCGCCAGGCAACTCAGGCACGCGACCACCACATGCGGGTCGTGACGACCGCGGGTCCCCCGTTCCTCGCCCTCGGCCTCGAATCGCTGCACGAGCCGCCTCATCGCCGGATTGCCGGCGGGGAGATCGGGGAGGACGCCGTCGAGCGACGAGCGGGCAAGGAAGGCGATGAACTCCTTTTCTGCCAGCGTGGTGCGAAAGACGTCCTCGGCGCCCTCTAGCACGTCGGCCATCTCGTCGATCTCCGTGGTGATCGTGCGCTGCGACTTCTCCATCGCGGCCCGCATGAGCCGCTGCTTGGTGCCGAAGTAGCGGTGCACGAGCGCCGGGTTCACGTCGGCTCTGGCGGCGATTGCACGCACCGTGACGCGGCCGGACGCGCGCTCCGCGAGGAGCGCCGCGGCCGCCTCGACCAGCGCCTGGCATACTTCCTCGCGTGAACGTCTCGGGCGCCTCGGGCTGCCGGCCTCGGCGGCCATTTCGTCCTCCCGGATCGTATTTGGGACCGCACGGACTTCCGGCTCGACAGGGATGCGCCGGCCGTCCTCATTGCGACTGCCGGCGCCTTCGGGCCTGGACTCCACCTTGCTCAACGCTCGTATCATACCCCTTGACATCGCATTGTAGGCAGGTGTTTACTTTCAGCGTTCGCGGCACTGCAGAGTGGTCTGACGAGAAGACCAAAGGGGGGAGCTTCAGGACGGTGTTCTGACCGGCACGCGCGACGCGAGCTTCGAATCGATGCTCACGCACGAACACGGAAGGAGTGGGAGAGTCATGAGTGAGCCGTTCAAGGGAGTCATCAACGTCGACATCCGCGACTCGGTGCCGGACTGGGCGCCGTTCGAAACGCCGAAGGCGCCCGACGGCGCCCCCAACGTCGTCTACATCGTGCTCGACGACGTCGGCTTCAGCGCGATGAGCTGCTACGGGGGCCCGATCCCGACGCCCAGCATCGACAAGATCGCCGCCGAGGGCGTGCGCTACGCGCAGTGGCACACCACAGCGCTCTGCTCGCCGACGCGCTCCTGCCTGCTGACCGGGCGCAACCACAGCCGCAACAGCATGGCCTGCATCACCGAGGGCGCGATCGGCTTCCCCAACGGCAGCGGCACGATCCCGCCTGAGAACGGCATGCTCTCCGAGATCCTCGGCGAGCTGGGCTGGAACACCTACATGGTCGGCAAGTGGCACCTCTGCCCCACGCATGAGATGAACCTGGCGGCGCCGCGCCGCAACTGGCCGAGCGGCCGCGGCTTCGAGCGCTGGTACGGGTTCCTGGGCGCCGAGACCAACCAGTGGTATCCCGAGCTCGTCTACGACAACCACCCGGTCGACCAGCCGAAGTCGCCGGAGGAGGGCTACCACCTCACCGACGACATCACGGGCAAGGCGCTCGAGTTCATCAGGGACGCCAAGGCGATCGCGCCCGAGAAGCCGTTCTTCCTCTACTACGCGCCCGGCGCCTGCCACGCGCCGCATCACGCCCCCAAGGAGTGGATCGACAAGTTCAAGGGTCAGTTCGACATGGGCTACGAGGCACTGCGCGAGCAGACCCTGGCCCGCCAGAAGACGATGGGCCTCGTGCCGCCCGACACTGAGCTGCCGCCCATGAACCCGATCGGCACCACGGCGACCCGCAAGGGCCCCAAGGGGCAGCCCTTCCCGCAGTTCGACGACTCCCTGCCGTGGGACGCTCTGCCCGACGGCGAGAAGCGGCTCTTCTCGCGCATGGCCGAGGTCTACGCCGGCTTCCTCGCCCACACCGACTACCACATCGGCCGGCTCCTCGACCACCTCGAGGACACCGGACTGCGCGAGAACACCATCGTCATCGTGGTCTCCGACAACGGCGCCAGCGGCGAGGGCGGTCCCGTCGGGTCCGTGAACGAGTGTCTCCTCTTCAACGGCATCCCCGACAACCTCGAGGCCAACCTGAAAATGCTCGACGAGCTCGGCGGCACGAAGACCTACGGCCACTACCCCAACGGCTGGGCGATGGCCTTCAACACACCGTTCAAGATGTGGAAGCGCTACGAGTTCAACGGCGGCACCGCCGACCCCTGCGTTATCTCGTGGCCGGCCGGCATCAAGGCGAAAGGCGAGATCAGGGAGCAGTACCACCACGCGATCGACATCGTGCCGACGCTTCTCGACTGCCTCGGCGTCGAGACCCCGGCGACGATCAAGGGGCACGTGCAGAGCAACTTCGACGGCGTCAGCATGCGCTACAGCTTCGACGACGACGCCGCCGACGGGGCGCGCACGACGCAGTTCTACTGCATGCTGGGTTCACGCGGCATCTGGCACGAGGGATGGAAGGCGGTCACCACCCACCCGACGCTCTGCGGCTGGGGCGAGTTCAACGACGACGAGTGGGAGCTCTACCACACCGACGTCGACCGCGCAGAGCTTCACGACCTGGCCGCCGAGATGCCCGGAAAGGTACGCGAGCTCGTGAACCTCTGGTTCGCCGAGGCGGGCCGCAACGGTGCCTTCCCCCTCGACGACCGCGTCCTGCTCGAGATCGCCCTGGCGGAGCGGCCGCAGATATCGGCGCCGCGCGAGAAGTACGTCTACTACCCCGACTGCGCCGAGGTCCCCGAGAAGCAGAGCGTCAACATCCGCAACCGCTCCTACTCCATCGGCGCGCTCGTCGACATCCCGGCGCCGGGCGCGGAAGGAGTGTTGTTCGCGCACGGCGCGCGCTTCGGCGGGCACGCTCTCTACGTGAAGGACGACAGGCTGCACTACGTCAATAGCTTCGTCGGCATCTTCGAACAGAAGATCGACGCGACCGAGGACGTCCCCACGGGCGAGAACGTGATCCTGGCCGCCTCCTTCGAGAAGGACGGCGAGGACCCGCCCGGCGTCGCCACGGGCATCCTGTCCCTGTTCTACGGCGACAAGAAGGTGGGCGAGGGACGGATCAAGACCCAGCCCGGGGAGTTCGCCATCGCCGGTGAGGGGCTCTGCGTCGGGCGCGACGGCGGCGCCCCCGTCACCGACGACTACCCAGGCGCATCCCCGTACCGATTCACGGGAGGCGTCATCAAGCAGGTGAGGATCAACGTCAGCGGCGAACCGTACCTCAACCTGGAGCGTGAGGCGGTGGCGATGCTGCTGCGCGAGTGATCTGCCAACGAACCCGCGATTCCTGAGAAGGAGGAGGACTGTGCACCCCACTCACGCCCATACAGAACCGGCCCGTCTGGCCGCCGACCCCGAGGACTACGCTCGCTTCGGGCTAGCCAAAGACCACATCGAACCGTGGGAGGACGGCCTTCGTCTCGACACGGGCGCGCCCAACATCGAGTGGTGGTATTTCGACTCGCTGCTGGATGACGGCGCCAAGCTGTCGGTGATCCACTGCACGAAGGACGCGTCCCGGCCTCACCAGCCCCTCGAGCCTCTCATCGAGATCGACCTGGACCTCCCGGACGGCAGGAGGATGTCGAAGTACGGCAGGTTCAAGGCCGATGAGTTCGCCGCCTCAAAGGACGGCTGCGACGTGCGCATCGGCGAGTACCGTTTCGCCGGCGACCTGCACGAGTACCACATCACCGGCAAGGCCGAGGACCTCTCCGCCGAGGTCCGGCTCGAGTCCATCACAGAGCCATGGCGCCCCGAGACGGGGCACCTCGTCTTCGGCGCCGACGGCGAGACGATCTTCGCCTGGGCGCCCTTCGTGCCCATGGGCAAGGTCACAGCCACCTACCGCATCGGCACCGAGATCCACGAGACGACCGGCATGGGCTACCACGACCACAACTGGATGAACCAGGGGATGGCGCACCTGATCGACCACTGGTACTGGGGGCGCGGGCAGGTGGGTCCCTACTCGTTCGTCACGGCCTACATCACGGCGGCGAAGAAGTACGGCTACGCAGAGCTCCCCTACTGCATGCTCGCGCGGGACGGCAAGGTCGTCGCCGACGACGGCGCCAAGGTCACGTTCTCCAGAAGCGGGAGCGAGACAGACAAGCACACCGGCAAGCACATTCCGGACGCGATGAGCTTCGAGTATCGCGACGGGGACACGCGCTACGTCCTGGCCTTCTCACGCGAGCACACCCTCGTCAGCCAGACTCTCATCGACTTTGCCTCGGGAGTGCAGAAGCTCGTGGCCGAGATCATCAGGTATCCGGGGGGCTACCTCCGCTTCTCGGGGCCGGTCGTCCTCGACCGCTACGAGGGCGGCGAGATCGTCGAGCACTACGAGGCGCCCGGATCCTTCGAGCAGTGCTACTGGCAGCGCGACATCCACGGCGAAAGGTAGGAGCGCATTCCGGCAGCACAGGTTCAGGCGCCCAAGCCAGCGTCGTTGACGGCAAGGATCATGTAGACGATCTGCTTGACGGTCCGATTGTTGTAGGCGCTGCGTGGGGGGATCTGCTCAAAGGTGAGGTCTTTGACCTCGCCGCAGATGACGCACGGGTTTGCGGGTGCATCAGACCTCAGGCGTCGCCGCCCAGCGAAGCCTTCGCTTCAGGCGATTCAGAGTCGTCCTCCACGGCAGACGGCCGTCGTGCTGCAGACGGCCGACGACGATGCCTGGCGCCACGCCAAAATCGTCAGCGAGTACTTCGATGTCGCCCAGAGAGAGGGGCTCCATTGCCAAGAGCCGCCGGTATTCCCGCGGCGGTATGAGCACGTCCGCAGCGAATCTGTTTGCCTCGTCCTCCTCATTCGAGTCGCCGTCGCATTCGAGAAACACGGCGGATCTACTCTGGGACAGCACGTGCGCCGCCTCGTGGAAGAAGCTGAACCAGAGATGGTCATCGGTCTTGTAGCGAAGACACAGCTGGATCAGTGCCTTCGCTGGGCTCGGCCAGCGAGTTGCTGCGCTGCAGCGGATGCGTGGCAACTCGGGCACGAAGACAACCGCCACTCCAGCCTGGGCGCAACGATCCGTGAGCTCCGGAACGAAGACTCTCGGGGACTCCCGCGTGAGCTCACGGGCCGAAACGAGCGACGCCCGAAAGGCTTTCGCTGAGTACTCCTGGCAGTCAATCCTGGCCGCCTGCAGCTCGCCCTGGCGAAGCCACGCCGAGAGCGAGCCCAGGTCCATCTCAAAGACCGTGCTGCGACGAAACGCGGTCTCTGCCTGAGTGTCCCAGTAGCGTTGCCACCCCTCAGGCGAGGCCACGCCAAAGAATGACAGCAGCCCTCGCATTTGATCGACGACGGTGCTGCGTTCGGCGAGCCAGCCTAGGACAGTCATCTCTCTGAGCGGGAAGGTTCGCAGCCAGCCGGCCTGCTCCTCGAGCCTCGCTGCCTCGTTTCGTCGCGCAAGCCACTCTTGGTACAGCGCTTCACTGTTGCTCCAGAAGCTCGCGGGGACGCCGAGGACCCGCTCGAGGTCGACCGCGGTCTGCGGCCTGAGAGGCGCCTTGCCGCCAAGGAGCTGACTTACGAACTTCTCGCTCTTGTCCAGAAGTGAGGCGAACTCCTTCTGCGAGATGGATCGCTCTGCGAGCACTTCGCGGATTGTCTCCCCTGGGGCAGGGACGATGTCGGTCTGGTAAGAGTATCCGCGGTCAGTGGCCATGATAGTCACGCACCTCCAGAATCATGATCCGTGTGACCTTCGACCAATCGAGGCCCCCATCAGGCTTGATGGGGATCTCGTCGTGGTCCGGGCAGAAGATGAGACGGAAGTTGCCGCTCACTTCGATCGAAAGCTGACCATCGTAGTCGCCTGACAACTCGTGACAGTGACCTGGCAGCGTCGCCATGACGGCCAAGTTGTCGGCCGCGACCAGCTGCCCTATCCGTCGGTTTAGCTGTGATGCGCAGTCGGGGTAGCTCTGCTTGCGGTGCGCCTCCGTGGCGCACTCGCGCTGCAGACGCTTGCTCGCGAAGACGATCTCCACCGGCATCCTCAAAGAAATCATTACCGAAACGGTAAACCATGGTACACGGAAACGTTGCTCGCTGCAAGGCGCCCGCATCAAGCCATTGACGATGCACACAGGTCACCCGTTTCTGTAGATGGCAGGAAGGTGCTGCTCAGCGCCCCGCTACCGCCGCATCGCCGACGTATCGCAAGGAGACCGCTCGGGCGTCAGCGGAGAGGCGCGCGATCGCCTCACCGCGGTCGGGCGAAGCGTCGTGAACGCGGTCGCCAGAAGGGCACGACCGATGCCGCGGCCACGCCACGGCTTGCGCGCCGCGAGCTCCTTGATCACCGCGCCGCGGTCGTCCGCGGCGGGGACGCTGCGCGCGCCTGCGCCGGCAGGGGCTGCTCACTCTCGAAGAGATCGCCGAGCTGCTCGGCGCTCACCCCTCGACGGTGAAGAGCTGGGCGCTGTCCGGGCGCATCCCCTCGCAGGTCTACAACGACGAAGGCCAGCGCCTCCACGGGCGGCCGCCGGCGTGGGCGCAGTCCTGCGAGTGGTGCGGGGAGCCGATCCCCGCAAAGCCGCTGCTGCGCGGCGGCAAGAAGTGGTGCAGCCAGCGCTGCTGCCTGGCCGCCTACAACAGCCGCAAGCGCGCGCGGAGGGAACGGCAAGGCAAGAACGGATAGACTGCTCGCGAGTGTGCCGTGACGCGGCTCCGGGAGCGGCTGTGACAAGTAGAGCACCTGCGCCACTTCTCTTCACGAAGCTGTACGTGCCGCCGCCTCGGCCCGGCGTTGTCGCCCGCGTCCGCTTGATGGCGCGGCTGAACGAGGGCACGCACGGTCAACTGACCGTCGTCTCTGCACCCGCCGGCTTCGGCAAGACCACACTGGTCGCCGAGTGGGCCGCCGGGTGTGGGCGACCGGTCGCCTGGCTGTCGCTCGATCAGAGAGATGACGATCCCTCGAGCTTCCTGACCTACCTCGTCGCCGCGTTGCGGACGATCGCGCCGGAGATCGGCAGCGGGGTGATGGTTGCGCTCCAGTCGCCTCAGCCGCCGCCGATCGAGTCAGTCCTCACGACCATCGTCAACGAGCTCGGCACCGTCCCCGACGACTTCGTGCTCATCCTGGACGACTACCATGTGCTCGATTCCAGGCCAGATGACGAGGCCCTCGCGTTCCTGCTCGAGCACCTGCCGCCGCGGATGCACCTGGTCATCGCCACCCGCGAGGATCCGCGTCTGCCCCTCGCCCGGCTGCGCGCCCGCGGCCAGCTGACCGAGCTGCGCGCCGCCGATCTGCGGTTCACGCCCGCCGAAGCCACCGAGTTCCTCAAGCGGGCGGCGGGCCTCGACCTCTCAGCGAACGACATCGAGGCGCTGGAGACCCGCACCGAAGGCTGGATCGCCGGCCTGCAGATGGCGGCCATCTCCCTGCAGGGTCTCCCGGATGCAGCCGGCTTCATCCGTTCCTTCACCGGGAGCCACCGCTTTGTGCTGGACTACCTGCTCGAGGAGGTCTTGCAGCGACAGCCCGCCCAGGTCCAGACGTTCTTGCTGCGCACGTCGGTCCTCGACCGCCTGTGCGGCCCCCTGTGCGACGCGCTCCTGCGCGCCCCAGCCGGCGCGGGCGATGAGACCCTGCAGGCCATAGAGCGCGCGAACCTGTTCATCATGCCCCTGGACGACGAACGGCGCTGGTACCGCTACCACCATCTCTTCGGCGACTTGTTGCAGCGACGGCTGGGGCAGAGTGCCTCGGCGGCGGAGATCGCCGACCTGCACCTCCGGGCCAGTGATTGGCACGAACGCGAGGGCCAGCTCCTCGAGGCCTTCCAGCACGCGACGGCAGCCGACGACGTGGAGCGCGCGGAGCGTCTCATCGACAGCGCGGGCATGGACCTGCATCTGCGCAGCGTGTTGATGCCCATCCTGGACTGGCTGGCCTCCCTCCCAGAAGCGGTACTCGAGACACGACCCCGGCTGCTGGTGCGCTCCGCCACGGTGACGTTGATGGCCGCGCAGACGACGGGGGTCGAGGAGAAGCTGCAGGCGGCCGAGCGTGCGCTGCAGGGCGTCGAGCTCGACGAGGAGCTCCGCGACCTGATCGGGCAGATAGCCTGTGCCAGGGCCACCCTGGCGTTCACCCGCTACGACGTCGAGACGATGGCCACCCAGGCTCGTCGTGCCCAGGAATACCTACGCCCCGAGAACCTGCCCTTCCGCTTCACCGCCGCGTGGGCGGCGACGTACGCCCAGCTCTTCGGAGGCGATCGAGTCGCCGCCGCTCGCGCCTGCCGGGAATGCGTCGAGCTCGCCGAGAGATCGGGGAGCGTGTTCTCGAGGATGCTGGCGGCCGAGGCTCAGGGCAAGGTGCAGGAGCTGGACAACCAGCTCCACCAGGCGGCCGAGAGCTACCGGCGAGTGCTGGAGCTCGCCGGCGACCACCCGCTGCCGAACGTCGAGGAAGCGCATCTCAGCCTGGCCTCCATCTCCTACGAGTGGAACGACCTGGATGCCGCCGAACGGCACGCGCAGCAGAGCCGGCAACTGGCCCGGCTCTACGACCGCGCGATCGACCGATCCATCGCCGGCGACGTCTTCCTTGCCCGCGTGGCACTGGCGCGGGGCGCTGTGGAGAGCGCGGCGACGATGCTGGCCGAGGCGCAGCGATGCGCGCATGACAACGCCTTCGTCATGCGGCTGCCGGAGATCGCCGCCGCCCAGGTCCTGACGCTGATCAGGCAAGGCCAGGTGGCCGCTGCCGCTCGACTGGCCGGGCAGTACGACCTCCCGCTCAGCCAGGCGCGCGTGCTCATCGCTCAGGGCGATCCGGGCGCGGCCCTGGCGGTGCTGGGACCCCTGGGCCAGCGCCTGGAGGCCCAGAGCTGGGCGGACGAGCGGCTGAGGACGCTGGTGCTGCAGGCCGTCGCCCAACGCGCACTCGGGGAGGACGGCAGGGCGGGGCGATCGTTGGACGACGCGCTGGCGCTGGCCGAGCCCGGCGGCTTCATCCGTCTCTTCGTGGACGAAGGGGCGCCGATGGTGGACCTCCTGTCCGCGGCGGCCGCTCAGGGCATCCGGCCGGACTACGCAGGCAGGCTCCTGGACGCCTTCCGACGGGAGGCAGAGGGCGAACGACCGGCATCCCCCACTCCCGGTCCTTCGTCGTCGGCCGATCCGCTCAGCCCACGCGAGCTTGAAGTCCTGGGGCTGATCGCCCAAGGCCTTTCGAATCAGGAGATCGGCACGCGGCTCTTCCTCGCCCTGGATACCGTCAAGGGCCACAACCGCCGCATCTTCGAGAAGCTCGGCGTGCAGCGGCGCACCGAGGCAGTCGCCCGCGCCCGGGAGCTGGGCCTGCTGTAGACCGCCGGCCCCCGCGCCCCGCCGGCCTCCCGCGCCCCCTCACCTCCCCAGAACAACACCCACAACAACACTCCGGTCCACACCGAAGTGTCTACCGAAGGCACCCCGTCGCGCCTAGCCTGTCCTTACACCAATCTGGTGGCACGCGTCGTTATCACCCGACAAGAATGGACACAGGCCGATGCCGAACACAGAACCGACGATCTACGAGATCCGGATCGATGGCCATCTGGGTCGCGAGTGGTCAACCTGGTTTGAAGGCCTGACCGTCACGTTGGCAGAGGACGGCACGACGCTCCTCAGCGGACCGGTAGCTGACCAGTGCGCGCTCCATGGGCTCCTGAAGAAGGTGCGCGACCTGGGCGCTCCCCTTATCTCGATCAACCAGGTCGAGCCTGGTCCGCGAGACTCCACTGCCACGAGACCGACCGACCCGATCCAGACAAGGAGCGACGCATGAACACGCCCAACAGCACCGCGATCCCGAATCCCCAAAGCCAGACGAGGTCAGCAGCCGTGGAGCTCAAGAAGCTCTCAGTGATGACCATGGCAGGATGCCTGGCATTCATGGCATCTACCTTCGTGTTTTCGAGACTACCTGTGGCTCATGAGTTCAGAGAAGCATTGTCAATTGACTACGTTTCCGGAGTCTTTGTCGGACCTTTCCTGGGAGGTCTAGGTATCGCTGGATTGACAAGCTTCTTGCTGCTTCGGTTCTTCAAGAAGCTTCCAACGACTACCCCGATTCTCAAGTCCACTCTTCTGAGCGTCGGCGCGCTCTCCATCGCCACACTGGTCATGCTGATGTCGGTGAGTGGCATCGCTGACGGAGCATTCCACTACTTCATCGTCGGCACCATGCTCAACGTCCCAAGATTCCTCGCTCTTGGACTAGTCGTTGGCTATCTCTACCGGAGGCTGGAGCGGTGATCCGCCCGGCGCGGGACCACCGCGCTCCGCACAACCAAGCGGTCGAAGCAGCTGCTCATCTCACACATCGCCCAACAGGGAGAGAGTCATGAACGCGCACAGCAACATCCTCACCACCGCCACCCTGAGAGCAAAGACGGC
>Ga0114951_10001615_pt1 | contig 27384 bp, 21 predicted proteins | sample AM7aDNAmetaG_FD_88677 | JGI IMG/M metagenome (GOLD analysis project Ga0114951, IMG submission 88677) | Freshwater microbial communities from Finland to study Microbial Dark Matter (Phase II) - AM7a DNA metaG | ecosystem: Environmental > Aquatic > Freshwater > Lake | place: Finland: Lake Alinen... | reverse complement strand
CGTCACCGCCGCGATGAAACTGGATTGCGGCTTCGAGATCGTCAACCTGGGGGAATCGCGCACGGTTGAACTGCGCGAGTTGATTGCGCTGGTCGCCAAAGCCACCGGCAAGACCCCCCGGATCAAGCAGATGCCGATGCAGCCCGGCGACGTCAACGCCACCTACGCCGACATCAGCAAAGCCAAGCACCTCCTCGGCTACAACCCAGGATTTCCGATTGAGCGGGGGATACCGATCTTCGTAGAGTGGTATAGGAAGAACATCCTGGCGGGGGAGAAGCGCGCGTAGCGTGTAGCGCGGGCTTCAGCCCGCGAGCCGATCGGGGGCGCGCCGTGTGTAGCGCGGGCTTCAGCCCGCGAGCCGATCGGGGGGCGCGCCGTGTGTAGCGCGGGCTTCAGCCCGCGAAGGTTGCAGGGGCGCAGCATGCTGCGCCCTCGCATGGCACACGCAACGAAGACCTTGCGAAGGCTCGTTTAGCCCTTCGCAAGGTTCCTGTCCGCTACAGGCCCCTCGCGGGAATGGAAAAGGGGGTCAGGCAACTTTTCCAACAGCCGAAAAGTAGCCTGACCCCTTTTCCTCTTCTTCTGCCCCTTTTTCCGTCTGATCCTTTTTTCGTCCGCCGTTCTCTGCGTACTCCGCGTCTCCGCGGTGAGAACGGGGCTCCGCCGTTACTTCGCGTCGTCGAAGCTGTACTGCACCTTCTGGAACTTCGCGCGCATCTTCTTGACCTCTTCCCCGACGCGTTTGCCATCCATCAGCACGGCGGCGATCAGGTCGGCGGTCTGCTGCATCTCCGCCTCCTTCATCCCGACGCGCGTCATCTCCTGCACGCCGATGCGCACGCCGGCGGGGTTGTCGTGGTGGGAGAGCGACTCGAAGGGGAGCAGGTTCATGTTCAGGATGATGTTATTCTCCCCGAGCAGCGAGCTCACCGCGCTGCCGCCGCCGAAGCGCGAAACGTCCACGGCCACCTGGTGGCTCTGAGTGAAGCCGAACTGCTTGGCCTGCACGTCGAGCCCTTTCTTGTCCAGCGCGGCGGCGAGCGTCTGCGCGTTCTTCACCACCTGCGCGGCATACGCCTCGCCGAACGCCAGCATCTCGAAGGTGGTGATCAGCAGCGGGGGGAGCGTGTCCAGGTGATGGTTGCTGCTGGAGCCGGGGAAGGCCCCCTTGTCGATCCGACGCCATTCCTCCGCCGGCAGGTTGCTCAGGATCACGCCGCGCTGCGGGCCGGGGAAGGTCTTGTGGGTGCTGGCGACAAGGATGTGCGCCCCTTCGGCCAGCGGGTTCTGGAATTGCTTTCCGGCAATGAGGCCCAGGACGTGCGCGCCGTCGAAGACGATGCGCGCGCCGACCTTATCGCACACTTCGCACAACTCCTGGATCGGCTCGGGGAAGAGGAAGAGGCTCTTGCCGAGGATCACCAGCTTGGGCTTGATGGTGCGGATCAGGCGCCGGGTCTTGGCGACGTCGAGGTGGTAGCCATCCTTCGTGCGGGGGAAGGAGACGATGTTCCGGGTGAACTTGCCCACCGAGCCGGCGCGCTGGTGGCTGATGTGGCCGCCGCCGGGGGTGCTATTGGCCATGACGATGTCGCCGGGGTGAATGTAGCGGCTGAACACCGCCTCGTTCGCGTTGGTGCCGCTGATGGGGCGCACTTCGGTGTGCAGGCAGCCGAAGAGCTTCTTCATGTAGCGCTTCAGGTCGGTCTCGATCGTGTCGATCTTGTCGGTGCCCTGATAGTAGCGTTCGCCGGGGTGCCCTTCGGCGTAGCGGTGGGCGAAGTCGGAGCCGAGGACGGCGCGCGCCCGGCGGCTCATCACCTGCTCGCTGGCGATCAGGTTCAGGCAGTGGCCGCGCCACTCATTCTGCTCGTTGACGATTTCCTCGACGCGCGCGATTTGTGATGCAAACATCGTTTCCTCCCACCAGTTATTCGCCGGACCCGCCGGACGTTTCCTTGAACAGTTCCATCAACATGGCGGCATCCGAGGGCCGCAAGCCTTTGCGCCGCGCGACCGACACCGTATATCGCCCCAGTTCCGCGTACAGGCGGAGGAACTGGGGGGGCTGATCGCGCAGCGCCTCCATATGCCGCCGCACCGTCTCCACGTCTCCGCGCGCCACGGGGCCGGTCAGCGCCTGGGGCGTCCCGAGCGCCTTCACGTTCTCCAGCGTTCCGCGCAGCAGCGGCTGCGCCGCGTCCGCCACGGCGGCGCGCGGCACGCCGGCGTGCTCCATCATCTCCAGTCCCAGGTCCGCCAGCGCCACCAGGTAGTTCGACAACACGCAGGAAGCGGCATGATACAACGCGCGGTTGCCCGGCGCAATGGGAAGGAAGCGCCCGCCGGCCGCGCGAACGATCCGCCGGGCCGCAGGGGCCGCCGCGGCATCGCCCTCGAAAGTGAAGAAGGTGCCGCGCAGCCGCCGCAGCGCCTGCTCCGCCGAGGCGAAGCTTTGCAGCGGATGCAGCGCTCCGACCGCCGCCCCCGCCTTGCGGGCGGGCGCCAGCAACTCCGGGCCGTACGCCCCGGAGCAATGGAAGACAACCTGCCCGGCGCGGAAGCCGCCCGCCGCGGCGATCCGCTCGGCGGTCAGGCCGATGCTCCGGTCCGCCGTGGTGATCAGCACACACTCCGCCTTGCGCGCCGCGATGGCGGGCGAGCCGGAGGCCTGCCCTGCCCCGATGAAGCGCACCGCCTCCCGCCCCTGCGCCGCCGTGCGCCCGGCCACGGCGGCCACGCGGAATCCGTGGCCGCTCAGTCGCCGGCCCAGCGCGCAACCGACCTTGCCCGGCCCGATAATCGCCACCGTCAAAGGACGTTGCATGGTCAGAGGTTCACCACGGAAGAGAAAAGCCGATTACTGATTCGTGATGTGAACGGCCTGTCCGGATGGCGTGTGCGCGGCGCGGCAGCATCGTTCAGTAAGAGTCGTTTTGCTCTGTTGAAACCATCCTGTTCCGTTCGTCAGGCCGCGAAGCGGCCGTCGGACTCTAGCCCACGGCGAGCGAAGCGAGTCGTGGGGGCAAGTCACACTCAATCCCTGAGCCCCCGAAGGGGGCGACGGAGCCTCCCGCCAAGGTTCCGTCGCCCCCTTCGGGGGCTCTCTTCACTCCCAAGTCATCTCGTTCCCCACGACTCACTTCGCTCGCCGTGGGCTACTATCCATCACCCCCTGCGGGGGTTCGAAGGATGATTTCAACAGAATAGCTTCCGATCAGTCACCGTCCGCGTCAGCTACCTTGCCCGCTTCTTCCTCGTCATCGCTTCGTACGCGGCGGCGGAGAGCAGGTTATCCAGCACCAGGGGGCCGTCGGGCTTCAGGCGAATGAGCCACCCATCCTCCAGCGGCTTCTTGGACATCAGGTCCGGGTTCTGCGCCAGCCGGACATTCACATCCAGCACCATGCCGTCCAGCGGGGAGGCCAGGTCCTTGATCCCCTCGGTCCCTTCGATTTCGCCGAAGGGGATTTCCTTGAGCACGTCATCCCCTGCGGAGGGGAGGTCGATGTAGACCACGTCGCCGAGCGCGGCCAGCGCGTTCGGGGTCACGCCGATCAGGATGGAACCGTCTTGAATCTTGCACCACTCGTGGGTGCTCGTGTATCGGATTTCCGCCGCGTCCATGTGCGCCAGCCTCCGCAGCCATGTCAGGATCAGAAAACAGGATTCATGGGATAGTAGCAGCGCGGCGGAGTGCAAGTCAAGCAGCGGGTGGACGGGCCGGCGGGGCCGCGCAGGGGGCCGCGCCCGCCGCGGCAAAAAAAATTTCGTCCAAAGGGCCAGTTGCACTTTACAAAGGAGAAAGGAGGCGCTATATTGAGACTACGTCGAACATCGGAACGTCGAGGAAGGATGTTCCTTTTCGTCGGTCGGTTTGGTTTAGCTGACGGGCTTTGGGTGGGAGCAACCGGAAGGTGATGCAGGGTGCTCTACCTGGGTCTCCCAGGTGTGTGTGGTTTGGGTTCTTGACGGATTTGGGAATGCCGGGCTTCGCGCATCGGGAAGCGTGGCTTACTGAACTGAAAGGTGCCGACGTTGGGGAGTAGGACGGCTGCGGCGCAAGGACGCCGCACGAGGCGGCCCGCAAGGGCGCATAGCGCGGAGCAGAAGTGCTCCTGCGCCGGGACGCACATCCTCCTGGAGTTCTGGGGCGCGAAACACCTCGACGACCTCCAGCGCACGGAGAAGGCGCTGACCGACGCCGTCAGCGACTGCGGCGCCAACCTCCTGAAAGTCATGCTCCACAAGTTTTCCCCCAGCGGCATTGCCGGCGTCGCCGTGCTCAGCGAGTCGCACATCTCCATCCACACCTGGCCCGAGTACGGTTATGCCGCGCTCGATATTTTCACCGGCAACAAGGTCAACCCCCATGCCGCGATCCCGGCGTTGCGCAAGGCGTTTGCGCCGAAGCGGATTCAGTTGTCGGAGCACAAGCGGGGGGTGAGGGTCTGACGCAGCGTATTGCAAATTTGTACCCGGACTGGCAGACGTCGCAGCCTTTCCGACCGCGGGCGTTTGCGTGGCGCCTGTCACCACGCAGATGGGTGGCTTTTAGCAAGGTCATGGGTTAGGAGTAAGCCGGGACACTCCGGGTCCTGGGGAATCGTCTTGAGCGCCGCCACCGCGGTCTGGGTCTCAAGGCGAAATACTACAACGCGGAGATCACCGTGCTTGTTTCGCTCTCCCAAACTACTCAAAGGAGTTGGTGAAATGAGCGCAACGCACAAGGATTTCGGGGCCGAGTTGATTCTGGATCTCCACGACTGCGATGCCGCAAGCATTCGGAGCCGCCAGAAGATTGACACGTTCGTTCGCAGACTGTGCCGGCGCATCAAGATGAAGCGCTTTGGCGAGCCGCTGATCGAGCATTTCGGTCACAAGAACCCGATCACGTCGGGCTACAGCCTGGTTCAGTTGATCGAGACCAGCTGCATCAGCGCGCACTTCAGCGAGGGGAAGAACAGCGTTTATCTGAACGTCTTCTCCTGCAAGTCGTTCGACCCGGCCGACGCGACGAAGTTCTGCAAGGAATACTTCGGCGCCAAGATGGTCAAGAGCCGCTTCATCGTTCGCAAGTAGCTGGCGGGCGAAGAGTTAAGCGCATCGGGCTGAGGCGCGTGCCTCAGCCCGATGCGCTTTAATAATCAATTCCGTCCGATCCGCCGGATTCGTCGGATCCGTCCTATCGCTCCATCACGCCTTTCTCCGCGCCTTCCCCTTGGCCGCCTTCGGCGTCACCGCGATCATCGGGTTGGCGGCGGAGATCGTCACCGTTGCTGTCGCCCCGTCGATCTCCTTCTGCACCTCCATCACCCGTCCGTCGAAGGAGTGCGGGCCGTGCGGCTTGATCTCCTTGATCTGGGTCGGCAGCCCCAGCGTGTCGAGCAACTCGATGAACGGCTCCGGGTCGAGTTCCTCCACGTTCACCATCGTGCGCGGGTTCCAGATTCCCTTCGCCACCAGCATCGCCGCGGCGACGGGCGGCACCCCGGCGGTGTAGCTGATCCCCTGCGATTCCACCTCCTCGTAGCACGCCTTGTGGTCGGAGACCTGGTAGATGAAGATCTCGCGCTTCTTGCGTCCCTTCCAGCCGCGGACGAACGTGCCGATGCAGGTCTTCCCCACGTACCCCGGCGCCAGCGTCTTGGGATCCGGCAGCAGCGCCTTGACCACCTTCAGCGGCACCACCTCCTGCCCCGTGGTGAGCCGCACCGGCAGGTGCGAGAGCAGTCCGAGCGTGCGCAGGACGGTGAAGACATTAATGTAGTGGTCGCCGAATCCCATCCAGAAACGGATGTCCTTGGCGTCGATGTTCTTGGAGAGCGAGTGGATTTCGTCGTGCCCGGTGAGATAGATCGGCTGCGGGCCGACCACCGGGAAATCGTACTCGCGCTTCACGGAGTGCGTCGGGTACATCTTCCACTGGCGATCGATCCACGCCCAGACGCGGATGAACTCGCGGAAGTTGATCTCCGGGTCGAAGTTCGTGGCGAAATACTTGCCATGGCGTCCGGCGTTGACGTCCATGATGTCGATCGTCTCGATCCGGTCGAAATAGCGTTTGGCCGCGAGCGCGCAGTAGGCGTTCACCACGCCGGGGTCGAATCCCACCCCCAGGATGACGTTCAGCCCCTTCTCCTTGCAGCGCTCCTTGCGCTTCCACTCGTAGTTGGCATACCAGGGGGGGCTTTCGCACACCTTGTCCGGGTCCTCGTGGATGGCCGTATCCAGGTAGGTTGCGCCGGTTTGCAGGCAGGCTTCGAGGATCGTCATATTGACGAAGGCGGGGCCGAGGTTCATAACGATGCTCGCCTGGCTGTCGCGGATGAGTTTCGCGGTCGCCTGGACATCCAGCGCGTTGATCTGGCGGGAGTAGAGCCGCTTGGAGGCGTCCTTGACGTGCTTCTTGCGCTTGACGCTCTCCACGATCTCGTCGCACTTGGAGAGCGTGCGCGAGGCGATGCAGATGTCCCCCAGCACGTCGTTGTTCATGGCCGCCTTGTGCGCGGCGACGTGCGCGACGCCCCCGGCCCCAATGATCAGCACATTCTTCTTCACGATGAACCCACCCTCCTTAGGACAGACTGCCTGCATAATCGGCGTAATCGAACCGACGCACCACGTCAATTCTTCCGTTCAGCCGCCGCACGGCGATGGCCGGCATCGGCAGCCCGTTGAACCAGTTCTTCTTCACCATCGTATAGCCGGCCGCATCGGCCAGCCTGATGATGCCGCCCACCTTCAACTTCTTCGGGAAGCGGTACGTCCCGAAAACATCCCCCGCGAGGCAGGAGCGCCCCGCCACGACGTAAGTGGAGCCCTGGGGACTGGCTCCTTTTCCGGCCGTTTGGAAAAGGTGCCTGTCCCCTTCGCTCACGGCCCCTTCGATCTTCGCGCTCAGCCGGTAGATCAGCAGGTCCAGCATGTGCGCCTCCGTGGAGGCATCCACGATGGCGATCTCCCGCTCATTGCGCACGATGTCCAGCACCGTCGTCACCAGTTCGGCGCAGCGCGTGATCACCGCTTCGCCCGGCTCCAGGTACACCTGCACCTCGTGCCGCTCCGCGAACTCCTTGAGTTTCGCGCAGAACCGGTCGAGCGGGTATCCTTCCTTGGTGAAATAAATCCCCCCCCCCAGGCTCACCCAGTCGAGGCCCTTGAGCAGCGCGCCGTAATCGCGGCTGATCGCGTCGAGCGTCGCCGCGAAGCTCTCGAAGTCGTCATTCTCGCAATTGTAATGGAACATCACCCCGTGGATCCGGGGGGCGGCTTTGAGCAGCGCCCGCCGGTCGCGCACCCCCAGGCGCGAGTAGCGCCGCGCCGGGTCCGCCAGATCGAAATGGCTGCAACTGAAGCCCGGATTCACGCGCAGCCCCACGCTCAATCCCCGGGCTTCCTTCTGGAAGCGCGTGAGTTGCGAGACCGAGTTGAAGATGATCTTATCGGCGAACGCGCGCGCCTGCCGCACCTCCTCGGACGTCCAGGCGACGCTGTACGCGTGTACTTCTTTGCCGAACTTCTCATGCCCCAGGCGCGCCTCCAGGAGCGAACTGCTCGTCGTCCCGTCCATGTACCGCCGCATCAGGCCGAAGACGGACCAGGTGGAGAAGCATTTCAGCGCCAGGACCGACTTCGCCCCCGACCGGCGCCGGACGCGCTCAATGATCCTGAGGTTCCTCAGGAGCCTGCGTTCGTCAATCAGGTAGTAGGGAGTCTTCAGGCCCATCATCCATCCCGCCGGAGAACGGAACGCGCGAACAAACCGTGAAAGGGATATTTTACCCGTTCCCGGCGATAGTGCAACATGAACGGCAACCGCGCTGCCGCTCTTGCCCCCTTGCCGTTGCCGTATCGGTGTGCATCTGTGTTCATCTGTGGACCCCCTTTTTGCCGTCATCGCCATTCCCCCCGCGTTGACACCCTTCGCTTGCAGCGGTATCATCCAATCGAAACGCCGCCGGCGTTCCGCAAAGATTCTCTTAACAGTGAGCGGGGTGTTATGGGCGAAACCAACCAGTCCGAGTCGATCGGGCAGTATCGCATCGAGGCATGCATCGCGGAGGGGAACCTCGCGCGTCTCTGCCGCGCGGTGGACCGCACCAACGGCCAGCGCGTGATGATTCGCCTCGTGGACCGGCTCGTCTGCCGCAACGAGCTGGTGCGCGCGTCGCTCGAGGCGCTGCGCGACCCGCAGCATCCCCGCCGCGCCCGCGACCCCCATTTCCTCCAGATTCTCGACGCCGGCATCCACGGCGAAGCCTGTTACGTGGTCAAGGAATACTTCGAGTCGCTCCCGCTCGATCAGTTCCTGATGCGGGAGAACCCCTCGCTTCAGGAGAAGCTGCGGCTCGCCCGCCTGATGCTGGAGTGCCTCCGCGCCGTCCATGGCCATCGCATGGTGCATGGGGACGTCAAGCCTCAGAACCTCCTGGTCGGCCGGGACCGGAACGGCAAGACGCAGGTGAAAATCGCCCTCTCCGACCTGGCTACCTCCCCGGCGCACGGCATGGTCTCGATCTGGGGGGAGCTCCTGGCCACGCCCAAGTACCTCTCCCCGGAGCAGGCGAGCGGCAAAGCGGCGACCGACGGCAGCGACCTGTTCGCCCTGGGGGTGGTCTTCTACGAAATGTTCACGGGACGCGAGCCCTTCCCCGCCGAGACGCCCCTGGCCTACCTGCGCGCCAACACCGTCGCGCCGTTGATCCCGGCTGACAAGGTCAACCTTCAGCTTCCCGCCGACCTGGCCCGCGTGCTGGCGCGTCTGCTCGCGCGCGAGCTCGACGACCGCTACCGCCACACCCAGTCCGTGCTGGACGACCTGGACCGCGTCGAATCCGCCATGAACGGCGTCAAGCCGCTGCCGGTCGCGCCGGGGACCGACTCCGCCTTCGCCCCCGCCGTGGCGCCGCATGGCCGTCCCGACAGCTACTGGAAGCCCATCGCCATCGGCGCGCTCGCCGCGTTCTGCATTCTGCTGCTCGCGGGGATCGTCGTTCTGGGGATGCTCCTGATCCGGAAGCCGAACGCGACGCAGGAGACGCTGCAATCCTGGAACCCGCTGGCGCACCTCTCGCGGCAATTCGGGCCGCCGCTGGGCCTCCCGGGAGCCACCACGACCACGCTTCTCTCGGCCCAGCCCAGCGAGTCGGAACTGCTCGCGAAATCCGCCCGCGATCTGCATGACCGCGTCGAAGGGCTGGTCAAACTGGGCCAGTACGACGCCGCGCTCGCCGTGCTCAGTCAGTTCACCACCGATCCGCGGAACGCGACGCTGGTCCCTTCCCTGAACGAAGTGGTGGCCTCCGTCATGCTGCTGAAGGGGATGGAACTCGCTCCCAAGAAGCCCTCCGAGGCGCTCCTGCTCTTCCAGAGAATTGTCAAGGAATACCCTGCGACGGCGGCGGCCGATAAAGCCGCCGCGTCGATGGGGGATGTGGTCGTCGCCGCGGCGGTCGCCGCCGATCTCACCGGCGATCCGGCCAAAGCGATAGCGCTGTTCGAACAGGTGCGCAAGGACTATCCCAAGAGCGAAGCCGCCACGCGCGCCGCCGCACTGCTCCCGCCGGTGCAGTGGAAGCTGGCGCAGTCGATCGCGGCCACCGACCCGGACCGCGCCATCGAGATGATGAAGCCGCTGGTCGGCGCGAAGCTGCCCGACGCGGACCTGGCCTCCCTCAAGCGTACCCTTTCCCAGTTGCTCCTCAAGCGAGTGGACCGCGAGCTGACCGGCAAGAAGTTCGCCGACGCCACGCGCGACCTGCGCGACCTGCGGGATATTCCGGGGACCGATCCCGCTCTGCGCGGGAAGATCATGGCCAAGGAGCCCGACGCGCTTTCCGGCCTCGCGCTGCAGTACAAGGATCAGGGCAAGCCGACCGAAGCGGTCGCCGTCTGGAAGGACCTCAAAACCCGTTACCCCGGCGCATACGCGCTGAAGGAGCACGCCGCCGACATGGCCCCGCTGCTCGAAGCCCTCCCGGCCGCGCCGGCGGCGACCCAGTCCCCCGCGCAGTCCCCCGCGGCATCGCCTGCCTCCGCCGATGCGGCCATGCTCTTGAGCATGGCCCGGAAGTCCATCGAGGCCGGCGATTCCGCCTCGGCGCTGCCGAACCTGGAGCGCCTGCTGCGCGACTTCCCGAACGCCCCGGAATCGGCCGAAGCCGGCGAGTTGCTCGCCAGCCAGCGGCTGGCCCAGGCGCTGGACCTGCTGAGCACCGGCAAGCAGACGGAGGCCGTCGCGCTGCTGGAGCAGATCGTCCAGGCGCGCGGCAAGAGCCGCGCCGCCGCCCAGGCCTCCGCGCTGCTGGATCACATCGCCGCCGCCCCCCAGGGGATGGCGTATATCCCCGCGGGCGCGTTCACCATGGGGCTCAGCCCCGAGCGCCTTGCCGAAGTGGTCAAGCGCTTCAGCATTCCCAGCTTCATGGTCAAGACCTGGTTCAACATGCAGATGCCCGCCCGCCGCGTGGAACTGAAGGGGTTCTACATGGATTTGCGCGAGGTGACCAATGAGCAGTACAAGATGTTCATGAATGCCACCGACGCCAACCCGCCGGTCAGCCCGGCTTGGGACGGGAAGGAACTCCGAGCCGGCTTCCAGCAGATACCGGTCGCCGGCGTCACGCTGGAGGAAGCCGCCGCCTACGGGGCGTGGGCCGGCAAGCGCCTGCCCACCGAAGAGGAATGGGAGAAAGGGGCGCGCGGCACCGATGGCCGGCTCTTCCCCTGGGGGAATGAATTCGAGGCGAAGAACTGCGTCACCGCGCTCTCCGGGGCCAAGGGCCCGGAGCCGGTCGGCATGACCCCCGCCGGCGCCAGTCCCTACGGTCTGCTGGATATGACCGGCAACGTCGCCGAGTGGACGCGCGGCAGTTACGTGCCGTACCCCGGCGCCGAGGAATCCTCCGTGGCGGACGAAACGCTGAAGGTCGTTCGCGGCGCCTCCTGGGATGAACTGAGCAAGGAGTTCTGCCTCGTCACCATGCGCAAGGGAGTAGACCCCGCCACGCGGTCGGACAAGATCGGATTCCGCTGCGTGAAGGATGTGAAGTAACGGAGATCGTTGGTTAGAAGCTGTTTTGCTCTGTTGAAATCATCCCGGTTGGCAGGCCGGGTTGGTGGGGACACAATACTTTCCAAAGGAAAGTTTTGTGTCCCCACCTCGACCCGAAGAGCGACACGCGGTCACGGTAGTTTCAACAGAGCAAAACAGCTTCTAGTTGAAATCATCCTGCGAAGCCCCGCAGGGCGTGATGAATAGCAGCCCACGGCGAGCGAGGCGAGTCGTGGGGAACGACCGGGTTGTCGTCGTTCGAGTATTTTCGCTGATCGCGAATCAGTAATCGTCTCTCCTCCGTCCCTGTCATTATGAGAAAGGACGCCCCATGGCAAGAGTCCGAAACAAGGCCCTGGTGTTGCGCAGCAATTTTATCGCGCGGGGGGTCGAGACCATGCCCCATCGCGCCTTGTTGCACGCCACCGGACTGACCCGGTCGCAGTTGGAGAAGCCGCTCATCGGGGTCGCCAGCAGCTTCACCGACCTGATCCCCGGCCACGCGGAAATGCGCTCGCTGGAGCGCTTCATCGAGCGCGGCGTTTCCGCCGGCGGCGGCGCGCCCTTCATCTTCGGCATCCCCGGCATCTGCGACGGCATCGCCATGGGGCATCCCGGCATGCGCTTCAGCCTCCCCAGCCGCGAGCTGATCGCCGACATGGTGGAATCCATCCTCCAGGCGCATTGCCTCGACGGCGTGATTCTGCTCACCAACTGCGATAAGATCACTCCGGGCATGCTCATGGCCGCCGCGCGCGTGAACATCCCCGCCGTCGTTGTCACCGCCGGCCCCATGCTCACCGGCCGCATGGGTTGCCCCGGCGCTTTCGAGGGGAAGAAGCTCGACCTGGTCAAGGATACCTTCGAGGCCTGGATTCAGTACGAGCGCGGCGAAATCAGCCGCGAGGAAATGGTGGACCTGGAAATCAACGCCTGCCCCGGCGCGGGCAGTTGCCAGGGACTCTACACCGCCAACACCATGTCCTGCCTGACCGAGACGCTGGGGATGTCGCTGGTCGGCTGCGGCACGGCGCTGGCCGTCTCGGGCAAGAAGAAGCGCATCGCCTACGACAGCGGCCGGCGCGTGGTGGAACTGGTCCGCCAGAACGTGTGCCCGCGCGACATTCTCACCCGCCGTGCCTTCGAGAACGCCATCCGCATGGACATGGCGCTGGGCGGCTCTTCCAACAGCGTGCTGCATCTCACCGCCATCGCGCGCGAGGCGGGGATCACGCTGGACCTGGAGTTGTTCGACCGCCTCAGCCGCAACACCCCGCAGATCATCAGCCTTCGCCCCGGCGGGGACAATTTCATGGAGGACTTCGAGTATGCCGGCGGCATCCCCGCGGCGCTCAGCGTCCTCGCCCCCAAACTCAAAGAGAGCCCGACGGTTTCCGGCCCCGGCATCCTCACGATCGCGCGCGCGCATCAGCCGATCCAGATCGAGTACCTCGCCGAGACCGACGCGGCGACCAGGCAGGTCGCGCTGCGCAAGCGGACGATCATCCGCACCCTGCAGGACCCCGTGCGTCCGGAAGGGGGGATCGCCATCCTCAGCGGCAACCTGGCTCCCGGCGGCGCGGTCATCAAGGCCAGCGGCGTGGACCCCTCCATGCACCGCTTCACCGGTCAGGCGCGCTGCTTCAACTCCGAAGCCGAGGTCATGGCGGCCATCCGCAAACTGCCCAAACTGCTTCCGAAAGAAGGGAACATGGTGCTGGTCACGCGCTACGTCGGCCCGCGCGGCGGCCCGGGAATGCCGGAAATGCTCTCGCCCACCGCGGCGCTGGCCGGCTATCCGCTGGAGACCAAGAGCCGCGTGGCCCTCATCACCGACGGGCGCTTCAGCGGCGGCACGCGCGGCCCCTGCGTCGGCCACGTCACCCCCGAAGCGCAGGTGGGCGGCCCCATCGGCCTGGTGTGCGACGGCGATCTGATCACCATCGACATCCCGAAGCGGCGCTTGCAGTTGAAGGTCTCCCCGGCGGAGTTGAAGAAACGCGCCAGGGCCTGGAAGCCGGCTCCTCAGAAGCTCACCGGCTGGCTCTCCCGCTACGCCAGGGTCGTCGGCGACGCCTCGCACGGCGCGGCGCTGATTGGGTAGGCCGGGATTCCTTTCCCGGTCGCCTTGATGGTGAGAGTCGTCGTTGACTTTGTTATATTGTCCGTCGAAGCGGCGTCCACCGGCGCAGTCGGTGGATGCCGTCGTTCTCAGGCTGTGAAAGAATAATGGAGTTTCAGCGGAAGGTCCGCGCCACATCGGAGGAATGGGAATGAGCAAGGTTCGCGTCGGCATCATCGGTCTTGGCGTGATCGGTCAGGTGCACCTGAAGGCGCTGCAGGCGCTGAAGGATGAGTTCGAGATCGTCGGCGTCACCGACGCAGTCGAGCAGGCGCGGACGGCGTGCGCCACGCAGCACCAATTGACGGCATTCGCCTCCCCGGCCGAACTGGTCCGCGGCGGCAAGCCGGACTACGTCGTCATCTGCACCCCGCATTACAGCCACACGGAGATCGCCGCCGAAGCGATGCGGCTGGGAGCGAACGTGCTCATTGAAAAGCCCATGGCGATTCAGGCGTCGAAGGCGCGGGAATGCCTCGAAGTGGCGCGCGCCACGGGGAAGACCGTCGGCGTCGGCTTCATGGGACGCCTCCAGCCGCTTCACAGCCGGATGAAAACGCTGGTGCGGGAGGGGTTTGTCGGCGAGGTGATTCGCATGACCATGGTGCGCACCGCCTGGTTCCGCAGCATGGCGTATTACCGTTCCGGCAGTTGGCGCGGCACCTGGGCGGGCGAGGGCGGGGGCATTCTGGCCAACCAGGCCCCGCACGACCTCGATTTCATCGTCTGGCTGATGGGCATGCCCAGCGAAGTGCTGGCGGAGATCGACACCTCCTGGCATCAAATCGAGGTGGAGGACGTCACCAACGCGCTGCTCAAGTGGCCCAACGGCGCGGTGGGGACGCTGCAGGTCAGCACCGCCGAAGCGCCGGGGCGCTCCTACTTCGAAATCGCCGGCACCCGCGGCACCCTCCTGCTGGACGAAGCGGGGCTGAAGGCGACGCGCCTCACCGCAGACTCGCGCCAGTTCTGCGAGACGACGGAATTGAAAATGTCCGGTCCCCCGGTGGCGGAGACGAACCTTCAGCAGCTCCCCGAGCGCGTGGATCCCTTCCAGTTGCTGCATAAGAATTATGCTCAGGCGCTGCGCAGCGGCACACCGCTGGTCTGCACCGGCGAGGAGGGCGTGGCGGAGGTGGAACTGGCCGACGCGCTGCTGGTCTCCGGCATCCGGCGTCAGTGGACGCGCACCCCCGCCGATCCCCGCCTCTTCAACGACATCCTCGCGCGGCTGACGGCGACCAAGAGCGTGGCGAAGACGAGGGAGGAGTTTGCGAAGGGGTAACGGGGTTTTGGTGGAAGGGATGACCATGAGGCGTGGAACCAGCCCAAGCGTTAAGTTTCCAAGCCGGCGGGAGTTGATCGAAGCACTTATGAGGCAACTCTACAACGACGCAGAACCGGAAGCAGTTGTTACGATCGAGAGCAGAACGACAAATGGATGGGCCCACGACGTCCTCTTCGGCAAAGGCCCTTGGATTCAGATCCAACTCCGGCGAGATCTACAGTCCGTGTATCTCAACCTCGGCAAGAAGAGACCTGCGGGCGCGCCGGACGTGCCGGCAACTTGGCCGCAAGAGAAGAATCGCATGTGGGTGGTCAAGCGGGAAGAAACAGAATCCCTGGTGGACTGGATGTGCCGCTGGTTCACGGCGCTCAGCGGCGCGGACAATCTGAGGACGGTGGGGTTCATGGGGTGCTGACGCGCCCGCCGGGCGGTATGATCCCGCCTCTCGTGTGCCGTAAGTGGCGCGGACTATCCAGTCCGCGTCCCGCGCCGAAGGCGCGGGAGAGGTGGAAGCGGATGGAACGCACGATATTCGCGGGTTGGATAACCCGCGCTACTTCGACCACTTTCAACGGCCACACCTCCAACGCGCGGCAGCTTGCTCATACCGCGAGCACCAGTGTCTCAAAGCGCTCTTCGGGCACGGGCAAACCATCCTCCTTCAACGCGGCGACATACCCCTCAATCGCCTCTTTGATGTTGGTGACGGCCGCTTCCTTCGTCTGCCCTTGGCTGATGCATCCCGGCAGGCTGGGGCACTCGGACACCCAGTATCCATCTTCGCCGGGATAAACGATGACCTGCCGCATGACATGCCTCCATCCGCAACTTACCCTCTTAGCGACATTATATCGCAAGAGGGGCGGACAATCCACGCGCTCAGTCGGGCGCATGCTGCCTCTCTCGAACATCAGGTGCAGAGTGGCAATTCTCCCATCCTCCCTTCCGCTTCCCTCGCTTTGTCCCTCTTAGCGCGCCGGGACCCATTCGGCAAGCTCAGGGCAGACAGCGCGCTCCACCATGCTGCATCCTCGTCATCCCCGTTATCTTGTCCCAAGTGTCGTTGTCGTGCTCAGCGCGCTGTCCCAGCGCGCTCCACCATCTGCTATCCTCGTTATCCCCGTTATCTTGTCCCAAATGTCGTTGACGTGTTCCGTCACTTGCCACTTGCGCCGAGACCGGCCATAATAGACAGCCCTCTACCTGAAGGAGATACCATGGCGCAGAATGCCCCCGGAGTCCCGGATGTCGAAGCGCTGCTGGCGCTGGCGCGTGAGCGTGAGTTCGAGCCACTCGAAGCGGCCTGGATGGCCCGGCTGGAGAAAGGCCCGCGCGAGTTCCGCGACCTGTTCAGCGTGGCCGACTACCTCGTGCGCAAGAAATTCCCCGACCATGCCGCGCTGCTGCTCTGGTCGCTCGTCGCCGACGTGACGGAGAAGGAGGAGCCTCCCGTCGCGCTGGAGGTGGCCATCCGCGCCGCGGAAATCGCCCCCGAGGCGCAGACGCTCCGCGAGGAGATCATCAACCTCTACCGCAAAGTGCATCCGGGCATCTCCGAATTGGCGGACATTCTCGAAGCCAGCGACCTGCGCCGCAACCAGGACGTCAAGGCCGCCGTCCAGATGATCCAGCATTGCCTGCGCTACCGCACCGGCTCCTGCGTGATTCACACCCGGTCGCGCCGGGTGGGGCGGGTGGATGGATTCGAGGCGGGGCAGTTCCTGATCGCCTCCGAGGGGAACGTCCAGCGTCTCGCGCCGCGCGAAGCGGTGTCGCAATGGGAGCCGCTCGACCCCGCGGACTTCCGCGCGATGATCGCGTTCCAGATCGACGCGCTGCGGCGCATGGCGGAGGAGGACCCCGCCGCGCTGGTGCAGAAGGCCTTGCGCGTCGGGGGCGGCCGCGCCGATTTCAAGCAGCTCAAGTTCCTCCTCATCCCCGCCGTCATCCCCGCGGACAAGTGGAGCGCCTGGTGGAACGCCGTCAAAGTCATCCTGAAGCGCTGCCCGCTGCTGGAGATCGGCACGGGCACGCAGCCGACGTTCGTCCTGCGCTCCGCCGAGGCGAGCTACGCAGACAAGGTGCTCTCCGGTTTCCGCCAGGCCGAAACGATGTACGACAAGGTGCGGCAGGCGCTCACCTACCTGGCCGAGTTGGAGGCCGGGCACGAGGCCGATCCGAAGCTGGCCGCGGCGCTGGGGGAGGAACTGCTGGGCATGGGGCGCGTCTCCGCCGATCAGGGCGAGTCGCTGGCCTGCCTCTCCGCGCTGGCGGAGTTGCGCGCGCGCTTCCCCGAGCTGCCCGATCCCGCCGCCGACCTGCTGCAGCGCCTGACCGCCTGCAAGGAGCCCGCCGCGCTGATGAAGAGCATCGACGGCGAGGAGATCTCCCGGATGATTCTCGGCGTCGCGCAGAAAGTGCTGACGGAGCGCTGGCCGCAGTTCTTCGCCGACGCGTTCGTCGGAAGCTCCCTGCGCCTGTGCGATTGGATCGTGCGCGAACTGGCCAAGGCGAACCGCTCCGAATTGCTCGCCGCCGCCGCGGATAAAGTGTTGACGGCCCCCGAGGCGTCGCCCGAGACCACCGGCTGGGTATGGCGGTGGGCGCTCTCCGGCGAAGGACCCGGGCAGGGGCGGCTGGAGCGCCTCTCGGTGAGCATCACCCTGCTCGATCTGATGAACCGTCTCGCGCACGCGCCGCGCGGCGCCACGCGCGCCGATCAGCGCAAGTCCCTCGGCAAGCTCAGCGCCCTGGCCTCGGCGGGGGATTTCCGCCTGCTGCGCGACCTCATCGGCTCCGTCGACCTCGAAGCCGCGCGCCGTCTGCACACCGCCATTGTCGGCAATGAAGGGCTCGGCGACGAAGGACGCCACGAATTGCTCGGGGCGCTGCGCGAACGCTACCCGGAGGAGTTCACCGAGCGCAAGAACCTCTGGGAGGACGCTCACCTCTACACCAGCGCCGCGGGCCTCGCGCGCCGCACCGCGGAGATGGAGAAGCTGGCGAACGTGGACATGCCCGCGAACGCCCAGGCCATCGGCACGGCCGCCGCGCGCGGCGACCTGCGCGAGAACTGGGAGTACAAGACGGCGCTGGAGGAGCGCGACCGGCTCGTCGAGCGCGCCACCCGCATGCGCGACGAACTCTCCCGCGCCCGCGTGCTGCATGCCGATCAGATCACCGGGAACGAGGTGAACGTCGGCACCGCCGCGCGCCTGCGCAACCGCGCCACCGGCGCCGAGCGCACCGTGCGTTTCGTCGGCCCCTGGGACACCGACATCGCCAACGGCGTCTACTCCTACATGGCCCCCCTCAGCCTGCGCTTCATGGGGAAGAAAGTGGGCGACCGCATCGCCGCCGCCTTCGGAGAGGAGGAGGGGGAGTTCGAGATCGTTGCGATTGAGAAAATCGCGTGAGGAAAAAAGAGAAGATCATCCCGCCCCACGGCGGCTACCGGAAACTGAAGAGTTTTCAGTTGGCGGAGTTGGTCTACGACGTCACGGTGCGGTTCTGCGATAAGTACATTGACCGGCGCAGCCGCACCCACGACCAGATGACCCAGGCGGCGCGTTCCGGGGTCCAGAACATCGCCGAAGGCAGTCAAGCTTCGGGCACATCGAAAAAGATGGAACTGAAGCTAACCAATGTGGCTCGCGCCAGCCTGGAAGAACTTAGGCGAGACTATGAGGACTTCCTGCGCCAGCGCAGTTTGCCTCAATGGGAATGGAACGATCCGCGCCGGGCTGACCTGATTGCCCGACGGCCTGCCACGGCGGACGCCGTGGCGCAATGGGCCAGGGATGTTAAGAAAAGTGGACTGAATGGACGGAATGGACAGAATGGACAGGATGGACAAACGGAAACGTCCATTCCGTCCATTTCGTCCATCAAGTCCATTTCGCCCGCCTACCCCGAAATAGCCGCCAACGGCGTCCTCGCGCTGCTGGCGGTGGCTAACAGCCTTTTGGACCGCCAGTTGGCGGCGCAGGCGGACACCTTTGAGCGGGAAGGGGGCTTCACCGAGCGGCTTTACCGCGTGCGCAGCCGCGCGCGGGGCAAGTAATGACCGCACAAACCTTGACCTCCGCCGCCCCGGCTGATATACTTCGCCTCCCGAGTACTGTATTCCCGTGCAGCTTGGCCGCTGCGCGACGCGCGCGGCGCAGGTTTCCTCCAGGTCTTCGATAGTTAAGTGGGTGGCAGTATGCCTTATAACTGCATTGTGCTGGCGAAACAGGTTCCTGACACGAAGAACATCACCGGCCAGGCGATGAAGGATGACGGCACGGTCAACCGCGCCGCGCTGCCGGCCATCTTCAACCCCGAGGATCTCAACGCGCTGGAAATGGCGCTGGAGATCCGCGACCGCTTCGGCGGCAAAGTCACCGTCATCACCATGGGCCCCCCGGCCGCTTGCGAGCTGCTGCGCGAGTCGCTCTACCTCGGCGCCGATGACGTGGTCCTGCTCACCGACCGCCGTTTCGCCGCCGCCGACACCCTCGCCACCAGCTACGCCCTCAGTTGCGCCATCCGCAAGGCCGGCAAGTTCGACATCATCCTCGGCGGACGCCAGGCGATCGACGGCGACACCGCGCAGGTCGGTCCGCAGTCGGCGGAGAAACTGGGGCTCAACCAGGTCACCTACGTCGAGAAGGTGCGGGACATCCGCGACGGGAAGATTGAAATCGAGCGCACCATCGACGGCGGCTCCGAAGTCGTGCGCGCCCCGCTGCCGCTTCTGCTCACCGTCACCGGCACGGCCAACGAGCCGCGCCCCTTCCGCACCAAGCGCCTCCTTCAATACCGCAGCTTCACCTGCGCCGCCGAGATCATGGGCAAGGTGCGCAAGCAGATCGAAGCCGAAGGCAAGACCCCGACCGACCCCGACATCGCCGCGCGCGCCAAGCCGCTGATCGACGCCGCGACCGCCGAAGGCCGCCTGCTGAAGGTCTGGGACGCCGATGCCATCGCCGCCGAGGCCGACAAGATCGGCGGGCGCGGCTCGCCCACCAAGGTCAAGAAGATCGAGTCCATCGTCCTCAAAGGGAGCGACCTGGCCTGGATCGAGCCGAACGAAGAAGGGGTGAAGGCGCTGGTGAAGGAACTGGTTGAAGAGCATATCATTGGGTAATGACGAAATCCGAAATCCGAATGACGAAACGGAGCGTCCGCCCGTCAGTTGCTAATTCGTCATTCGTGCTTCGTCATTCGTCATTTTGCTGAGGACAACTGGATGATATCTAAGAACAGTGTGATGGTCTTCATCGAGCAGGATGACGGGCACATCGCCGACGTCTCGCTCGAACTGATCTGCCGCGGCCGCGAACTGGCCGACCGGCTGAACGTGACCCTCTCGGCGGTCGTGCCCGCCCAGCGCAGCCAGGAGATCGTTGCGCGCTGCATCGCCCACGGCTGCGACGAGGTCCACGTGGCCGAGGACGCCCGGCTGAAGCATTATCGCACGCTGCCCTTCGCGCGCGTCGTCTCCGCGGCGATCCGCAAGGCGCAGCCGCAGATCGTCCTCTTCGGCGCGACGGTCGTCGGGCGCGACCTGGCGCCGCGCATCGCCAGCGAGCTCAAGGCCGGGCTCACGGCGGACTGCACCGACCTGCAGATCGGCAACCACACCGAGGCGGGCGGCGCGAAGGAATACAAGGATCTGCTCTACCAGATCCGTCCGGCGTTCGGCGGCAACATCATCGCCACCATCGTCTGCCCCGAGACGCGCCCGCAGATGGCGACGGTGCGCGAAGGCGTCATGAAGATGACCCCCGCCGATCCGAAGCGCCAGGGGAAGGTGCTGCCCATCGAAGCGGCGTTGCGCGACGAGGACTTCGTTCTGGAAATTCTCCACCGCGAGCGCAAGGACAAGAGCGTCAACCTCAAGGCCGCCAACATCGTCGTCTCCGGCGGCGCGGGGGTGGGAAGCAAGGAAAGCTTCAAGCTCCTCTTCGACTTCGCGCACATGGTCGGCGGCGTCGTCGGCGCGAGCCGCTCCGCCGTGGATAGCGGATTCATCGGCAAGGACCATCAGGTCGGCCAGACCGGCACCACCGTGCGGCCCAAACTGTACTTCGCCTGCGGCATTTCCGGTGCCGTCCAGCACCGCGCCGGCATGCAGGAGAGCGCCAAGATCGTCGCCATCAACACCGACAAGGACGCGCCGATCTTCGGCATCGCGCACTACGGAATCGTCGGCGACCTTAACCGCGTCATCCCGATGCTCATGAAAGCCTATAAGAGTAAGTGAGGCCCAGATGTCCAATTTCTTCACCGAAAACGCCGACATGCAGTTCCATTTCAAGAATCTGGATCTGCGCGAAATCGTCCGTCTGAAAGAGGGGGAGTCCTTCGCCGAGAGCAAGGAGTATCCGTACGCTCCGCGCTCCTGCGAGGACGCTGTCGACGGCTACCGGCGCACGCTGGAACTGGTCGGGCGCATCAGCGGCGACATCATCGCCCCGCGCGCCCCGGCGGTGGATGAAGAGGGAGCGCAGTACCACGAGGGGACGGTGACTTACGCCAAGGGAACGCAGGAGGCGCTCAAGGCGCTCTCCGGCGCCGACCTGATGGGCTTCACCCTCCCGCGCCGCTACGGCGGGCTCAACCTGCCCACCATCGCCTATTGCGCCGCCATCGAAATGGTGAGCCGCGCTGATGCCGCGCTCATGACCATCTTCGGCCTTCAGGACATCGCCGAAACGATCAACTCCTTCGGCTCCGAGGAGCAGAAGGCGCGCTACCTGCCGAAATTCTCCAGCGGCGAGGTGACCGGCGCGATGGTCCTCACCGAGCCGGACGCCGGCTCCGACCTGCAGGCCGTCCGCCTCAAGGCGTACCAGGATGAGAAAGGGGTCTGGCGTCTGAACGGCGTCAAGCGCTTCATCACCAACGGCTGCGGCGACGTGCTGCTCGTGCTGGCCCGCTCCGAGGAGGGGACCAAGGACGGGCGCGGCCTGAGCATGTTCCTGTGCGAGAAGGGGCCGAAGGTTTACATCCGCCGCATCGAGGACAAGATGGGCATCCATGGCTCGCCCACCTGCGAGATGCACTTCCGCGACGCCGAGTGCGAACTGGTCGGCCAGCGCCGCCGCGGCCTCACCAAGTACGTCATGGCCCTCATGAACGGCGCGCGCATCGGCATCGCCAGCCAGGGGCAGGGGATCGCCGAAGCCGCCTACCGCGACGCCCTCGCCTACGCCATCGAGCGCGAGCAGTTCGGCAAGGCCATCGTGGACATGGCCCAGGTCGCCGACCTCCTGGTCGAGATGAAGGTTGCCGTCGAGACCGGCCGCACGCTGCTCTACGAGACCGCCAAAGTGGTGGACCTCCAGCAGGGGTACGAGGCGCTGGCGGAGACCGTCCAGCGCGACGATCCGCGCGCGAAGGAGATCAAGGAGAAGGCCGCGCGCTACCGCAAGGAAGCGGGCATTCTCACCCCCATGTCCAAGTACTACTGCTGTGAGATGGCGCTGAAGGTCACCAACGCCGCCATCCAGGTGCTCGGCGGCAGCGGCTTCATGCGCGACTACAACCTCGAGCGCTACTATCGCGACGCGCGCATCACCACCATCTACGAAGGGACCTCCGAGCTGCAGGTCGTCGCCATGCTCGCCGGCCTGCACGGCGAGAGCCTCGACCCGTGGTTCACCGAGCGTTCCGCCCGCAAGTACGAAGGGGAGGTGGCTTTGCTGGCCGCGCTGGCCGGGCAGTCGCAGCAGCGGCTGAAGGACGCCCTCGCCTTCGTCAAGAAGGAAGGGAACAACGAGTACACCGAACTGGTCGGCAAGAAGCTCTGCGACATCGCCCTCAGCGCGGTGATCGGCCACCTGCTCCTCAACGAGGCCACCCTCTCCCCGCACAAGCGCATTATCGCGGAGAAATTCATTCGCGACGCCGCCATCCGGAGCGCCGCCAACTACAGCGCCATCACCTCCGGCAACGACCTGGTGCTGCGCGAGTACAAGAACATCCTGAGCGCGGACGTGCCGACGGCGTGACGAACGGATGATTTGCGATTGGCGATTGGCGAATAGCGAATTGCGACTTGAACGGCCCTTTGCAGATGGCGCTTGCCGCGACGGTCAAGCCCCCGCAGGGGGCGCTGGACTGTAGCCCCCGGCGAGCGCAGCGAGTCGGGGGAAAGGGGCGCGCAAAAGCAATTCAAGCCCCCGCAGGGCGCGCTGGACTGTAGCCCCCGGCGAGCGCAGCGAGTCGGGGGAAAGAGGCGCGCAAAAACAATTCAAGCCCCCGCAGGGGGCGCTGGACTGTAGCCCCCGGCGAGCGCAGCGAGTCGGGGGAAAGAGACACGCAGAGAACAATCCGAGCCCCCGCAGGGGGCGACGGAACGAGGGGGGCGGGATGGCCAAATCCTTCTGTTCGCTCACCTACCACATCATATTCTCCACGAAGGACCGGGAACCCTGGCTCACCGCGGAAATTCGCCCCCGTGTCCATGCGTTTATCGGCGGGTTGGTCAAGCGCGAGGGGGGCGTACCCGTGATGATTGGCGGCGTAGCGGACCACATGCACATCCTCGCCGAACTGCGGCAGGACAAGGCGGTGTCGGATGCGATTTGCGCGATCAAGGCAATCTCCTCCGGATGGGTTCGCGATAATATGTCGCGGTGTGGCGGGTTCGGCTGGCAGACGGGATACGGCGCGTTCAGCGTCAGCCAATCCAATGTGGCGAAAGTGAGCGACTATATCGTGAGGCAGGAGGAACATCATCGCCGGATCGGGTTTCAAGAAGAATACCTGAAGTTTCTCCGGGCGCACGGCGTTGCTTGCGACGATGTCGGTTTGTGGCGGTGAGGTCCGGCGCCCCCTTGCGGGGGCTTGACGGTGGGGGGCGCCCTTTCCCCCCGACTCGCTGCGCTCGCCGGGGGCTAGAGTCCAGCGCCCCCTGCGGGGGCTTTTCAGAGTAGCGGCGCATGCGTTCCTTTGCAGGAGGCCGCTAGTTGGCAAATCTCAAATCAGTAATCAGTATTCAGTATTCAGTAATCCCTTCTCTTTCTGCGGCGGACAACCCCCATGACCCTCGTTCACAAAACAGCTTCCGGCCTCTGGGTCTACGACCGCGATCCGGTGCCGCCCATTGCGAAGTACCGGATTGACCGCGTCCTCTGCGAGAAACAAACGGCACTCCAGCACGTCGGCATCTACGACCTGACGCGCGGCGGGCGCGCTCTGTTCCTGGATGGCAGCCTGCAATCCTGCGCCGCGGACGAGGCGCGGTACCATGAGTGCCTGGTGCATCCCGCGATGTTGGCGCACCCGAACCCGGAGCGCGTGTTGATCGCCGGCGGCGGCGAGGGGGCCACGCTGCGCGAAGTGCTGCGCCATCCCTGCGTGCGCGAGGCGTGGATGGTGGACCTCGATCCCGAACTGGTCGCGCTGAGCCGGAAGCATCTGAAGAGCTGGTCGGCGGGGGTGTATGAGGACGCGCGGACGCGGCTGCGTTTCGCCGATGCGCGCGGCTTTCTCGAACGCGGCACGCGGCAATTCGACGTGATCTTCTGCGACCTGCCCGAGCCCCGCGCGCAGGAGCCCTCCATGCTCCTGTACACCGTCGAATTCTACCGCGCCGCCCGGCGGCGGCTGCGCCCGGGGGGAATTCTCGTCACGCAGTCCGGCCCGGTGGACGAGATCAGCCGCGACTTGTTCCTCACCGTGCGCGCCACGCTGGGGCGCGTTTTCGACCATGTGAGCGGCTACTGGGTGCGGATGCCCTCCTTCCGCGAGCCGTGGGGGTATCTCTGCGCCTCCGACCGCGCGGAGCCGGCGAAACTCACCGCCGCGCAGATTCGCGAGCGGATGGAGCACCGGGGCATCAACGGCCTGCGTTTCTATCGCCCCGGCGCTCATTCCAGGCTTTTTCGCCTCCCGCCCGCCGTCGCCAAGCGTTCGTCGCGCACGGTTTCCACCGACGCTGCGCCGTTTGTCATGGAGTGACTGAATCCTGACGCGGGCGCTGCGCGGGAAACGCCGGTGCGGGTTTTGGCCCGTCCCTGCCTGCGTGCGCGGTTGCCTCCCGATGCCTTATTGCGTAACCTCCCCGGATTTGTTAGTGTGATTCATGCCGACGGCGGGGGCCGGCGGCGCGTGCGCGAGGAGTCCCGGAGTTGTTGGGAGGCGGTTGTGGCCGAGATCGATAAATTCCTCAAGATGGGGCGGCAGGTGGGCGCGTCGGACGTGCACATCGCCGTCGGCTCCCCGCCCGTCCTTCGCCTGCATGGCGGCCTGCGCAAGATCAAATTCAACCCCTTCACCCCCGACCAGGCCAAGGCGATGCTCTACGAAATCATGACTGAGAAGCAGCGCAAGCAATTCGAGGAAGGCTGGGAGATCGACCTGAGCTACGCCTCGGAAGAGGCCGGCCGCTGCCGCACGAACATCTGCGTGCAGAACCGCGGCATCGATGCCACCTTCCGCCTGATCCCCACCGCCGTCCAGACGCTGGATGAACTGGGGTTCCCCGCGGTGGTCAAGAAGCTGCTGGACTATCGCCAGGGGATGATCCTGATCACCGGGCAGGCCGGATGCGGCAAGACCACGACGCTGGCCGCCATGGTGCGGCACGTCAACGAAAGGCGCTCCGACCACATCATCTGCCTCGAAGACCCGATCGAAATCCTGCACCACGCGACGAAGTGCCACATCATCCAGCGCGAGGTGGGGCATCACACCGAGTCGTTCGCCCGCGCCCTGCGCGCCTGCCTGCGCGAGGACCCCGATCTCATCATCGTCGGCGAAATGCGCGACTTGGAAACCATTTCCATGGCCATCACGGCCGCGGAAACCGGCCACTTGGTGCTGGGCACGCTGCACACGACCACGGCGGGCCGCACGATCGGCCGAATCCTGGACGTATTCCCTCCGAGCCAGCAGGACCAGATCCGCACGATGGTCGCCGACTCCCTGCGCGGCGTCATCTCGCAGCAGTTGGTGCCCACCGCCGACGGGAAGGGGCGCATGGTGTGCGTGGAGGTGCTGGTGGTCACCCCCGCTATTGCGAACCTCATCAAGGAAGACCGCACGTACCAGATTCCCTCGCAGATGCAGACCGGCATCAAAGAGGGAATGCAGTTGATGGACGACGGCCTCTACCGGCTGTTGCAGCGCGGCGACATCACCCCGGAGACCGCCCTGGAACGCGCTTACGACCGCAGCAAGTTCACCGACCTGACGCGCATGCGCGAGCACCAGATCAATTGGGATGAGTTGCAGACCATCCCGGACGACAAGGCCCGCCGGAAGAAGCTGATGGAGGTGGGCGTTGTGCAGTTGGACCGCAAGACGAAGCTCGTGAAGCCCATCGCCAAGGGCCGCGTGCCGTTCCTGTTCTATCAGACCAAGCACGGGAAGCTGCCGGAGGATGCGATCTACGCGGAACTGGTCCGCCTGTTCCCGGAAGTCGCTCTGGCGCCGGCGGAGCCCCATCACTGACATGGCCTGGAGTGTGTGACGCATGCCGACAATCGACCGCTGGCTGATGATGATGCGCGAACGCAAGGCCTCGGACCTCCACCTGACCGTGGGGCACCCGCCGAAGCTGCGCATCCACGGCGAGATGAACACGCTGGACGAGCCGGTCCTCACCAACGAAGTGCTCAGCCAGATCATGCCGGAAATCTGCTCCAAGGAGCAGTGGGACAGTTACATGCGCGAGCATGACCTGGACTTCGCGTACTCCCTGCCCGGCTACGCGCGCTTCCGCACCAACTACCTGATGCAGCAGTACGGGTTCGGCGCGGTGCTGCGGATGATTCCCGACAAGAAGATGACCTTCGAGGAACTCGGCCTGCCCAACTCCGTCCTGCAGTTCGTGGAGCTGGGGTTCGGGCTGGTGCTGGTCACGGGGCCCACCGGCTCCGGCAAAACCACCACGCTGGCCAGCATCATCGACTACATCAACGACCACTACCGCCGGCACATCCTTACCATCGAGGAGCCGATCGAGTTCGTCCATCAGCACAAGCAGTGCCTCATCACGCAGCGCGAGGTCGGCCTCCACACGAAAGGATTCTCCGCGGCGCTGCGCTCCGCCATGCGCATGGACCCCAACGTGATTCTGGTCGGCGAAATGCGCGACCCCGAAACGATCTCGCTGGCGCTGACCTGCGCGGAGATGGGCATTCTCGTGTTCGGCACCCTGCACACCAACAGCGCCTCGAAGACCGTGGACCGCATCATTGACGTGTTCGCCGCCGAGGAACAGGCGCGCATCCGCACCATGCTGGCCAGCTCGCTCCAGGGGGTGATCGCGCAGCAGTTGTTGCGCACCTCCGACGGCAAGGGACGCGTCGCCGCGTTCGAGATCCTCGTCGGCTCCCCGGCGCTCGGCAACATCATCCGCTCGGGCCAGACCACCAAGATCAATACCATGATCCAGGGCGGGGCCAAGGCCGGGATGCAGTCCATGGACTCCCATATCGGCAAGCTGTTCGATACGGGACGCATCAACGGCGAGGAGGCGTACCTCAAGGCGTTCGACAAGAGCCGCTTCGAAGCCCACTGGAATTTCGCGGTCGAAGAGGGCAAGGACGAGTAGGCTTGCCTCCGCCCCTCCTTCCACAACGGTCCTCCGCATGGCTCCACAGGCCCCTCCCGGCGGGCAGTTTCGCATCAGGGCAAACGCATCTAAAAAGCGCCGCAGAATGTGGAGTGCGCCGCCGCTGGCGGCGCTTTGGCTATGACGGAGCGCACGACTCACGGGGCTGCACCCTGAGGGCGCCGGACTCCGCGCCATCCAAAGCGGCGTCGTTGCCGCCGCACTCCACAAACCATCGCGCGCAGCGCGACCCTTGACGCCACAGCCTGCGGCGCTTTTTAGAGCGCTTTTATTTTTTATAGCTACGATGTATAATGTTGGTCATGAGACCCACATCCATAGATCTTCGCAAGCGAATTGTG
>Ga0114951_10001610_pt1 | contig 27425 bp, 25 predicted proteins | sample AM7aDNAmetaG_FD_88677 | JGI IMG/M metagenome (GOLD analysis project Ga0114951, IMG submission 88677) | Freshwater microbial communities from Finland to study Microbial Dark Matter (Phase II) - AM7a DNA metaG | ecosystem: Environmental > Aquatic > Freshwater > Lake | place: Finland: Lake Alinen... | reverse complement strand
GTGGTGGGGCTGGCGGCGTTGGCGGGGCTGGGGTTCTGGGCTCGGCCGGTGAGCTACTTCAACGAGTTGACGTATCTGCGCGAAGACCTGGCGGGAATTGAGAGCCGCACGGTGACGGTTGCAGGCCACCGGATGCACTACGAGGCGGAGGGGCCAGAGACTGGGCCGGTGGTTGTGCTGGTGCATGGATTAGGTGGGCACGCCGAAGACTGGCAGAGCTTGGCGTCTCAACTGGCCACGGCCGGGTTTCGAGTGTATATGCCTGATTTGCTGGGATATGGGCGCAGCGAGAAGCCGGCGGATTTTTCGTATTCGGTGCGCGATGAGGCAGGGGTCGTGCTGGGCTTCATGGATGCGCTGGGGTTGAAGCAAGTGGATCTGGGTGGCTGGTCGATGGGTGGATGGATTGTGCAGATTGTCGCAAGCACGCATCCGGAACGGGTGAGCAGGCTTGTGCTGTTCGACTCGGCGGGGATTTATGAAAAGCCGAACTGGAACACGCAATTGTTCGTTCCCACAACGGCGGCTGAACTGGACCAACTGGAAGCGTTGCTGATGCCGTATCCGCAAGCGGTTCCGGGGTTTGTGGCGCGGGATATTCTTCGCGTTTCCAGAGGGCGGGCGTGGGTAATGAACCGGGCGCTGAGCACGATGATGACCGGGCAGGACGCAACGGACGGCCTTTTGCCGCTGTTGAAGATGCCGGTTTTGATTGCGTGGGGCGCAGAAGACCGCATCACGCCGCTTGAACAGGGCGAGAGGATGCACCGCCTGGTTCCGCAATCGGAGTTGGCGGTAATTGCGGGATGCGGACACCTGGCTCCTGTGCAATGCGCTACCGAAATGGGGCCGAAGGTGGTTGGTTTTTTGAAGAAGTGACCGAAGTGAAGGGGGTTTCGGCAGACAGGGGTCGAGGTGCAGGCGACAAGGAGTCTACCTGCACCCCGGGTTTTGTGGATTTGAAGGGTCTAGAGACGGCAAGGCCGTCTGGCGCAGTCTGGGAGGAAGGAGTTCAGGTTTAGTGGGTGATGTTGACGGTCAGGTTCATATCCATAGGAATGGCCTGGTCATCGATCTTGCCGGGACGGTAATGGGCCTTCTGGACTGCTTCAACGATTCGCGCATCCCAGAACGGGTTGAGGGATTTGACGACCTGGACGTTCTGAGGCCGGCCGGTTTGATCGACCGTAAGTGTGAGGCTGATGCTTGCACCGGCCGGAAGCAGATCGCTGTGCATGTCTGCGGGGAGAAAACGTGAGAGGGAGTCGTCGAGGGAGGGGGCCAGAACTCCGGTGCTTATACGGAGGTGCTGGGTTGGGGCAGAGTCGTCGGCGGGTAACGTGCTTGCTTTGGCCACTGCGGGGAAGATTAGCGAAGAGAGCATGAGGCTGCTTGCTAGGATACGACGCATGTTTTACCTCCTTGGGGTTAGTTGTTACCGACTCCATAATATCCTGATTTCAATAGAATAGTCAACGATTATTTTTTACATATTCTTTTGCAATAACTTACAGATTGGTTGCCTGCAATTTATGTGAATCGCGTTAAAATTTCAACTTTTTTCCACAGGGCAAAACGGGACGAGTGATGCCCTTTCAGCGACTGCGCTGAAAAGGCATCGGTTTGGGTGAGATTGAGCTGTTTCTGAATCCTGATGAGTATGCCGGAAACGAACTCTAAGGGAGGACGAAGGCGGCGAGCTGTGCGGGGGTGGGAGCCACGGCGTCAGCCTGCGCGCATTCTTCGGGGGAGCCGTAGCCCCATCCTGCAGCGAGGCAACGGAGACGGTTGGCGTGTGCGGCATCAATGTCGAAGCTGCGGTCGCCGATCATCCAGGTAGAGGCGGGGGCGAGGGAATGTTCGCGGAGGAGGTTGGCTAAGAGGTCGATTTTGCTGTGGCTCGCGTATTCAGCCTTGTCGCCATGGATGGCTGTAAACAGACCCGACAACTGGAAGGCGTCAAGGATGCGCACGGCGAAGTGCTGCTGCTTGGAGGTGCAGACGTAGAGCGGGAAGCCTTGCTGGTGAAGTTTGGCGAGCATCTCGCGAACACCGGGGAAGACGGAGTTATTCTTCCAGCCTTCGAGGTCGTAGCAGGCGCGGTAATCGCGGGCAAGGGTGACGCGCTCATCCTCACAAGCGCCGGGGAGAAGCTCGGCAGCCCACTCTTCGACGGGAGGGCCGATGAAACGGTCCAGCGAGCCCTGATCGCCCATGTTGCGGGCGTCGATGACCTTGCGGAGACAGCCGAGAATGCCGGGTTTGGAGTCGGTGATGGTTCCGTCGAGATCAAAGATGAGGGCAGGCAAGGATTGGGGCATGAATCAAGTTTCGCAGAGTGGGGGCAATGGAAGCGGCCAGAAAGTGGAACAGGCGCCGCTCTGAATTGAAGCGGCGCCTGCATAGAGCAAGTAATGCATGGATGAAAGCTAGACTTTGACCAACGGGTGCGCCGCGTAGTGGATGAGGACAGCGACGGCGCAACTGGTGAGGCGCGTCTCGGCGGAATCCGCGCGGCTGGTGAGGATGGTGGGGACGCGAGCGCCGAGGACGATGCCGGCAAGTTGAGCGCCGCCGAGGTATTCCAGTTGCTTGGCGAGCATGTTGCCGCTCTCAAGGTCGGGGACGACGAGGATGTCGGCCTGCCCTGCGACGGGGGAGACCAATTTCTTGATAGCGGCGGCTTTGACACTGACGGCGGTGTCGAAAGCAAGAGGCCCGTCAAGGATGCCACCGGTGATCTGGCCGCGGTCGGCCATTTTGCAGAGGGCAGCGGCGTCGAGGGTGGACTTGATTTTTGGGTTCACGGTCTCGACGGCGGAAAGCAGAGCGACTTTGGGCTCGAGGATACCGAGAGCGTGAGCGAGGTCGATGGCGTTCTGTACGATGTGGACCTTGTCTTCGAGTTCGGGAACGATGTTGATAGCCGCATCGGTGATCATGAGCGTGCGCGCATAGGCTGGCGTGTCCATGATGAAGACGTGGGAGATGCGACGGGCGGTGCGGAGGCCGGTGTCGCGGTTCATGGCCACCTTCATAAGCTCGTCGGTGTGCAGGCTGCCCTTCATCATGGACTGAGCTGCGCCGGAGCGGCAGACGGCGACGCCGATTTCAGCGGCCTTGGCTTCAGTGTCGGCCTGGAGGATGGGATAGGGACTGATGTCGACGCCGATTTTTTCGGCGAGGGTTTTCATTTCGTCTTCAGGGCCGATGAGGGTGGGCTCGATGAGACCCTCGACTGCGGCTTCGACGGCGCCCATGAGGGCTACTTCAGAGAGCGGCCAGACGACGGCAGTGGTGATGGCCGGGAGGCCTTTGCAGTGCTCGATGAACTTGTGAAAGACGTGGTAGTCGGCGGGATGGTCAACCAGGGGATCGACGGCGACAGCTTCAGCCAAAGGAGCTAGATCACTCATATTCAGAATCTCCCGGCCGGCGCAGCGGACGGCTGGCGGCCTCACGCATCTATTGTCGCCCCGGGTGGGGTGTATGTGTGTGCCTTAGGTCACAAGGCGGGCGGGTGTCCCGCATTCCGGCGCATCCCTGCTGAATCCCGGACATGTATTGCCTGCCGAGCGAAACATTCCAGTTCCGGTTGGCGTCCTCACCGACTACGTGCTGTTCGACCACGGGTGGCAGTTCCAGACGGTTCTGCAAAGCCCAGTCACTGCGGATGCGGCGCAGGCAGGCGCGAGCCCGAAGTAGGTTTGCCCTTGCGCGGTTCGTCCAATATCTCCGGTATTGCGCAAGGCCGGCTTCGCCTATAATGACTTGCTTATGCAAGAAGACGGCACCTTGTTGCTTTCGCTTTGGAGGAACACACCGAACGCGATTTCGATTGCGCGGCTGTGTGCGGCGCCTGTTCTGCTGGCGTCGGTGTTGCTGGGCCACGTAGAGATATTCAAGTGGCTGTTGCTGGCCTGCCTGCTGAGCGACATTTTGGATGGGCTGATCGCACGAACATTTCATCTGACCTCAAAGCTGGGTGCCTCCCTTGACTCGCTTGCCGACTTGTTGACGATGTTTATCGGGCTGGTGGGCGTGGTGGTGTTTCAAAGGCCGTTTGTCTCGGGACACTATCCGGAAGTGCTGCTGGTGATGGTGTTTTATGTGGGCGAGATGATTGCGTCGCTTTGGCGATACGGCAAGGTTTCCAGTTTTCACACGCTGCTGGACAGGATTGCGGCTTACATGGCTGGGATTTTTGTCATGTCGCTGTTTCTGTGGGGCTATCACGGCTGGCTGTTCCACATGACCGTGGTGGTGTATGTGGTGGCGCTCTCGGAAGAGATGGCGCTCATTTACCTTTTGCCGGATTGGCGCAGTGACGTAGGGGGCATGCATCGAGTGCTCGCCGGCAGAGGGACAGAATCCTGAACGAACAATGGCTGGCCATCGTAAACCCGCGCTCGGGCGGGAACAGAAACTGCGCCCGGCTGAAGGAGATGCTGGAGGGGCTGCGGCGGAGTGCAGTGGAGACGGTGCTGACGCGGCATGCCGGGCACGCGGCCGAACTCGCGGAGGGGGCGCGCGACTACGGCGGAGTGGTTGCGGTGGGCGGGGATGGGACGCTGTTTGAAGTTCTGAATGGGATCGATCGGGCACAGCAACGGATTGCGCTGATTCCCGCCGGGCGGGGGAACTCTCTGGCGCGCGATCTGGGTCTGATGCACAGGAGTTCGTTTCTCGACGTGATCCATTGGAACGGTGCCCGCCAACTCGATCTGATGCAGGTGACGGTCACGACCGCGCAGGGCGTTCAATCCACACACTTGTCGGCGAGTACGGTTGCGCTGGGATATCCGGCGGCGGTGACGCTTCGGGCACGGACGATGGCAAGGTTGGGGAAGTTGTCGTATGCGGCCGCAGCGGCAGCCTGCTGGCCCGCGTATTTTGTGGCTCGCGTTCAGTATGGGGATGGGCTGCCGCGAGAGGTGCGGCTTAGCGGCTTTGTCGCCAACAACACCAAGCATCTGGCAAACTTTGTGGCCTTTCGCGGGGCAAGCTGTTGCGACGGCGTTTTCCAGGTTATGGAGATGGACGCCGGACTCGTGAAACAGACAGCGCACAACCTGTCGGCGCTCTCGGGAACAGGAATCTATGAGCCGTATGCAGCGCTACAAGCCAGGCATGCAAAGGTGTGGCTGGAGACTCCGCAGGAGCTGATGATGGACGGCGAGATATTTCGAGATGTAGTGGCGGTTGACGTACGGATTTTGCCGTCGGCTGTAGCCTGCAATGGACCGAGGGCTCGGTGATTGGCAGAGTGGTGGTGATCTGTCTGGCTGCGTTCCTGGTGGGGGGCGTGGGGCTCTATGGCGCGAGCCGGCGGCAGGAACCAGCGGTCCGGCGGGCACGTCTGATCAAGTTCATTACCTACTTTCTGATTGTGAACGTGGTGGTGTTGAGTGCGCTTGCGGGACGTGGAATATTGAGCGGGCTAATAGCGGTGGTGGCACTGGCAGGAGCGCGGGAACTCTATCGCGTGTTGCCCCAGGCCAGTGGAGAAAGGCTTGCGGTTGAATGGGCGCTGAGCATTTTCTATTTATCCATTGCCGCTGGCGCGGTGATGTTCACGTGGCTTTCACCGCCGGGAATGACCGTGTTTGTGTACCTGGTTGTGTGCGCCTTCGACGGCTTCAGTCAGGTTACCGGCCAACTGTTGGGCAAGCATCGTCTGGCTCCCAGAATCAGTCCGGGCAAGACTATCGAGGGAAGTGTAGGCGGATTGCTCTTTGCGATAGGCATGGCGCTGGTGCTGCTGCCTGTGGTGGGCTTGAGCGTGCTGCGCGATGTAATTTCTGGCTGTTTTATTGTGGCGGCAGCGCTGAGTGGCGACCTGCTGGCATCGTGGGTGAAGCGGAAGGGCAAGGTGAAGGATTTCGGCACTCTGTTGCCGGGGCATGGCGGAGTTCTGGATCGCTTTGACAGCTTTCTGTTTGCGGCGGCGGCTTGTCTGCTGGCGGCAAATTTGTGCGGTCGGATGTCGCACTAGATTCCTGACCGCGTGCTTCTGTGTCTCGTGAACGCCACCGTGTTTCCCAGATACCAAAATCGGGACCTCGGGCACCCAATCCTGGTGGAACAGCGAGCGGCGAGAGACCTAACACGAAGATAATGGTAGCCCTATCGTGCTTTGCGGCTGTACTGCTTTTCTGGCATGTGCGGAAGCTGCTATGCTGCGAGCGCTGGGAAAAGCGATTTAGGAGAGGGAGGAAGCGGATATGTGGTTCCTTGGAATGGATGTTGGTACGGGCGGTACTCGGGCTGTGGTGGTAGACGGGGCGGGAAAGCTGATCGCCGGGGCGTCGAGCGAGCACGCAGCTTTCAGGGCGAAACATCCAGGATGGGCGGAGCAGGATCCCGAAGACTGGTGGCGCGCGGCACAGGAAGCGATTCGCGGAGCGATCGAGGCTGCTCCGGAGCCAAAGGAGCCGATTGCGGCGATTGCGCTGACCGGGCAGATGCATGGGGCGGTGTTGCTGGACGAGAATGGCGCGGTTCTGCGGCCATCGATGATCTGGTGCGACACGCGGACCCAACCGGAGTGCGACTGGCTGACGGAGCGGATTGGATATGACCGGCTGATTGAGCTGACCTGCAACCCGGCGCTGCCGAACTTTACGCTGACCAAGCTGTTGTGGGTGAAGAAGCACGAGCCGGAGACGTTCGCGAAGGTGCAGCACATCATGTGCCCGAAGGACTATGTGCGCTACCGCCTGACGGGCGAGTTTGCGATCGACGTGCAGGAGGCGTCGGGGACGCTGCTACTGGACGTGACGCACCGTTGCTGGTCGCGCGAAGTGGCCGAGGCGGCGGGAATCAAGGAAAGCTGGCTGCCCAAGGTCTATGAGTCACCGGAGATTTGCGCGCGAATCAGCGCCGAGGCTGCTGGACTGACGGGGCTGGCGGCGGGCACGCCGGTTGCGGCTGGGGCCGGCGACCAGGGCGCGGGCGCGGTGGGCATGGGAATTTTGCAGCCCGGCTCGGTGTCGGCGACCATTGGGACTTCAGGAGTGGTGTTTGCGGCAACGGCTGCGCCCACGAAGGACCCCAAGGGACGGCTGCACACCTTCTGCCATGCGGTGCCGGGTCTTTGGCACGTGATGGGCGTGACGCAGTCGGCGGGGCTGAGCCTGAACTGGCTGCGCGGAACGTTTTTTGCAGGGCAGAGCTACGATGCGCTGAGCGAGGGCGCGGCGAAGATTCCGGCGGGAAGCGAAGGGCTGGAGTGGGCTCCCTACCTGCTGGGCGAGAGGACACCGCATCTGGATCCGGAGGTACGGGCGGCCTTTGCGGGCATTGGCGCGGGACACACTTCGGCGCACTTTGTACGCGCGGTGCTGGAGGGGGTGGCTTACTCGCTGGAAGATACGTTCACGCTGTTTGCCGAGTTGGGGATACCGGTAACCGGGATCCGGCTGGGCGGCGGCGGGGCGCGCGGCACATTGTGGCGGCGGATTCAGGCGGGGGTTTACGGACATGCGGTTGAGGTGCTGACTGCTGAGGAAGGCGGAGCGTTTGGCTGTGCGCTGATGGCCGGCGTGGGAGTGGGTCACTGGGCCAGCCTGGACGAGGCATGCGCTCAGGCGATCGAAGTGGCGCAGCGGATTGAGCCGGACCCGGCGGACGTTGCGGCATACAAGAGCGGGTACGCTCAATGGCGGAAGCTCTATCCGGCGCTGAAGACCTTGCGGTAAGAAGAGGGGCTGAGCTGGCGCTTGAACAACTAGCCCTTGTGGTGTTCCATCCTCTCGGCGGAGAACGCGGAGAGGATGGGGCGGCCGACTCAGCGCCTTATCGAAGTGTCTGCGCGAATTAGAGATTGACGGATCGGGGAGTCTGCCATGAGGATTCCTTCATGAGCGATCTTGTGGAGCGCGTTGCCCAACAGCAACAGCGCAATGTTGCAGTCGATGCCTACCGTGGCTTTGTGATGCTGCTGATGATGGGAGAGGTGCTGCAGTTTTCGCATGCAGCGCGCGCCTTTCCGGGCAGCCATATCTGGCAATTTCTGGCTTACAACCAAACCCATGTGGAATGGTCAGGGATGAGTCTGCACGACACGATCCAGCCGGGGTTTACGTTCCTGGTAGGCGCGGCTCTGCCCTACTCGCTGAAAAGCCGGCAGCGCAAGGGCGAGAGCTTCAAGCGGATGCTGGCGCACACGATCTGGCGAAGCTTTCTGCTGGTGGCGCTGGGGATATTTCTGCGGTCGACCGGCAGTTCGATGACCAACTACACGTTTGAAGACACTCTCACCCAGATAGGCCTGGGCTATACGTTTGCGTTCCTGCTTACGTATGCGCGCCCGCGCTGGCAATGGATTTCGCTGGGAGGAATCCTCTTCAGTTACTGGCTGGCGTGGGCGCTGTATCCTGCACCGGGCGCGAACTTCGATTGGGCGGCCGTGGGCGTGCCGGCGGATTGGCATCAGCATCTTTATACGGGCTTTGCGGCGCACTGGAACAAGAACAGCAACCTGGGACAGGCGTTCGACGTGTGGTTCCTGAACGTACTGCCGCGGCCGAGCCGGTTCCTCTACAACGGTGGCGGCTACCTGACGCTGAGTTTTATTCCAACACTGGGAACGATGCTGCTGGGTGTGCTGGCGGGACGCTGGTTCCACGAGTCGGCCCCGAAGATCCCACTGCGCAAATTTGCATTGGCTGCGTTGGCCTTGTGTTTAGCGGGGCTGGTATTGCACTTTACCGGCATCTGCCCAATCGTGAAGCGCATCTGGACACCTTCGTGGACACTTTTCAGCGGCGGCGTGTGCTTTGCATTCCTGACCGTCTTTTCGTGGGTCATCGATGTGAAGAAACATCGCGGCATCGCGTTTCCCCTGGTGGTGGTGGGAATGAATTCAATTGCGGCGTATTTGATGGCGCATCTGTTTGAGGAGTTCATACAGAGCAGTTTTCGAATCCACCTGGGAGACTCGGTGCTGAATTGCATGGGGCCGGGGCTTGCGCCGACGTTGCTGGGCGTTCTGACGTTGGGAACTTACTGGCTTATGCTGTTCTGGATGTTCAGGAAGAAAGTCTTTGTGCGGATTTAGGTCTCTGATACAGGGGATTTCGCTTGTTGTGATTGAGTGCCGTACTATTGCTCGGCCGTGACTGGACATTGCCACGGCTTGAGCGGCAGACGAGCGACTTGATCAGGGGCGAACCGGTTGCTGCAAACGAAGGAAACTGAGATGCATCAGGCATTAGAGCAAAACCAGAGTCCCTGTGTGCTGTTCAGTGCATGCGAGGCCGCCGCTCCCTGAGGGTCGCGTCAGCTTGGATGAACCGCTTTCGGGATACACCGACTCTGGTTTTGCGATAGCCTGTCATCGGATTCCGAACAATTGATTCCAGATGAACGAGGACGTGCGTATGCGTATCGGGCTTGTTGCAGCCACCTTGCTGGTGCAGTGCGCGGTGATGGGTGCACATGCGCAAGCAGGTTCCGCCGGCGCGCTCACCTGCGCAGAACTGCAACTGGTGCCCGCGCCGCGGGAGTGCATGGCCGTCGAAACGGTACCGATTGGCGGCGTTGGATTTTTTGTGACCGCGGGGGAGAATGAAGAAGACAGCTTTGCGGCCCAGGACCTGATTGAACAAACTCTCGGGAAGAGAGCGGTTGTGAAGGACGCGCCGTTCATCCGGCTTGAGCGGGCAGATCAGGAGCAGGCGAAGGCGCAGTTGGAGAGCCATCACCTGAGCTTTACGCCGGAGATGCACGAAGAGGGCTACATTCTGCTGCCCGATAAAGAGGACGGGCTGGATGTGATTGCGGAGACCCCAGCCGGCATTTTCCATGGCGTGCAGACCGTGAAGCAACTGATCCGCGGAAACGGCAAGGACGCGGTGCTGGTGGAGCCTACGCTGCGGGACTGGCCGGCGATGGCGCATCGCGGGTTGTCGGACGACTGGTCGCGCGGTCCGATGCCGACGATGGAGTTTTTGAAGCGCGAGATCCGCACGCTGGCGGCATACAAGATCAACACATTTTCGCCTTACTTCGAAGGCACGTTTGCCTATGCGAGTTCTCCGGTGGCGGCGTTTCCCGGCGGCGCAATGACGCCTGACGAGGCGCGCGAACTGGTGGAGTATGCGGCGAAGTACCACATCCTTGTGATTCCCGAGCAAGAGGCCTTCGGGCATCTGCACCACCTGCTGAAGTTCGAGCAATACGCGACGCTAAGCGAAACGCCGCATGGGTCGGTGCTTGCGCCAGGCAACGCGGCAACGTTGCCGCTGATCGCGGGCTGGTTCGGGGAATTGGCCAGGGTCTTCCCGGCTCCTTATGTGCACATCGGGGCGGATGAGACGTTTGAATTGGGGGTGGGACAGACGCGCGACGCGGTACAGCAGCATGGACTGGGCGCAGTGTACATCGACTTTTTGAAGCGCATCCACGGGACGCTGGAGCCGAACCACAAGCGACTGCTTTTCTGGGGCGACATCGCGATCAAGTCGCCTGAACTGGTGGACACGCTGCCCAAGGACATGATCGCGGTGGCGTGGAAGTACAGCATCATGGCGGACTATACGCCGCTGATTGCGCCCTTTACAAAAGCGGGACTGGAGACGTGGGTGGCGCCGAGCGTGCGCAACGTGGAGCGCGTGTATCCAAATTATGTTCAGGCGCTCGGGAACATTCGCGGGTTTGTGCGCGACGGCCAGAAGGCAGGCGCAACGGGCGTGCTGAACACAACGTGGAACGACGACGGCGAGGGCATTTTCGACGAGGACTGGTTTGGGGTACTGTTTGGCGCGGCGGCCGGGTGGCAGTCCGGCGAGAGCCCGGAGGAGACTTTCACGTCTTCGTATGGGTTGGCTTTTCATCGCGATGCGACCGGCAAGGTGAGCCAGGCGCAGCGGGAGTTGATGGCCGCGCAGGCGCTGTTCAAGACAGCCGGGCTGGGCGATGCAGAGGACCGATTCTTCTGGGTGGATCCCTTCACGATGGAAGGGCAAAAGGTGGCTGTAAAACTGCGGCCTGTGGAAGGCGAAATGCGGCTGCACGCCGAGCGGGCCATCACGCTGATGGCCGAGGCGAGGGCGGCAGCGCAGCTTGAGAATACTGAAGCTCTGGATGCGCTGGAACTGGGAGCGCGGCGCATGGATTTTATCGGGCTCAAGTTTGAGCTGGCTGACGCGACGGTGACGATGTATGAGCAGGCTCTAAAGCTGAAGGATGATAAAAGCCGCGAGGGCGACGTGGCGGAGATGCTGGCGGAGATTGGCTCACAAAATGGATGGATCGACGATATTCGCGACGGCTACTCGCTGCTGCGCGACCTTTATGAGCAGGCGTGGCTGCGCGACAACCGGCCATATTGGCTGCGAAACAACCTGAATCATTACGATGCCGCGGCGCAACTATGGATTGGGCGCAGCGACCGTTGGAGACAGGTTATGTTTCAGTGGCAGGATGAGCATACACTGCCGTCGGCCGTGGAATTGGGATTGCCGGATGGTAAGTAATTTTTGAGTATGCCTATCTGGTGCTTTGAACCCAATTGCGACTTGGGTTCTTTACATATTGCCTTTGGATAGTACCGCAGGCACGGCAAAGATCGACATAGAGCTTTTCAGTTCCCCTGAAGAACGCTACGGCGCGATAGGAGAGGCCAAAGGGTCCGACTTCAGCGTTGAGGTTGCATTCGAGCCCTGAGAGAATGTCGCTGCTGCCGCAGTGGGGACATGGCTTCCCGGTCCAGACTTGTTTCTGGGGATCTTCGTTGAGATGACTCCCGCGTTCGTCCATACAAGCCCTCCTCATTCGATCGGAAGAGTAATGCTACAGACTCATGGTTGATTTGTAACTGACTTATTGTATTCTCGTACGCGGTGACACATTGTAGCCAAGCAGTTAGGGTATTACCTGGAATTGAAACCCGCGCAGGCCGACGCTCGCGAGGCGACTGCGCATATAGTTGTGATCGGAACGGAAAGGGACGCAGCCGCACACAGACCGCAATAGGCAGGATCAACGCCGCAGAAGCCGAAGCGCGATTCACGGGGTGCCGCTGGCCGTGGGCTCAGGGTGAATTTTGAAGGAGATAATCATGGCATTTTCTCGCAACATTAGAGCACTGACGGCGACAATCTCAGGATTAGCGCTGTTTGCCGGCACTACGGGGTTACTTGCGCAGGATGGGCAAGCGAACGGGAAGAACCTGGCGGCAATCGTCAATTCCAATAACCAGTTTGCCTTCGACTTCTACCGTATGGTCAACGCGTCCGATACGGAGAAGAACATCTTCGTCTCTCCTTACAGCATTTCGACTGCGCTGGCGATGACCTTTGAGGGCAGCCGCAACAACACGCAAAAGGAGATGGCCGGGGTGTTGCACTTCAACCTACCTGATGCAGAGCGGCAAGCAGGCTATTCCGAGTTGTTGGATGGAACCAAGGCAGGCCCGGGCAAACACTACAAGCTGGAGGTTGCGAATGCACTGTGGGGTCAGAAGGGCTATCCCTTCCAGTCAGCCTTCACGGGCACAATTTCGAGATTTTATGGTGGTGGGTTCAACTCGGTAGATTATGCGGGCGATAAGGCAGGCAGCATACGCAAGATCAACACGTGGGTTGAAGACAAGACTGCCGGAAAGATCAGGGATCTGATCCATCCCGACGACATCAGCGACCTGACCCGGCTGGTGCTGACCAACGCAATCTACTTTAAAGGCGACTGGGCCTCGCCGTTCAAGAAAGCAGCAACCAAGGACGAGGCATTCAACGTGAGCGCCACCAAAAAGGTGCGAGCGCCGATGATGCAGCAGACCGGGCATTTCCGTTTCGTGAGGCAGGACGGGCTGGCCGCGATTGAGTTGCCTTATGTGGACAATGAACTCTCGATGATGGCTATTCTGCCTGATGGAGATGTTGAAAAGCTGGGAGAAAGCCTCACCGCCGAGAAGATTCAAACACTTCACAGCAGCATGCGGTCGCAGAAGGTGGATGTCTTTATCCCGCGCTTCAAATTCGAGACACGTTACCTTCTGAAATCCAGACTCAGCAGTATGGGAATGCCCGAGGCATTCAACGAAAATCTCGCGGATTTCGCCGGCATCACCGGCCACAAGAATCTTTTTATCTCCGAGGTTATCCATCAGGCCATGATCGACGTGAATGAAGAAGGCAGCGAGGCGGCGGCGGCGACGGCTGTGATCATGAACGGCAAGAGCGTCGAATTTGAGAGGGAGGTTTTCCGCGCGGACCATCCGTTTATCTTCATGATCGTGCAGAATTCGACCGGTTCCATTTTGTTCATGGGAAGGGTTTCGAATCCGGTCAACTAGCCGAAATTGGAAACTAACAAGGAACAAAAATGCGTGTTAAACAAAATGGAGAATGGTGGCAAGGCTACCGCTCCCCACCCAGCATCAACAGAAATGCCCCGCAGGTAGCGGGGCATTTCTGTTGATGGGCGGGCTTGCTAGTTGAGGGTGAGGTCGGCGTGGAGCGGTGTGTTTTCGCTGGAGTCGCCGACGAGGATGGTGAACTTGCCTGGATCGATGGTCCACTTACCGGCGGACTCGCTCCAGTAGCTGAATGCGCGGGCGTCCAAGTTGAGAGTCACATTCTTGGTTTCGCCGGGATTGAGACGGATCTTCTCAAAACCCTTGAGTTCGCGCTCGGGACGGATTGCCTTGGTGGAAGGATCTGAAACGTAGAGTTGGGCAACTTCAGCCCCGGCGACGGTGCCGGTGTTTGTGACGTCGAAACTGACCGGGACCGTGGAGCCGGAGGCGGCCGTGGCGGGCGCATGGATGTTGGCAAAGCTGAAGGTTGTATAGCTGAGCCCGTAGCCGAATGGATAGAGCGGGTGCTTGCCGATGGTGGTCCAATAGCGATAGCCGACGAGCAGACGGTCACCGTACTTGATGTGGCCGATGGTGTAGTCCATAGGCTTGTGGTCGACTTCGGCTACATGGAGCTTGGTATCGGCGCCGGGTGTGGAGTAGTAGTAGGGCTGTGAAGGGCTGCCTTCCCAATCGCGCTCGAAACTGATGGGGAGCCTGCCCTCGGGGTTGTGCTTGCCGAAGAGGATTTGGGCGACGGCGGTTCCGCCTTCCTGGCCGGGGTAGTAGGCGTGGAGCAGGGCTGAAACCTGCTTAATCCAGCGGTGTGTGTCCATCGCGCCGCCACCGGTAAGGGTGACGATGGTGTGAGGATTGAGGGCGACGATGGCCTCGATTAGCGCGTCCTGGCCCCAGGGGAGAGTGAAGCTACGGTCGTGGCCTTCACCTTCGCTGGGCGCATCGAAGCCAGCGGCAACTACGACTACGTCGGCGAGCTTGGCGAACTGCTTAGCTTCAGCCGAGATCAGTTCAGGCTCATAGACCAAGCCGAACCCAAAACGGAGGCCGGCGGCGCCGGGCAGGTAGTTGGCTACGACTGCGACGGTCTGGCCGGCGGTGAGATCGACGGTGGCGTACTTGGGCACCTGGCCCTCGGCGTGGACCTGGTCGAGGACCTGCTTGCCATCCACCTGGATCTTGAAGGCGTCCGCTCCAGAGGCTGCTGCGATGAGAAGATACTTTCCAGCTTCGCCGGCCTTGAAGGAGGTGGTGTAGCGGATGCTGCGCGGGCTTGGGTCCTCAGGCTCCCACTCGTTCGGCTTCCATTCGGCGACGTTGCGACGGTTTCCGGTGACCGGCGTTCCAGTGAAGTCGCGATTCGAGAAGGTCTCGACCTTGACGCCACCATCCCAGCGCATGCGGTGGAAGACATCGTTCATGTCGGGCAGGCCGCGGTTGTAGAGCACATGCGCATCGGGGCCGAGGATGTTGGCGATTCCGGTGAGGGTGGAAACGGGTTCGAAGGCGTGGGCCTCGGACGAACCGCCGCCGCCGATGACGGCCGGAAAGGCATTGGGGCCGATGACGGCGATGGTCTTAACTTTGGCCGCATCGAGCGGGAGGAGATTGCCGTCGTTCTTGAGCAGCGTGATGCTTTCCAGAGCGCCCTGCAAGGCGATGGCGCGATCGGCGAGCGAATAAGTGGAGACAGCCGGGTCGAATTGAGGACGGTCAGTGAAGCCGTAGCGAAGCTCGGTGCGGATGAGGCGGAGCACCTTGTCGTCGATGGTGGATTCCTTGACCTGGCCGGCTTTGACGGCGGGGAGAAGGACCTTGGCGTTCATGAATTTCGGTGAAGGCATCTCAAGGTCGAGGCCGCCGTTGGCTGCCGCGACGCCGTCATAGGTTGCATCCCAGTCGGACATGAGAATGCCCTTGAAGCCCCATTCGCCTTTGAGGAGCTTATTGTTCAGGAACTCGTTCTGGGTAGCGTGGACGTTGTTGATGAGGTTGTAGGAATTCATGACCGAATCGACCTGGCCCTTGACGACAGCGGCCTCGAAGGCGGGCAGATAGATTTCGCGCATGGTGCGCTCGTCGATGTCGGAGCTGGCGTTATGGCGGTTGAATTCCTGGTTGTTGAGCGCGTAGTGCTTGACGGTGGCGATGACGCCTTTGGACTGAACGCCCTGAATGAAGGGAACGACAAGAGTCGAGTTCAGGAAGGGATCTTCAGAGAGGTACTCGAAGTTACGGCCGCCGATGGACGAGCGCGCAATGTTGACGCCGGGTCCGAGCAGGAAGTTGACGCTGCGGGCGCGGGCGTCGTTGCCGAGGGCCTCGCCGAGCGAGCGTGCGAATTGCGTGTCCCAGGTGGCGGCGAGGGCGACGCCGCCGGCATAAGCGGTGGTTGGTCCCCAGGTGCGAACGCCTACGGAGGCGTCGGACATCTTGAAGCGGGGCAGATCGATGGAGGGCATGGCATGGGTGTACATGCTGTCGATGCCGCCGAGCAGTTCGATCTTTTGTTCCAGGGTGAGTTTAGCCACAAGTGCGTGGGCTTTGGCCTCAATGGCTGGGGAATCGGGCACGGGCGCCTGGGCCGCGGCGTAGCCGGAAAGAATCGGCGTCAGGCATGCTAGGACGAAAGCGAAAAGAGATACAGTGGTGGCTTTTTTCTGGTTTGTCATGACCAGCAAGGGTAGCGCATCGGTAAGAACGGTGTACAGATGCGCAGGGGCCGAGGGTCTGACTGGCCCTTGAAGATGGACCCATCTTTCTGATTAAAAGTAGCTTATGCGCGACGGGCGAGTGTCCGCAGCAGGCAACTGCCTGGAGCATCCACAGTTTCATGGTCTTGCGGCTTTATAGGGAGGGGGGGTGGGTAGGGAGGGTAGGAGGGGGTGGCGGTGGGGGCCTTCAGGGGTATTACGATGGGGGTGCGGAGGGGTTTGGCCACGACGGTTGGTGCGTCATCGGCCAATTTTGGACCTGATAGTTCAATTGTGCGCCGGGGAAGGGTAATTATATGCAAAAAGCAGGGAAGGAAAATGCGGGCTCAGAAGCCTTCAAGCACATCGGCCACGAGGGTCCGGGCGAACTCCCGCGAGAGGCGGTCAATGGCCGCGGGGTTTTCCTGCAGGAAGGTTGTGAGGTCGGTGGTGGACTGAAACTGCTGGCGGAAGACGTAGTTCTTGTTCTCGTAGAGGATTTTGCCGTCGCGGGCGTTGAGCGTTACAGAAGCCACCACGGTGATGAGAAAGCTGGACGACTGCTGCGTGGAGGAGTTGTAGGTGAGCGGCTGGACGGATTCCTTCAAGATGGTGCCGTGCAGCACGGCGTCTGCGTCGGCGCGCTCGTCTGGAGTGACGCGGAAACGGCTGCGCGCGGCAAACTCGCGGATGACGGCGTTGGTCATGGCTGTTTCAGTGCGATAGGCCTCGGTGTGCGTGGCAAATACCGGAACTGCCAGTGTCTTCAGGTCGGGCGGCAGATGGGTGGCGGCGCCCAGCGTGTGATAGCCGCAACCGGCGAGCCCGAGCAGGGCCGCAAACGAGGCAAGAGCGAAGAGGCGCATGAAGTCATCTTAGCGCGGCGGGAGGCGGGGGCTGTGGGCGGAGTGCGTCTGGATGTGGGGGTTGGGCTGTTGGCGACAACCGATGGCTATATGCGGCCAGGTCGGGGATCACTGGGCGACTTTAGGGGAGTGATCTGGCGGGAGGGTTGGAGGTTGCCATCCCCGGTCCCCAAAAGCGAGGGACCGGGGGCACCCACGTCGTGGTTTGGAAAGGACTGATGGATCGGGGCCACCCGCCATACCAATCCTGAAATTGCTATAGAACTGGGCCATCCGCCACAGTCTGGACTGTTCCCGAGAGCATTTCTGCCGTGAATTTGCGCCTCATCAAAGACGGGAGTTCTTCTTAATTCAAGGATGGTTTCCATCTGTAACTTCAGGATTATGAACCCATTTAAGTACAAGGGTTTTTGCAGCCAGAAATCCTGAATAGATGCGTTAGACGTGTAAGGTAATTCTGCTCGAATCCCAGCGATATGGACTGCCGGAAAGTTAGGGGCATCCGCTCGTCACAGCCTGCGCTTGCGACAACCTGAAACCGGGTCGCTCGTGGAGGCAAGCGGCAAGATACAGCCCTCCAGGCACGAGACCAATTGAGAGTTTCGGATTAAGGCAATGCGGATTTTCCGCTCACATTCCGCCGTAAGCCAGCCATAGCCCCGGACCTCTTCGCAACAGCACTTTCACACATGAGGTGATTGATGGAAACGATTTGGACGAAAAATCCGATAGCGCTTGTGCGTCGGCGAACGGCAACCTCCGTTGTCGGCATCTTTTTGCTCCTGCTCACGATGGTCGCGCTTGCAGCCAGCGCAGTTCATGCGCAGACCTACAGCGTCGTCTACCGGTTTACGGGTACGAACGGCGACGGGAACAATCCCCTCGGTGGCGTAGTGACAGACGCGGCTGGCAACATCTATGGGTTCACGTTTATAGGTGGCGCCGGGTACGGTACGGTTTACAAAATCGATAACGCCGGTAACGAAACCGTGCTGCACACCTTCAACCTGACTGATGGGTCGGGACCGCAGGGAAGCCCAGTCCTGGATTCGGCGGGCAATATCTACGGAATCACTGGCGCGGGTGGAAGCATTGGCAATGGAACCGTATTCAAGCTGGATACCTCAAATCATTTGAGCGTCCTCTACAACGTTCCTGCCCAGGCGCGTTCGGGCCTGATCATCGACGCCGCAGGGAACCTCTATGGCACGTTGTTCCTCGGCGGGGACTACGGCAGCGGCAGTGTGTTCAAGATCGACGCCTCCGGGAATGCAACGACATTGCACAGCTTCGGAGCTACACCCTCGGACGGAATCTTACCTACCGCACGCCTGACCCTGGATGCGGCAGGCAACCTTTATGGCACAACCGAGAATGGCGGGGCCAACACGTTTGGAACCGTCTTCAAGTTGGATACCGCCGGCAACAACTATGTGATCTTGCACAACTTTACCAACGCGGATGGGGCATATCCCTCCGGCAGTCTGACACTGGATTCGGCGGGGAACATCTACGGTTCAGCGTTCGATGGCGGGGCTTCCAACATGGGCGCAATTTTCAAGATAGATAGCGCCGGCAACTTTACTGAGCTGCATGCCTTTGACGGTACTGACGGATTTCACCCGATTGGAGACCTTCCCAGGGACGCGGCCGGCAATCTCTATGGGACAACAATTGAAGGCGGGGGCGGCCTTGGCGCGGTCTTCAAGCTGGACTCCGCGGGCAATTTAACGGTACTTCATCCCTTTGTCGACTACACAGATGGGAACGAACCTGCGGCGGGGCTCTATATGGACGCGGCGGGTAATTTGTTCGGCACCACGGAGTTCGGTGGGTCTTCGGCAAATAACGGGATCGTCTTCGAGCTGACGGCACCGCCGGCTCAACTCGAAAACTTTACCGCCCAGGCAATCGTGGTCAGGTTCCTGCGCTCGACGGCTGTAAGCGGGCAGTTCCACTCGGCAAGCAGCATCGATCCCACCACCCAGCCTGTCACCCTCTCTATCGCTGGAACCAGCAGTTTCAGCCAAACGTTTGCGCCTGGCACGTTCCACGCCGCGCTCGGCGGATATCTTGCCAGCGTTGTCTCCGGATCAAAGAGAGTCACAATGTTCCTTTCGCCCCACAGCAACGGAAACTGGTCCTACTCTGCCGCGATTCAAGGCTTCGTACCGGGATCGACTTCAGTAACCGTGAGCCTGACGATCGGGGCTGAGAGCGGGACCGCAACGGCAAACGCTCAGGTGTTTTGACCGCTTGAGCCTTAGAGGCAAGGCCGTTTGAGGAATCGGGAGGCGGAAGCCTCCCGATTCATTTGCACATGCCCCTGACCTGTTGGACCCCATGCCTCTCCACCTGCTGCTAAACTGGCTGCGGTATGGAAGGCCCAAACCTGGAGCCAATCCTGGATCCCCTGTATTGAGGGTGCTGAACACCTTCGGGTTCCTGCTCCCTCCGAAAGCATAAGAAACAGCCACTAGTAGTAATGAGTTGCGGCGGCGCTTACACCCAGGCGGTGGCCAGCATGCCGACGCGCACCGGGGAGAGCTTGAGGCCGTCGGAGCGGTTGTGGAAGTAGAGGTCGTTGAGTTGATTCGTATCTACTTGCTCGATGCGGCGAAATCCGGCGCGGCGCAGTTCCTGTTCCAGTTGGTCGGGCATGAAGAAGAGCTGGAAAGGCTCTCCGGCGGCGGCTACGCGCGCGGCCAGGGTGTTGAAGACCTTGCGGCGCGCGGGGCTGAGGGATTCCGGCAAGAGCGTGTAGTCGAAGCTGACGGCGGACCCGGCGGGCATGTGCGCAAGTACGCCGAGCGTGGCGCGAAAGGCGTCCAGGGTGAGGTAGGGCACCACTCCGAGCCAACTGAAAAATGCGGGTGAGCGGTCATCGAAACCTGCCTCGCGAAGGCCGTCTTGCAGAGTATTATTTTCAAAATCGAGCGGGACGAAGGTGAGGTTGCCGGGAACGGGTATGGCGGCCTCGGCGAGCATGGCCTGCTTCCCTTGCTGGGTGGCGGGGAAGTCCACTTCAAAGATCCGCAGCGAGGGAAACGGATTGCGATAGGCAAAGGTGTCGAGGCCTGCGCCGAGAACGACGTACTGCGCGATACCCTGGGCGACGGCGGCTGCCAGACGGTCCTCCGCATAGCGGCTGCGCGCGGCCAGGAAGGCGCGAAAGTCGCGCGCGACGGGATGCATGGCGCGCTCCATGTCCCTGGGGTAGGAGGGGCCGACCAGCCGCACCGCGATGGGATCGTCGAGAACCGGGGGCAGGTCAGTCAACTGGTGCGCGGCGCGGCGGATGGCAACGCGCAGGGCGGTCTTGCTGGCTTGGCCTGTCTCCATGATTCGAGTTTAGAGGATTGCGGTTTGGAACATCGCCGCGGGGGCCGGGCCGCGTACCATATCCCCCATGAGTTGGATTGGATGGGCACTACTCTCCGCCGTCTTTGCCGCCGCCACAGCCCTGCTGGCCAAGGTGGGCGTGGCGCATGTGGATTCAAACCTGGCCATGGCGCTGCGCACCAGCGTGGTGCTGGTGTTTGCGTGGGGCATTGCGCTGGCGCTGGGCAAGCATGGCGAGATCCGCTCGCTGGACCGGCGTACCTGCCTGTTTCTGGCGCTCAGCGGGTTGGCCACCGGGCTGTCGTGGCTCTGCTATTTTCGCGCGTTGCAACTGGGGCCGGCCTCGCGGGTGGCTCCGCTGGACAAGCTGAGCGTGCCGCTGGTGATGGTGTTCGCATGGCTGCTGCTGGGCGAGAAGCTTACCGGACCGGCGGTGGTGGGCGGCCTGCTGATTACCGCCGGGGCCGTGGTGATGGTGCTGGCGTGAGGCGGAGCGGCCTCTTGCCTATACTGGGAATGAGAATGCGCCAAGCCTCTTGCGCAAGAACGCTCCTATGACCGATCAGATTCAATCCGAAGCTCCGCTGCAACGCATTGTCCTTACCGGCTTTATGGGGTCGGGCAAGACGACTGTTGGCCCTCTGGTTGCCGCGCGGCTGGGGTGGACCTTCCTGGATGTGGACGACGTGATCGAAGCCGAGGCCGGCGTGCCGATTACGGAGATCTTCGCGCTTCATGGCGAGGCTGGGTTCCGCGAGCGGGAGCACGCCACCATTGCGCGCCTGGCCGCCGCAGATGCGCTGGTTCTGGCGTTGGGAGGGGGAGCTATCGAAACCTCCGCCACGCGTACGCTGCTGCTCGCTTCTCCGGGGACGCTGCTGGTTCATCTGGAAGTGGAGTTGGCCACCACGCTGGCACGTTGCCGGGGCACTGAGCATACGAGGCCGATCCTCGCTGACCAGGCTAATTTGGCTGGCCGGTACGAACGGCGGTTGCCGCTTTACCGGGCGGCTCATGTGTCGATTCCCGTGGATGAACAGACTCCCGAGCAGGTGGTGGATGCGGTTCTCGATGCGGCGGGGCTCAGTTGACCGAAAGCGCACTGCCGGCCTATTGATCCGGCGAGTAAACAACGGCATCTTCTTCCCATCCATTCCCGCAAAATACACGGGAATGGATGGGGCACCCGGACAGTATTTAGCTACCGGATCTATAGGTTAAGTTGCATTTACGTGCAATACGTGCTACACGTAATACACGTCACATTGGGGGTTGAGGCATGCCTGCACTCGACGAAAAACAAAATATTACCCTGCGGCTGAGTCGGCAAACCATTCAAAAGGCCAGGGTTCTTGCAGCGAAGCGGTCCACCTCCATCAGCGGGCTGCTTACCAGCCAGATTGAGCAGCTTGCGGATGCAGAGGACGATTACGAGCGCGCCATGAGACGAGCCATGGCAAGGATGGAAAAGGGCTTCGACTTAGGCGGAACACACACGATGGACCGGGACGCGCTGCATGAGCGCTAAGGTCTTCGTCGATACCAACGTGCTGGTCTATGCTCACGACAACAAGGCAGGCCATAAGCATCTGGAGGCAATGCGCATTTTGCAAGGCCTTTCGCAACAACGCGCCGGTGCTTTAAGCATGCAGGTTTTGCAGGAGTTCTACGTCACGGTGACGCGCAAGATTGCCTCACCGCTATCAAGGGAAGAGGCTCGCGCCATTGTCGAGGATTTTTCCCATTGGTGCGTTGCAACAAGCCCCGCCGATATCAGGCAGGCATTTCTGATTGAAGATGGTGCCAGAATTGGATTTTGGGATGCGCTGATCGTTGCCGCTGCGCTCCGATGCGGGGCTACGAAGGTGATTTCTGAAGATCTGAACCCCGGTCAGACGATTGCGGGAATCCAGATTGAGAATCCCTTCGCCACGCCGTGAGAATCAAGGCACGTTCACCTGCGGATATTTCTGCAGCTCCCTCACTTGCTATCATCAGGACAAGATTCCGGCAGTTTTACTGTCGGGGCTCTTCCGCGCCACCCCACGGACGAGGACATTTTCGCGGGGAAACCGGAAAACCGAGGTCTTCCAAAGCAAGATGATTCCCGCCTCCCAGGCCGCCACTCCGATTGAAAGTGCCGTTCATGTCCCGGGCGTAATTCACGCTCCCGAGCCGGGCGCGACGGCTACGCTGCTGCACGACTTCCGCGAGCTGTTCAAGGTGAAAGTCGTTACCATGGTGCTGGTTACGGGCTGGGGCGGGTTTTACCTGGGGTCGATGCAGTCGGGGATTTCGAGCGTGCAGCGCGGGCTGCTGGATACGCTGCTGGGCATCGGGCTGGTGTCGGCTGGGGCTGGGGCGCTGAATGAGGCCCTGGAGCGCAAGACGGACGCGCGCATGGTGCGCACGGCCAATCGTCCGCTGGCCTCGGGGCGTTTTTCACTGGCGCAGGGCATTCTGGCTGGACTCGGCGCATTGGCGTTTGGAGCGGTGTGGCTGGCGATCCATACCAACCTGCTGACCGTGGCTCTGGCGCTGCTGACGGCTTTTACCTACGTCGCCATCTATACGCCGCTCAAACGCGTGACCACGATGGCAACCTTCATCGGCGCGTTTCCGGGCGCGATGGGGCCGCTGCTGGGCTGGACGGCCGCGCGCGGGCGCATTGAGTGGGCGGGCGTATCGCTGTTCGCCATTCTGTTTGTGTGGCAGTTTCCACACTTCATGGCCATCTCCTGGCTCTATCGCGACGACTACGCGCGGGCGGGCATCCGCATGCTGCCTGTGGTGCAGCCAGACGGCTGGTCGACCGTGGCCGAGGCGCTGTTTTTCGCCGTGGTCATGATTCCGGTGAGCCTGACGCCCTGGTGGCTCGGCATCACCGGCATCGCGTATGCCGTGCTGGCCTTCCTGTTGGGCTTGTTTTACCTGGCTTATACCATTCGCTTCACCCGCATTCTGCGCGACATTTCGGAAACTGAAAGCCGGATGGTGGCTCGCGACCTGCTGAAGGTGAGCGTGGTCTACCTGCCGCTGCTTTTCACCACGCTTATGCTCTGCGCCAGGGCGAGGAATTAGGGAACGATGACGACTCAAGCTCCCGCGAAAAGCACCGGCCCCGCCATCGCCGCCATTCTGGTAGTGAGCGCGGCGGCGACGATTTTTCTGTTCTGGCTTATCTACGTTCACCCCGCAGCCGATGCAGCCAGCACCCGATTCGCTTTTTTGCCCGCCCTGAACGCACTGCTGAACGGCCTGAGCGCGACCGCTTTGCTGATCGGCTATACGTTTATCCGGGAGCATAGGATCAGGGCGCATCGCGCGGCGATGCTGACCGCGTTTGGCTTTTCGACGCTGTTTCTGGTCAGCTACATTGCGCACCACGCGCTGCACGGCGATGTTCGCTATCCGGTCCACGCGGCTTACAGGAGTATTTATCTGCCGTTGCTGGCCAGCCACATCATTCTGGCGATTGTGGCATTGCCGCTGGTGCTGGTTACGTTCTTTTTCTCGCTGAGCGGCCGGATTCCGCAACACCGCAGGGTGGCGCGCTGGACCTTTCCGCTGTGGCTTTACGTTTCAGTGACCGGCGTAATTACTTACGCAATGCTGCGCCTGGCGCAGGGATAAAGAGACTCATGATGGCCAGCCCGGTGAACCCCGAACGCAAGCAACCCGACGACGGCACGCGCCAACTACTGCAATGGGGCGGGTCGATTCTGGGCGCGGGTTTGCTGTCGGCAGTGTTGCTGGTTACCCTGCTGGGCGGCTTTTCTCCCACCGGCGCCAGCACCAACGGGGGCTGGTTCGCGCTGATCGTGGTGCTCATGTGCATACCCTTCGGCGGCCTGCTGCTGACGCTGGGCGTCGCCAAGTGGCTGCGTAACCGGCGTATCGCCCATAACCGCTAGTCCTCTGCTATGCTTTTGAATTGACTGGAGTGCACGAATATGGCCAAGAGCGTTAACAAAGTGATTCTTTTAGGGAACGTGGGCAAGGACCCGGAAATCCGTTCCACCCCCAACGGCACCATGGTGGCCACCTTCGGACTGGCAACGAGCGACCGCTTCCAGGATCAGGCGGGCAACTGGCAGGACCGCACCGAGTGGCACAACCTGGTCGCCTTCAAGCGCACCGCCGAGATCATCCGCGATTACGTGAAAAAGGGCTCGAAGCTGTATGTGGAAGGCAGCCTGCGGACCAGCAATTGGGACGACAAGCAGTCTGGCCAGAAGCGCTACAAGACGGAGATCATCGTCAGCGACCTTTCGCTGCTCAGCGGCCGCGACGAGGGCTCAAGCGGCGGCGGTTACAGCCGTCCGGCCGGCGGGTCGAGCAGTTCGGCGAACTTTGACCAGCGTCCCCCGGCTGGGCAGGACGATATCGCTCAATCGGCCGAAATCTCGGACGACGATATACCGTTCTAAGGACAGTTGTCAGAGATCAGTTGTCAGTTTTCAGTTGCCTGAAGCCTGACAACTGATCGCGCTACTCCGTCTTCATCAGGATTCCGATCAAGGAGTCCCGGCGCTGGTTGGCGATGTCGTCAGTGTTGCCGAGCACGCGGAGCCACACAAAAACGGCTGCGGCGGCAAGGACCAGGAAGCCCGGTATGGCCAGCCAGAGCTGGTCGAAAAACGAGCACAACTCAAAGACCGCCGCGCCCAGGGCCAGCACTCCGACCTGCACCACCAGGCTGAGGAGCGAGTTGGCCTGCGATCCGCGTTGCCGCGAGATTCGCCCCGGATTGACCCGGTAGGGCATGGTGAGCGAAAAGATATTGCCGGCGGCCAGGCTGCAGGGCAGCGAAAAAAGAAGCCAGGCAATGGTGACCGCCACCACTATGCCGTCTGGGCGGCCAAGGCGCACCGACGCCAGGATGCCCGCAATGACGATGGCGACGCTGAACAGCGCGGCGTGGAAGAGGTTTTTGCCCAGCATCACGGTGCGCATGGTTGTGGGCGAAAGAAAGTAGAGCTGGATCCCCGCACCTTCCGCGCCCAGGTTGTTCGAGAACAGTTGGCCGAATCCGATTTGAGCGAAAAACACGCACAGCGGAAAGGCCACGAGGGGCGCGCTCACCTGCTGCGGGTTCCTGAGAAAGACGCTGGAGAAGACCAGCACCATGACCAGCGGTGCGCCGACAGCATACAGCAGCGGCAGGGTGCGCATCAGGCTGCGCAATTCCTTTTCTATGATGGCGGCGATGGGGCCGGAGCCGCCCAGGCTCCATGCACTTTCGCGCTGGGCGGTTTTTGGGCGCGGTGCGGCGTCTGTCTTGCGACTGGGAGCAGTGCCCAGGTTTTCTCCGCGGTATTCGGCGCGAAGGCGCAACCCGAGCGCGCCGCCGATGCCCAGCGTGAAGAGTCCGAGGACGGCGAGCGAACCCAACACGGGCACTTGCTGCCGGTTGGCGGACTCACGCAGCGCGACTGCGGCCAGGCCTGGAGGGAGCCATTTTTGCACCTGATTGGCGGTCTTGACCCAGGGGGAGGCCATCAGCTTACGGAAGGCCTCACCCTGCTGATCCTTGCCGCCGTGGCCCTGATGCCGGTTCTGGTGCAACGCCGGGTTGAAGAATTGAAAGGACAGAATGAGCACCATGAAGACGGCTGCCAGAATCTCGCGGGTCTTGCGCTGCGCCAGCCAGCGATCGATCCAGGCAAAGACGGCACGCACCAGAAAGACGTTGAAAGCCGCAAAGACGAGAAGGATTAAAGCTGTCCACGCAAATAGGTCGGGACGGGCCACGGTGAGTCCAACGAAGATGCCGAGGCAGCACAGGCCGCCCAGGATCGAAGACACGTCAGAGAGGCCGAAGACCACGTAGAGAAGAAAGAAGGAGCGGAAGCTGACCGGGAAACGCAGCAGGCCGCCCAGGTCGAATTGCTGCTGAAACGAGGCCAGCATGACCGGAACAACCTGCCAGATAAGACACACGACCCAGAAGACGATGGGGAAATATTGCCACTGGTCATCGTCGGCGAGCCCATAAGCGGCAGCGCCCGCGCCCGCGCCGAGAGCAAGACCCATGAGGCCGTAGAACACAAACGTGATGGTGCGCGCGCCGAGTTCGAAAGCGCCGAGCTTGGAGCGCAGGCCGTTGACGAACATGTGCCAGCGCAGAGCGGCCAGCGCCGCATACTGCGCACGGGCCAGGGGGCTGAGCACGCCTCGGCTGGTGGGTGAGGGCGGCGCGTCTGGATACAGTGTGCCGCCGCCTATGCCAGCCATGACAGCTCCTGCGGGGCTTCCTGCTGGCCGCCCGCGCCCACGATGGACAGGAAGATTTCTTCCAGCGTGAGGCGCTGGCTGCTTTCAGCGCCGGGCAGGGTAGAGGCTACGCCGGCGCGCAGTTCCTCGAGTGATCCGTTGGCAACCAGGCGGCCCTGGTGAATGATGGCGACGTGGCTGCAAAGGCGCTCGACGATTTCAAGCACATGGGTGGTGAGGAAGATGGTTGCGCCGCGCTGGATCATGCCTTGCAGCATGGACTTCAGCATTCCGGCTGCGATAGCGTCCACGCCTTCGAAGGGTTCGTCGAGAAAAAGCACCTTGGGTCCGTGGATGACCGCCGCGGCCATGGCCAGCTTCTTTTGCATGCCGTGGGAGAAGTCGGTGACCAGCTTGCGGTTTTCATTGGCGAGCTGCATGAATTCGAGCAGTTCTTCGGTCCGGAGTTTGCAGGTGTCGCGGTCCAGGCCGTACATGCGGCCCACGAAGTGGAGATACTCGGTGGCTGTCAGGCGGCCGAACAGGGCCATGCCTTCAGGGACGACGCCGATCTGGCGTTTGAGGTCGAGGGCGGAGGCGCCGAAGGGCTTGCCGAGGATTTCAATGGTCCCGGCGCTGGGATCGAGCAGACCGGTAAGCATCTTGATGGTGGTGGACTTGCCGGCTCCGTTGGGGCCGAGAAAACCGAAGAACTGGCCGGGAGCCACGCTGAAGGTGACGTCGTTCACAGCGGTGAGCGCGCCAAACTGCCGGGTAAGGCCGTGGGTCTGAATCGCAGCAATTTCCATGTGGGGAAAGGATACCAAGGTTGGGTTCGGGAACAAAGGGGTCAGAAGAGTGTGATCAGGGCAAACGCATTTCAAAACATCTCCAATAGCCGGCTGAGGAAGTCCTCGTTCCATCCGGCGCGTTTGAGTTTTCCTCGGAGTGAACCTTTGGACCCCTCTTTTTGCATGGCATTGATGG
>Ga0114951_10001608_pt1 | contig 27455 bp, 22 predicted proteins | sample AM7aDNAmetaG_FD_88677 | JGI IMG/M metagenome (GOLD analysis project Ga0114951, IMG submission 88677) | Freshwater microbial communities from Finland to study Microbial Dark Matter (Phase II) - AM7a DNA metaG | ecosystem: Environmental > Aquatic > Freshwater > Lake | place: Finland: Lake Alinen... | reverse complement strand
TTCATTTTGGTAACGGGCCGATGAGCCAAAACTTTAAAGGCGGCGGGATTGTTGATGCGGCTTACTTTCTCAAGGACAAGATTTATGCGGAAATTATCTGCGACTACTATCATGTAAACCAGAGATGGATAGTTTCTTTCCTGAAGAATTTTAAAGAAAAAGCTATAGGTATAACCGATGCGATGTTTCCCTTAGGTTGTCCCGGAAACTTGAAAGAATTTGAAATGGGCGGGAAGACCTGCACGGTCACCAAAGAGGTGCTCCGGCTTAAAGGCTCACCCCAGGTCCTCTTTGGCAGTATGCTGACTACCGAAAAAGCTTTTCAGAACTTTTTAAATATCTACATGCATAATGTTACCGGTTATCTTGTCGGCCCGCTAAATGAAAAATCTGTAACTCTTGATGGCGCAATAGGCCGGGTAAGCAACCTTTTATCCTTAAATCCCGCAAAACTCTACAGTTTCGATAAAAACATCGGTACAATAGAAAAAGGCAAAGCCGCTGACATAGTTGTCATGGATATTAAAAAAACCGGCCGCGACTACCAATGCAGTGTAAAAAAAGTATTTGTTAACGGGGAAGAGGTGGATTGAAAGCTAAAACGCTGAGGGAATAGAGGTCCTTTCCATTAAAAATATTTTAATGCAACTGCATAAAAGTTTTGCTAAAATAGAAATGGCATCGGCCTAAAATGCCGGCTTGTAAAAATGGTATTTTGCTTTAAATATTCAGTGTCCTCCAAAGTTTGACATTGGAGAGAATCTCGCCGGGGGCGGGAAATTGCTATTAAAAGGAGACTGTGTGATACAAAATATCTGTTTGTTCGAGGACCATGAATATGTAAATCTGGAACCTTTGGTTTTGCTCCGGCCGGTTTTTGAGCTTAGGACCGGAATTCATACCATAAAGAAGAGGATAATCGCGCACTATCCGCAGAAGAAAACCCACTTGCTTTGCCGGAAACATCTTGAAGAGTCGGTGAAGTCTAAAAGTCCCAAGTATATAGTAAATGACTTAAGCGGAATAAACGATACCTGTCTTTTTATAAACGGGAGCGCCCTTTTAACCGAAAAAATAAAAGAACCGGCGACGGACGAGATGGGTATTTCTAACGGCAGGATAGCTTATATATTCTTAAGTAAAGAGAAAATTAAACTGGTGCAAAGAGAGTCTTTCGTCGATCCCGGCCTGCTAAAAAAATTGAAAAAGGAAATTAAAACTGTAGAAGTAAATATTAAAATGGTAACCTATCCCTGGGATATAGTAAATAACGCGGGGGAGATGATAAAAGCAGATTTTAAACAAAAAATGAGTGTTAATAGTGTTTCCGGAGGGCGGGTGGATAAGGGAGTTATTATCTATGGCCCCAAAAGTAATTTTTTCATAGAAAAAGGCGCGGTGGTGGAGGCCGGTACCGTAATACACGCTGACAGCGGCCCGGTATATATAGATCTGGACGCGAAGGTAAGGGCTCATTCTATAATTGATGGACCTGCCTATATCGGAGAGCGTACGGTAATTGATGCCGCCAAGATAAGGCCCAATACGGCGATAGGCCACACCTGCAGAATAGGCGGAGAGGTGGAAGAGACAATCATTCAGGCCTTTTCCAATAAGCATCATGAAGGTTTTCTGGGACATTCTTACCTCGGCGAATGGGTTAACATCGGGGCGATGGCCACTAATAGTGACTTAAAGAATAATTACGGGACTATCCGTATATATGTTAGAGGCGTGATGAAGGACTGCGGCACCATAAAGATGGGCTGTTTCATCGGGGATCATACCAAGATAGGTATAGGCGTGCTTATAAATACGGGTAGTGTTATCGGGGTGGGCTGTAATATCTACGGCGGCGGTATAATCCCGTCAAAGTATGTGCCGTCTTTCCTCTGGGGTTCCAACTCGGGTGTGTTTAACGAATACCAGAAGGAAAAATTCATCAACGATATAAAGAGCGTTATGATAAGAAGAAAAAAAGCTCCGTCAGCCGGGGATATCCAGCTCATCGAAGATGTCTTCAAAATAACGGACAACGCAAGAAAAGAATTCATGAGCATGTTCTCGAACAGGTAAAGCGCGTGAAAAGCCGCCTATGCGGGACAGTCCGTCTACGCCGAACAGGGCAGGCAACTACAGAATTGCAGTAGTTGCTCAATTTATTGAGCGGTCTTCGAATTTAGCAAAAATATTCGGAACAATTAAGACAGCATTTGAGGAGATAAATATAAATGTGCGGGATAGTCGGCTATGTAGGCGCAAAATTCGTTGACTCGGTCCTGATGGTGGGTCTTGAAAGATTAGAATATCGCGGGTATGATTCTGCAGGTGTTGCAACCATCTCAAACGGCGAACTGGGTTTCAGGAAAAAAGCCGGTAAACTTAAAATACTTGATGACAATTTAAAACAAAGTCCGCTGGGCGGCAATATTGGTATTGCTCATACAAGATGGGCCACTCACGGTGTTCCCACCGAGCAGAACGCGCATCCTCATTTTGACTGTAAACGGGTGATTGCTGTCGCGCATAACGGGATTATTGAGAACTACACAAAATTAAAAGAAGTGCTTGTAAATAAAGGCCATGTCTTTATCTCGGAGACCGACTCGGAAGTAATTCCACATCTTATAGAGGAAAATTTTAATGGAGACCTGAAAGAGGCGGTCCTTAAATCCATAGCAGAACTTGACGGTTCCTTTGCTTTGGTAATACTCAGTGAGCATCAACCGGATACAATTATTGCCGTAAGAAAGAAAAGCCCGCTGGTAATAGGAGTGGGAAAAGATGAAAACCTTGTGGCGTCGGATGAAAGCCCTATTTTGACCCATACAAACAAGATGATTTACCTGGAAGACGGTGAACTTGCATTAATAAAGAAAGACAAGGTCGAGGTATTTGATTTTACCGGAAAAAAAATAGAAAAGACCGTGCAGGAAGTCGATACCAAAAATGAGGAGTTTGATAAAGGGAAATTCGACCACTTCATGCAGAAGGAGATATTCGAACAGCCTGAGGTTATCGAAAGAATTCTTGCCGAAAGGATAGGCGAAGACGGTCTGGTCCATTTTAAGGAAAGAAAGATAAAACGCGAGTTCCTTGCAAAAGTCGGGAAAATAATAATTCAGGCCTGCGGTACCTCCTGGCACGCCGCTCTTATAGGTAAGTTCATCCTGGAAAAATACGCGAGAATACCAACAGAGGTGGAGATTTCTTCAGAGTTCCGCTACCGTAATCCTATTTTGGTCGGCGATACGCTGGTCATGGCCATCTCCCAGTCAGGGGAAACCGCGGACACACTTGCCGGGATAAGGGAAGCCAAAGCAAAATTCACGAAGGTTTGGTCCTTTATCAATGTCGAAAACAGCACCATTGCCAAAGAATCCGATTGCGCGATAAATATGCTGGCCGGCCCCGAGATAGGTGTTGCCTCCACTAAGGCCTACACCGCCCAGCTCATGAACCTATTTCTCTTCACTTTATATGTGGCCCGGTTAAAATATTCTATGAGTAATGAACAGGTCAGTGCGTTTGCGTTGGAACTCAAAGCTATTCCAAATAAAATTCGTGAAATCCTGAAACAAAGTGAAAAAATTAAAATATTTGCAAAAGAATACGCTGCCTCACCCCTTATGATTTTTCTCGGCCGCGGGTTGAACTACCCTTCGGCTCTCGAAGGCGCTCTTAAACTTAAAGAAATATCTTACATGCACGCCATCGGTTATCCCGCCGGTGAATTCAAACACGGCCCCATAGCCCTGGTAGATGAGAAAGTCGGGGTGGTCTGCGTAATGCCCGAAGGCGAGCTCTTCGAAAAAATGATAAGCAATGTCCATGAAGTAAAAGCCAGAAAAGGAAAGATTATCGCCATAGCTACTGAAGGTGATAGACGCGCCGCCGAAGTTGCCGACTCCATTCTCTATATCCCGTCGTGCTCCGAAGTCCTGACCCCGCTCTTAACCGTCATCCCCATGCAGCTCTTCGCTTATTATATCGCTATTGAAAAAGGCTGCGATGTGGACCGCCCCAGAAACCTGGCAAAGAGTGTAACGGTAGAGTAAAGTTGTCATTGTGCCCGCCCGGCAATCTTTTTGGAGGGAGGAATGCGACGTTAGCTGCGGTTTATGACGAAGCAATCTCTCTTTGCCTATTTAGCAACTATCATAGTATCGGGAGTTTTATGAAAAAGTGTCCTAAATGCAATGCAGAGAGTCCTGATGATGCCGTGCGCTGTTTCTGTTTGTATCGATTTACAAAATACGACACAGCTCCCCTGGAAAATGGTATGTCTCCCTTGGAAAAAGAAAGAAAAAAGAACGAGGAAAAGAAGATAAAAGGGCAATATGTTACGGCTGTTGCGGCAATAATTGTCATTTTTAGTTATTTGCTTATCGAAGCTTTGTATATTGTGCCAAATTCGAAGGTCATATATGAAGCAGCGGGTAAAGAATTAACTTATAAGGCGAGATTTGTATTAAATATGAGTAATTTTATTTGTCACAATAAGATTTTATCTATAATTGTTGTATTATTATTTATGTCCGTATTTATATGGTTGGTCAGATATATTAAAACAAATAAGAGTGAATTCCTTGTGCTGATAACAAGCGTTTTGGGTCTTATTTTATACGGAGAAATTACGATATTTCTTGGTTCAATCTATAATGTATTTGTTAAATAAATACTTTAAGCCGCTGTATTTGCCTTCCAAAAGTATGGTAACCATAGACTTGACAGACACATAATTATATTATATAATATTATCATATATAATGTCCTATAAGAAGCAAATAAATATTTAAAAAGTATCAGACGATTTTTGTCCGGTCTTTCATTTATAGACATTTACGAACCTTGATAGACTTTTACAGACATTACTCTCATCCCTACTTTCTCATATAGAAAGCAGGGAGAAGGAAGCGGATGAAAAGGAGGACTATGAAAAATGTACAGGCTATAACAGTCACCATTCCAAATGAACTTGCTGCAGAGTTAAACCGTTTACAGAAGACAGAGATGAAAAACTGCAGCAGTATTGTGGCAGAAGCTTTAAAGGAGTATGTTGAATGGAGGCAATTCAAAGGATTCCAAAGGGAAGCGGCTGCGGCTGTCCGGGCTATTGGTGTTTACGATGAATCCGATGTGGAAAGAATTATACACGAATTCAGGGCCGGAAAGTGAAAAAGCTAAAGGTTGTTTTTGATACAAATATCTATGTCTCAGCTTCTATGTTTCCCGGGGGACTGCCCGAAGAACTTTTAAAAATTGCGTTTTCCGGCGGGTTTCTTCTTGGGGTGTCAAAAGAAATCCTGGAGGAGCTTTCAATTGTTTATCTTAAAAAATTTCACTTAAGCAGAGAAGCTGTCAATGCTCAGATAAAAAGAATACTTAGCAACTCCGAATTGGTGGAAGCCATAGAGAAGGTAACTGTTGTAAGATCAGATAAGAGTGACAATAAAATTCTTGAATGCGCTGTTGCTTACAAGGCAGATGTACTGGTTTCCGGAGATTCCCATCTTCTCGATATTAAAAAATATAAAGGCATTGCCATTGTTAAACCAGCAGAATTGATGAATTTATATAGAGATGAAGGAACATTTGTTTGGGAAAAGCGTTCGAAATATCTGACTAACGGAGCAGTAAAAGTTAAAGACTTTAAATACAAAAAAACCAAAAAGAGCCTATAAATCGGCTTGCTACTATATTATTTAAAGGAGAACTCTGATGGCGCACTATAAGATAATATCCTGTCATGTTCTTTGGCACGAAATATGTTATTATGCGTCATTATCAAAACATAAATTTGATTTTGAATTTTTAAAATATTCGCTCCACCTTACACCGGAGATTCTTAGAAAAGAACTTCAAGCGGCCATAGACCGATCTGATGACGGGGAGTATTCCACAATCCTGATAGGTTATGGATTATGCAGTAACGGGACCATGGGGATAACTGCAGGAAAAAAGCGGCTTGTCATCGCAAGAGGGCATGATTGCATTACATTTCTCCTGGGATCCAAAGAAAGATACAGGGAATATTTTGATTCCCATCCGGGCACCTACTGGTACAGCCCGGGCTGGTGCGAGAACGGAGCTAATCCCGGGCCTGAAACTTATAGCGCAAGATTAAAAACTTTCATCGAAAAATACGGAGAAGACAACGGCAACTATCTTTTTGAAGAAGAAAATGCGTGGTATAAAAATTATAACAATGCGACCTATGTGGATTTGGGCTTTTCCGATACTTCGCATTTAAAAAAACGCACCAAAGACAGCGCCGACTGGCTCAAGTGGACCTATGATGAATTAAAAGGCGAGCCGGCGCTCTTGAAGAATTTTATTGAAGGCAATTGGGACGAAAAGTCTTTTCTCATAGTTGAACCCGGTCAGACTATCACTGCCTCCAACGACGAAAGAGTAATAAAGATACAAGGAACAAAGTAGGTCCGGTTTGGCTTTGGGGACAGATCCATTTGAAAAGGTGAATGTGGCTCGAATAAAAAGTAATATTCAGGAGAGAATTCCAGCAAGGAAAAAATAATGAAAAAGATTAGAAATTTTAGAAAAATATTCGCTTATCTTTTTTTTCTTATGGTTATGCTTAGTTTTGGCCGTTTAAATGCGGAGGAACCAAAAGCCGTTCCCAAAGAAAAAAAAGCTAATATAATCAGGTTGTTGAAAGCTCTGGGTATAATGGATACCATGGAAAGAGTAAAAAATACGGATCCAGTAATGCGAGACGATAAGCTCAGAGACGAACATCTGGATGACGCCTACGAAATGATGATTACTGCGTACGATAAACATTTTGATAATAAAGATATTCTGGAGTTAACAGTATTTTTTGAGAACCCTATATGGAGAAAATTCAGAGAAAAATCCATACTGATGAGTAAAGATATGATAGAAACCTCAAAAGCAATAGGGGAAAAAAACAAGCAGTTGATTGAATCCGAAAAAGATGTGCCTGTTTCTAAAATGAAAGCAGATCCCGCTTCCAGTCTGGGGAAACTACTAATAAAATCCAAAGAGGGCAGGACTCAAGGGAATTTAATGCAAATCCGCTCCGCTATAACAAAATACTATGCAAAAAATGAAGGACAATACCCGGAAAGTTTAACCGGGGGATTTGAAAAATATCTCGCGCCAATCCCTACCGAACTTATCACGGGGAGCAATAAAGTGGTAAACAAATTTGACGGTTCAGGCGGGTGGTATTATAATGTTGACCGGGAAAGCAAAGGTTTCAGACAAATCTACCTGAATGTAGAAGGCAAAGATTCAGAAGGCATAGAATACTCGAAATATTAATATTTTAGAGATGAGGTGTCGCTCTAATCGAAATGCCGCCGGGGTTATGCCAATAATCTATCCGTGTCATCTCATTTTTTCATCTGTGGTATCAGCCCTGAACTTATTGTCAACTCAGGGCTTGTTTTTGCGTTGACACAGGGCTTGTTTTTGCTTGAAAAACTCATTCATTTCAAATATACTAATATATGGTCTTTAAAGCAGGAGAAAACCTATGAAAAAAGGTCTTTTATTGGTAATTCTTTTAGTTTTAGTTGTTTTTTCAAATGGTTGTTCTTTAAAAGCGATTGCTCTAAACAGCGTGGGAGACGCACTTTCCGGGACCGGCACGGTCTTTACTTCGGACAATGACCCTGACCTTGTAAAAGAGGCGTTGCCCTTTGCTTTGAAGATGTACGAATCTGTCCTCGACGGAGTTCCCGAACACAAAGGGCTGGTGCTTTCTACCGCGAAAGCTTTTACGATGTATGCTTATGCTTTTCTTCAGATGGAAGCCGATACTATAGACAAACAGGATTACGAGAAAGCAAAGTTTTTGAGAGCCAGGGCGTTTAAGCTTTATATCCGGGGAAGAGATTATGCGCTTAAAGGGCTGGAACTTAATCATCCCGGTTTTAATGAACTATTAAGAAAAGATCTCAAAGCGGCGCTGGCGCTTACCAACAAAGAAGATGTGCCGCTCCTTTACTGGGCGGGTTCTTCCTGGGTGGCCGCGCTTACTACCGATAAAGGTAATTTCCAGATGGTTACGGAGTCCCCGATAGGTGCCGCACTTGTAGGCCGGGTGCTTGAGCTGGACGAGGCCTTTGATGAAGGCTCGGCGCATGATTTTTTTATCTCCTGGGAAGGCGGCCGGTCTGAGTCTATGGGCGGGAGCGAAAAAAGAGCCAGAGAACATTTTAGTAAAGCTATAGAAATAAATAAAGGAAAAAAAGTCAGCACCTATCTTTCCCTGGCGGCAATAGCCCAGGGCAAACAGGATATAAAAGAATTCAAAGAACTGGTCGGCAAAGCACTGGCTATAAATACGGATGAATATCCTGAGAGCAGATTGGCAAATATTATTTTCCAAAGAAGAGCAAAGTTTATGCTCGACAATATTAATGATTTTTTCCTGTTAGAGGACACAATTGACAAATAGCAGTTTACGGTAAACAGTAAACTGACTTTATGAAGCGAGGCTAATATGAAAAAAATAGTTATTGTTTTAACGATATTGTTTCTTACCACCACTGCCAACGCTCTTACTATCAAACTGGCAACTTTGGCGCCGGAACAGTCACCCTGGTACGATGTTATTCGCGGTATGGCGGATGACTGGAAAAAAGTTACCAACGGGGAAGTGAATGTAAGGATCTACGCAGGCGGGGTTGTCGGCGACGAAACTGATGTTGTAAGAAAAATAGGTATCGGCACGCTGGATGCCGGTGCTATTACCGGTGTCGGGATGGGAGAAATTTCCACCGAAGTCCAGGCAATGCAGATGCCTATGATGATCCAATCCTACGAGGAACTCGATTATATCATGAGCAAAGTTGCCAAAAAACTTGAAGCCACTCTTGATAAAAAAGGCTACAAGGTCCTTAACTGGGGGGATGTCGGCTGGGTAAAATTCTTTGCACAAAAAAAGGTTGTTTATCCTAATGACATGAAAGATCAGACAATGTTTGTTTGGGGCGGGGACACCGGAGTGCTCGATGCCTGGAAAGAAGCGGGTTTTAAAGTTATGCCTTTGGCCATTACTGATATGCTTACTTCTTTGCAGACAAAAAAAATCAATGCTTTTTCCACCTCGCCTATCGCGGCAGCTTCTTTCCAATGGTTCGCTCTGGCGCCGAATATGTCGGATATTAAATGGGCTGCATTAATCGGCGGTACGGTCATTAGTAAAAAGTCCTGGGAAAAAATACCCGAGAAATACAGGCCCGAGCTGGAAAAGATAGCGGTAAAAAGAGGGGAAGATTTAAAAACAAAAATAAGAGCGCTTGAAGGCGAAGCTATCAAAATAATGGTAAAAAACGGTCTTAAAGTTCACCAGATACCTGAGGACGCTGTAAAAGAATGGACAGAAAGATCAAAAGGGGCTTATCCAAAACTTCTCACCACTCCCGAATTAAAAGCGATGTACGAAGAAGTCAATAAATACCATCTGGAATATTTAAACTTAAAAAAGAAGTAAAAAGGAAGAGCATGAAACTAATATTGGGAAAGCTGGAAAGTTTCTATCACAAGTTTGAAAATGGATTTGCTATGGTTTTATTGTTTTCTATGGCAATAATTCCTGTCATAGAGATGGTTTTCCGCAGGCTTTTTAATACAGGGATTGCCGGCTCTATTGTCTATGTCCAGCATCTGACTTTATGGGTAGGTTTTGTAGGCGCGGTCATAGCGACCCGGGATAGGCGGCACCTAACCATTACATCTTTAGACGAGTTTATGCCTGCACCTGTAAAGAAAGTTGCTTCGATTTTCAGGAATTTTATAAGTACAGCTGTCTGTTTTGCTCTTTTCCTTGCAAGTGTACAGCTTGTTAGAAGCGAAAGCATAGCCGGTAATTTGGCTCTGCCGACCTGGGTAATGGAATTGATACTTCCCATAGGTTTCATAATAATGGCTCTCAGATTTGCCTTCGGCTACTCGAAGACTCTTTCCGAAAAAATACTTGCGGGGCTTTCTTTCCCTGTCATTCTTATTTTTAGCACCTGGCTTTTGCCTGCTATGCCGTATCTTACCCTTCCACTTGCGGTACTTATAGTTGCTGCGATAGTTTTTGGTGCTCCGATATTTATCGCACTTGGCGGGCTGGCAGTATTATTTTATTTTGGCGCGGGAGAACCTGTTGCTTCTGTTCCTGCGGAAACTTACAGGATAGTCACAGATTCCATACTGCCCACCATCCCGCTATTCACCCTGACCGGATATATTTTGGCGGAGGGGGGGGCCAGCAGGAGAATGGTGAAAGTTTTCAATTCCTGGTTTGGATGGATGCCGGGCGGCCTGGCGATTGCGACTATTCTTGTCTGCACCTTCTTTACTACTTTTACCGGTGCTTCAGGTGTTACAATTCTTGCTATGGGAGGGCTTCTTCTTCCGGTACTCTTAAAAGCCGGTTATGAAAAAAAGTTTTCCGTAGGCCTTTTAACTGCGACAGGAAGTATCGGACTGCTCTTTCCACCATCATTGCCCCTGATATTATACGGAATTTCGGCAGGGATCTCGATTCTCGATCTTTTTAAGGGAGGAATTCTTCCCGGCGTGCTTCTTGTTGGCGTCGTAATAATATTTTCTGTACTGCAGGGTGTTAAAGCGAAGGTAGAGAGAATTCCCTTTGTTTTAAAAGATGCGCTTTCTTCTCTATGGGAAACAAAATGGGAATTGTTGATTCCCGTGCTAATTCTTTACGGAATATTCGGAGGCTGGACCTCCCTTGTGGAAGCCGCGGCTTTTGTAGCTATATATGCCTTCATAGTTGAAATATTTGTGTATAAGGATATAAGCCTAACAAAAGATATGCCAAAAATATTACTCAAGTGTGTAATTCTCGTAGGCGGTGTGCTGGTTATTATCGGTGTAGCAATGGGTTTTACGAGTTATATAGTCCTTCAGCAAATACCGGAAACTGTCCGTGACTGGGTGGCCTTGCATATAGCCAGTAAGTATGTTTTCCTTCTTATTCTTAATTTGGTGCTATTGGTAGTGGGCTGTCTTATGGACATCTTCTCGGCAATAATTGTTGTGGTTCCCCTTATCATCCCGATAGCAAAACATTTTGGTATAGATCCGGTACATCTCGGTATAATATTTATTGCCAATCTTGAACTTGGTTACCTGACCCCTCCGGTAGGCATGAATCTCTTTCTTTCGGCTTACAGATTTGAAATGTCCGTGGGAGATGTCACCAAAGCCAGTTTGAAATTCCTTCTTCTCATGCTACTGGCAGTGCTAATAATAACATATGTCCCGGCTTTAACTACCTCTATGGTAAAAATATTTTAACAGGAATCCATGCAAATTGAAGAATTCGAGCGGGAAATAGAGAAGGCGCTTAAAGTTATTCCCAAAGAGTTCACGAAAAAACTAAAGAACGTTCAGATTATTTTGGAGGATACTGCACCTGAGAAAAACGGCAGTATTCTCCTTGGTCTCTACCGTGGCGTTCCTATGAGCGAAAGGGGTGCTCTTTTTGAACCTCTGCTGCCGGACAAAATTACGCTCTATAAAAAATCCATAGAAAAAGTTTCCCGCACACCGGAAGAACTGCAAAAAACAATTAAAGAAACAGTTATTCACGAAATAGCCCACTATTTTGGCATGGACGAAAAAGAAATAAAAAAGAGGGGATATTAAAACAATGACAAAAAAAGAAAATACCGTAATCTTCGGGGCGGTCGGAGATATTTCTTTTTACCGGCAAATAGCGGATGATGTGCTTGCCTACGGCGCCGGCTGGCCTTTTCAAAAAATGCTTCCATTTTTAAATAAGGCAGATCTGTTATTTGGCAATATGGAATCGGTTGTGATACCGGCAAATTTTCCCAAAAAAGAAATAGACAGGGAAGGATTAATATCCAAATTACCCGGGCCTTTTGTGGCTAAAATACTGAAAGAAACAGGTTTTGATTTTTTAAATATGGCGGCTAATCATGTTCTGGACGCCGGCAGTATAGGGATGAATTACACAAAAAAATACCTGGAAGATGCCGGGATCGCGACGGGCGGGGTCGGAGCAACTCAGAAGGAAGCCAGAAAACTTAAAGTTATAGAAAAAAACGGTATCTCCTTTGGGTTTTTATGTTATGGTGAAGACAGTAATTATACCGTGGGGCATACGGGGCCCTGCTATGCGTACTACGAACTTGAAACCATCCTGGAGGATGTTAAGAAAAATAAAAGCAAGGTAGATGTGCTGGTGGTTTCCATTCATGCCGATTTGGAGTTTATGCAGACACCTTCGGTACCCCGGCTTAATAATTCCAGACAAATTGCCCGGGCCGGCGCAAAAATTATTCTCCAGCACCATCCGCATGTCCCGCAGGGTATTGAAATGGTTAAAGGCTGCTTGATTGCCTACTCCCTGGGAAATTTTCTCTTTGATGCGCATACAAGCAGTTATATGAAAAGAAACGGACCTTACACGGCCTATTCTTCGCTTCTACTTATGAAGGTGGGGAAGAAAGGCGTAAAATCTTTTGAGCGGGTTCCTTATAGAATTAATGAAGTTCCGGAGCAGCGGCCTCTGCCTCTTACCGGGATCGAAGGCAAGAAGATGCTCGGTTATTTTGCAAAACTTGATAAACTTCTCAAAGATAAGGAGTTTATCAAAAAAACCTGGAGCGCTATCGCAAAAAAACACCTTGTTATGTACCTAAATCAGGCAAAAGAACAGGATATTGATAAAATAATCAGCGAAGTAGTCGGCCGGCTCTGTCTTCTTGCCGAGAACAGAGAATGGATGAACGAGATACTTTTAATGGCAAAAGAGCACTGGGATGCGCAAAAACTAATTAAAGACCCGTACCACCGGCCAAATTATAAATTTCAGAACAAATAAGAAACTTAACGGCAGATTGAAAACAGGTTGTTTTAACTCTTAATTAGTCTTATTTCTTTAGGGTAGTCTAGTTTTACTTCAAGTTTACCTTTTGAATCTCTTTGCCATTCCGCAATTATTTCCCCGTAAGGCGTCGGAACCCTCCCTTTTGCGTGCGTTATCCTGCTATCTTTAGTGGGCTCAAATTTAAATGTTTTCCAGCCTGGGTCTACCGGCTTGACACCCAGAACATATTTGGAAAGAAGCGCCAGAGGATGCGCTGACCAGCCATGACAGACAGTCCCGCCGGTTAACCCATAAAAGGTCTCCCAGGTGCTGGTGGCATCGTGTTTTAACATGAAGCTCCAGCCTTCTTTGACAAGGTCGAGAGCTCTTCTTTCTTCTTTTTTTTCGAATAGGGCTTCTAATACATAGAAAGAGAAGCCGCTGGAGGCTATCGGTTTAACGGTACTTCTCTTTAACAAGGACTGTTTTAGTATTTCCAAAGAGCCTTTGCCTGAAGGCAGGCCTGCCAGATAAGCGAGGGCGTTTGCCTGTTGACCGGGCTGTGTCAACCTGCCGTTATTAAAGTTTTCGTACCAGACCCCGCGGTTTTTATCATAAAAGGTTTTTAACAGGGCTTTTTTTACGGCAATTTCCTGTTTTTTGTAGGGCGCGGCGTTTTGGCCGACAAGTTGGCAAATCCTCTGCATCGCCTGAAGTGTGAGCACATACTGGAGATTGAAGGTGGCGTTTATACCCCTTTTATCTATTGTGGACCAGTCCAGCCATAGCCATAATCCTTCAGGATTTTTTAGCAGTTTCTTTTCCCCTGCGAATTTTTCAAACCAGGCCAGGTTTTTTACCGCCACCGGAAAGATCTCTGCCAGGATAGTTGCATCTTTTGTATAAAAATAGTGTCTGTCTGCCGCCTGGAGCCAGCTGAAACTATAATCAACAATAATAAGCCCGAAATACTCAACGGGAAATACTGCGTAGAGAAGCCCGCCGGGGGTCTGGTTTTGCGCGCACTGCCGCAGCATTCTTCTTGAAAGGTCTTTATCGCCAAAAGAAAAGAAATTTACCTCTAATTCTATCAATCCGTCAAACATCCACTGCGCCTGCTCCCGGTCGGGACAGTCAACATAGGAGTCGAGCATACAGACCTTTAAACTGTGTTCACAGAGTTTCCAGATTTTGTTAAATGTTTCGTCGGAACACTCGAAACTTCCTTTGTGAAAGACAGGATAGGAAATAAAATTATTACTGATTTCAATAATTTCCAGCGGCTTTACCACATTCCTGAATACCAGCATTAAGTACCTATATCCTTTGAAAAGAAAAGTTTCAAAATCCTGCTCGCCTTTTCTACAGATATACCGGTCTATCAAGCCATTCGGCCCGACTTCATTATTATTGTCGGGATTGGTAACTTTCAAAAAAAGCTCGTTGTCCGGATGTCTGGTTGCGTAGTAGAAGTCGATAATCTCGCCTCCGGCCGCTGCTTTTATTTTAAGCCGCGGGCAACCGACGGAGGTTTTGCTGAGATCCAGGACCACCGCGGAAAAGTTTTTTTTGCCTGCGGGAGCGACTACAATGGAGCTTACCTCCTGCCCGTCCATTTTTACCTGTATTTTTGACGCATTGTCCTTAATCCGCTTTTCTTTATAAAGATGAGCCATAAGCCGGGCATTGTTTTGCCAATCCTTAGCGTTTGCACCCTTAAAAAAGCAGGAAACACCGGTAAAAGGCGTAATTTTTTCTTCCAGAAGCGGTATTTCCCGGTCTATCATATTTGACCAGGGAAAAGTACCTGCAGGTGCGGTACCGTAGACATCGGGTTTTTTCCATTTGCTGTCGTTGTAGTCAGGTAAAGTCCAGCCGGGCAGTTCTTTTCTGCCGTCGCATATCTCCTGGAAAGAAAGCTGGACCATCAGTTGAGAGCCCTCGGAACTTCTGGCCGGATCAACGATTACCTTCCAGGAGTAATCGGAATCAACTCTTAACCCGGTGCCGTCTTCAAATTTAATTTCACCGTCGACTAAGAGACCTGCTTTTTCCTTCCATACATTGGAATAAGTCGATTTGCCGACGATATGCATCAGTACCGCTATTGAGTTTTTCCCGGGTTTTAAGTAGCCGGAAAGGTCCAGGGTGTCATAGGCCTGGTACCAGGGATAACATTTTGCCGGCCCGCGGTTTACATACTGCCCGTTTACCCAAAGCAGGTATCTGGTCTCGGCGGTAATTCTTATTGTTGCCGATTTTATTTCTTTTTGCGGCAGGGTAAAAGTTTTTCTGTACCGCCGGTACATATTAAGCAGAGAAGGCCCGTGGCCGATAAATATCCACTTTCCTTTCCAAGCCGAGAGATCCTCATTTTGATAGCCCAGTTTCATAGGACACCTTCCTTAAAATCACATATAACTTAAAGTTGATAATATGCCGGGGGCAGTACCCTGAGCATGTAACTTCGGATTACTTACAACTAGCAACCGAAAAAGATTAACTAAATTACGCACAATCCAACTAGTATACTATAATAGCTTTGTAAGTCAATATGCTAGAATGCTGGATTTTCAGCTATCGGAAGAGTATACTTATCGAGTTAACAAAAGAAATATTCCCAATAAAGGGGGATGCAATGAAAGACAAGCTATTATTACCGAAAAGCGAGGTATTTGAAGAATTAATAAAGCTCTACCCGGATACTTTCAGTTTTAGCACGGGAAGAGTGGTCAGGCTAAATCCAACCTACGAGGAAGGGTTCGCCATATCTTCTGGCGGAGATGAAATAGCTGTCAATTTTCAGACGACCTCAGATATGTTTAGGGCTCTCGGGACCATTATGGCTCTTAAAGACGAAAAAGAAATTGAACTCAAGAAAAAACCGCCTTTGACCTTCAGGGGGCTCATGATCGATGTTTCCCGGAACGGGGTTATCAAAGAAAGTTATCTTGAGATAATAATAGTGAAACTCGCCCTTCTGGGGATAAATTTCCTGACGCTTTATACCGAAGACACATTCGAAGTTACCGGTGAACCGCTTATCGGTTACCAGCGCGGAAAATATTCCAAGGCCGGGATAAGGCGGCTGGTGAAATTCGCAAAACAATTCGGCATCGTTATGTTCCCTTGCATCCAGACTTTGGGACATGTGGAACAAATTCTTAAATTTCCCAAATACGCCGGTATTGCGGATGATAACAGGATATTCAATGTAGAAAAAAAAGAAACATACAAACTTATAGAAAAACTTATCAAGAACGGTTCGGAACCCTACGAGTCCAAACTTATCCATATAGGCATGGACGAAACCTGGGGGCTTGGTAAGGGCAAGACCTTTAATATCAACAAGAAGATGGATCCCCGGATGATGTATGTAAAGCACCTGGTGAAAGTAAACAACATTTGTAAAAAACTTAAACTGAAACCCATAATGTGGGGGGATATCATTATCAATATGCACGGAACCGGTAAGATGAACAAAGAACATTTTAAATATCTTCCGAAGAACATTATCATGGACTACTGGAACTACTATTCAAATAAGGCCTCCGTTTACGAAGAAACCGTCAAAAGATATAGAAAACTCGGCTTTGAACCTTTAATTTCTCCTTCTCTCTGGAATTTCTCCTGTTTTTGGGGCCGGTTTAACCTGGCAGAGAGCAATATGCTCCTCTTTATTGAAAAAGCGAAGGAATTAAAGATTAAAAGATGTATGATGACCATGTGGGGGGACGATGGGGCTGAGTGTCCTTTTGACTCAAATTGGCCCGGCCTGGTGCTGTACGCGGAACTCTGTTATGAAGAAAAAGTTAATATGGAGATGGTCAAAAAGACGGTAAAAGCCGTCGCTAAAGATGACTGGGAAACATTTCTTGCGCCGGCTAAAATAGATTTTTTTGATAAAAAAAGCTCGAATCTCTCAAAAGGTTTTCTTTATGATGATCCTCTCCTGGGTATTTATGCGTCACAGGTCCGTGCCGGAAAAAGCTGGAACCCTTACTTTGAAAAAATATTTAAAAAAATAAAGGGAAATATGAAGAAGACCGCTAAGGAGAACAGGATTTTATTCAAGTATGCCTATGCTTTGTTGGACCTTCTTAGAATAAAGGCCGATATTAAAAATATTGCTTACAGGGCTTATCAAGCCGGGGATAAAAAGAAGTTAAGAAGCGTAGCTGCGACGGCCGGATTGATAGGGAAGAAGACGGATATTTTATGGAAAGCGCACCGGGCAGTGTGGCTTATGGAAAGAAAGCCGTTTGGTCTGGAAGTGCTGGATAGCCGTTATGCCGGCTTGAGAGGAAGATGCGGGGTAATGGAAGAAAGAATTAAGGATTATTTGAATGGTAGGATTTCTGAACTTGCAGAGCTCGAAGAAAAGCCGGAACGGGCTTTCGGTGAAGTGCCTTATTTCCATATTAATCATGACCGGGCTAAAACAATATCGGCAATCAAATAACTGATGACCCTGAAGGACGTAATAAGCCACATAAAGAAAAACAGAAATGCCCGGAATATCTTCGGGATGGCCCGCTTTGGTATCTGTGTAAGCAGTGCTTACGGGCTTTCCATGCCCCAGCTCCGCAAACTTAAAAAAAGGCTCGGCACAGAGCATGAACTTGCCCTGGCTCTTTATAGAACTAAAATTCATGAGGCTAAGATTCTTGCCGCCTTAGTAGATGATCCGGCACAGGTTACTGAAGTACAGATGGAAGAGTGGGTAAAAGGTTTCGATTCCTGGGATGTCACCGATCAGGTCACAACGGTCCTTTTTGATCGCACAAAATATTCCTGGAAAAAAGCCATGGAGTGGACGAAAAGAAAACCTGAATATGAAAAAAGAGCCGGATACACAATTATGGCCGGACTGGCAGTGCACGACAGGGTTAGTCCCGATGAGAAGTTTGAAAAGTTTTATCCTTTGATAATAAAAGGCGCTTCAGATGAAAGGAATTTTGTAAAGAAAGCCGTGAACTGGGCGCTTCGTAATATAGGAAAAAGAAGCTTTAAGCTCAATAGCTCAGCCCTTAAAATCTCGAAAATATTGGTAAACTCGGCTTCAAAATCCGCAAGATGGGTGGGGTCAGATGCGGTTCGCGAATTGAAAAGCGCAACGGCAAAGAGAAGGATAAGAGCAGCGGAGAAGGCAAGACGGAAGGGCAAAAAGCAGGGCAATCCAATAACAGATAATTGATAATGAAAATATAATAAAGTTTGGGGAAGAGAAAAGAGGAAGAAAGGGGAAAATCATGGGAAATGAAATAACTAAAGAAGAATATGAGATACTGGGCTTCCTGCTGGATTTCATAAGCGAAGGAGAGACCGACTACCTGGTCCTGCAGAATGAAACAGAAAATGATTTTGTCACAGGCAATGTAGATCTTTTTCAAAAGCAGCAAGAAGAGCTTAAAGGACTGCCCGCCGGGCTTATGCTGGATTTTGTTACAAAAAATATGAAGAGTTATCCGCTTGATGCGGCTCTGCTGCAAACCGAAAGAAAAATATTGCTTCAAAGCCCGGAAGAACTTGAAAAGGCCTTTGTGTTTGACGGCACGACCGACGGTTGGGCGTCATTTTATAAAAAATATCCTGAAAGTGACGGTCAGACGGTTGTTTCCCGTGCGGGTTTTAATGAGCAGAAGACTGAAGCGCTTGTTTATATCGCCGGTATTCATGATATTCTTTGCGCCGAAGGGAATCTCTATTACCTGAAAAAGGCCGACAGCAAATGGCAATTGTCAGACATTATTCCGCTGTGGATCTCGTAACCGGTCCGGTTTAAAAAAGGCCGGAATATGGGAGTTTTACCCCGCCCCTGCTAAAAAGTCACACCAAAAACTTATGTGACTTCCGTCATATACAATATGATACTACTTTGGTATCATATATTAGAGATCAGAAAAGCAAACAGATCTAAAGGAGGACAAAATATGTTTTGTAATCAGTGTGAGCAGGCGGCAGGAGGTAAGGGATGTTCGAATGCGGGTGTTTGCGGTAAACAACCCGATGTTGCGGGATTGCAGGATATTTTAATATACCAGGCAAAGGGTATCGGCTATCTGGCCCATGAAGCCAGGCAGAACAAAGCTATAGTTGATGCGGGTATAAACCGTTTTACCGTCAACGCTCTTTTCACTACGGTGACAAATGTAAATTTTGATCCCGAGGAACTTGAAAAAATAATCCGTGAAGGTGCGGTGATTACTAATAAAGCCCTGGATCTTTATAAATCTTCTGTAAAAACAGTTTTTAAAGAAAGTGAGCTTCCTGCCGAGGCAAAATATGCTCCGCCTGAAACACTAGGTGAGTTGATAGAAGAGAGCGGGGATAAAGGAATTAAAAGTAGAGAGATAAATACTGACATTCAGTCGGTTTCTCAGTTATTAATCTATGGCCTGAAAGGTATGGCCGCTTATGCCGCGCATGCTTATATTCTCGGAAAAGAAGATGAAACGGTCTATGCCTTTTTTCATAAAGCCCTTGCGGCGCTGACGAAAACCGGGATAAAATTAGAAGAACTCGTAGCTCTAAATATGGAATGCGGGCAGGTGAACATAAAAGTAATGGAGATGCTGGATGCCGGACACACCGGAAAATTTGGGCATCCCGTGCCGACGGTAGTATCAACAGGGCAAAAAGCCGGGCCCGCTATTATTGTTACCGGGCATGACCTGGTTGATCTGGAAGAGTTGTTAAAAATAACAGAAGTAAGCGGAGTGAATGTTTATACTCACGGCGAGATGCTGCCGGCACATGGTTACCCCGGGCTGAAGAAGTACAAATCCTTAGCGGGACATTTTGGTACCGCATGGCAGAATCAACAAAAAGAGTTTGATAATATACCGGCCGCAATTCTCTTTACCACTAATTGCATTCAAAAACCCAGGACAAGCTACTTAGACAGGGTTTACACCGCAGGTTTAGTGGCTTTTCCCGGAGTAAGGCATTTAAAACAGAACGAGTTCGGTGAAATGATAAAGAAAGCAAAAGAACTCAAAGGTTTTCAGGAAGTTTCCGGTAAAACTCTTACCACCGGCTTTGCAAGAAATGCGGTTCTTTCAGTGGCCGACAAAGTAATTGAAGCCGTAAAAAAAGGCGACATAAAACACTTTTTTCTCGTGGGAGGTTGTGACGGTACAAAGCCCGGAAGGAATTATTACACGGATTTTGTGGAAAAAACGCCTAAGAACACAGTTATTCTTACTCTCGCCTGTGGTAAGTTCAGGTTTAATCATTTAGATCTGGGGGATATTCACGGTATACCCAGGCTGCTGGATGTAGGCCAGTGCAATGACGCCTACTCGGCTGTTAAGATAGCTCTTGCTCTGGCAGAGGCTTTTAAGACCGATGTAAACTCCCTGCCGTTATCTTTTGTCCTCTCCTGGTATGAACAGAAGGCGGTCGTAATCCTGCTTTCGCTTCTTTCCCTGGGAATAAAAGGAATCAGGCTGGGGCCTTCTTTGCCGGCCTTTATTTCACCGAATATTCTGGATTTTCTGGTGAAAAACTTTGATATCAAACCGATAAAGACGGCAGAGGAAGACCTGAAAGCGATTCTTAAAATAGCTTAAGATTGTTAAAAGTTGCATTAAAAAGGCGGTAGTTATTTTACCGCCTTTTTTAATTTTATAAAGAAGAGTAAAAGGTTGAATTTTTCAATAATTATCTCTAAAATGTACTTATGAAAGGAATAAAGTTACTCCTTATATTGCTATTTGTATTTGGGTGTGTTTCTTTTTCAGATACGACCCGGGTACTTATAAAAGACAAAGAAAAAGTCTTTGCCGTTTATTTTAACCATACAAAAAAAGAAATAGCCCGTGAAGTATGCGAAATACCAAAAGATATTTCTCTCTCCCTAAGCGTGCTCGCTTACTCCCCCTACTACGGCATCAACTCTGTGCTTATCAGCGGCGAAATTCCTGACGGAGAAGTAAAGATTTTGGATGAAGATGAAATAGTCCGTTTGTCTGAAACTTATAAAGACGGCAAGCGGAATGGCCCTACTACAAGCTATTTTAAAAACGGCAAAGTTTCTTCTGAATCTAATTACACCGATGGGAAATTAAACGGCAAGTTGACTGCTTACTCCCGTGACGGAAAGATAGCTTCCGAGGTGCTTTTCATCAAAGGGGAGATCCAAAATGGCAGTGTTTACGGTCTGGAAGCCAACGAGAGTATGAATATTGGAGAGCTTCTTGGTAGGTTTGCCGAAAAAAGGCGTTTAAGCGGGAAAAAAGTGCTACTGGTTTCGGATTTTGAGAACAGAGAAAAGACCAAAGAATTAAAGGATTTATTTTCTGAAAGAGGCGCCGAAGTAGTAGTCGCGGGTTTGAAAAAGAAAGTCAATGAAGAAGACAAAGCTCCGGATATTCTAATAGATGAAGCAGTTTACCAGTTTTATGATATTATTTCGTTTACCTGCAATTCTAAAGCAATAGATGTCAATTCTGATCTGGGAAATATTCTGAGAAATTTTTATGATGAAGGAAAAATTATTTCAGCAGTGGGCAACGCCGAGGCTATCCTTGCCCGGGCAGGTTTACTGGTGGGGCGGACCGTAGCGAAGCCCGAAAATGAAGAGGTAAATTTCGAATTAAGCAAAATACAAAACCTTATCTTCAAGGAAGGCATAGTGGTAAGTGGCAGAATAGTTACGGCCGGGGATTCAAAAAAACTAAAAGAGTTCGTGGCGGAAAACGCAAGATTAATTAAGACGGAATAACCTGCCGCAAAAGGAGAAGAATATCATGACAGAAATTCGAGAAAAAGTATCGCTAAACGGGGCGTGGGACCTGGCTTTTGATCCTGATAATACCGGTAAGAAAAAAGGCTGGTTCAAGCGCTTTCCAAAAAAATTTAAAAAAATGGCGGTTCCGGGAGTTTGGGAACAAATAAAACCCGGCTATGACGGGGTGGGTTGGTACAGGAAGTCCGTTAATATAGAAGCGGGCTGGCTTAATAAGGTTATCCGGCTGGAAGTAGGCGCGGCGCATTACTACGCCGATGTTTATGTGAACGGGCGTCCGGCGGGCAGCCATGAAGGCGGTTATACGCCTTTTGTATTTGATATTACACACCTGCTAAAAAATGGGGATAATGAAATTGTGGTAAGGGTTATAAATCCGCCTATAAACTATTCCATAGAAGGCTTTAGGGCGGGGGCGCCGCTGAACCAGGGTGACCTGCCTATCGGCAAGGCAGGATGGTATTTTAATTTTGGGGGTATTTGGCAGGATGTGAATCTGCTGGTTACCGAAAAAACCTATGTGCTTGATTGTTTTGTCGAATCTTTTATCTGGAAAAAACAGGCGCGTCTTAATATTACCGTCAACAATACAGGAAAGAAGGGTAAATATAGTTTGTGTTGTCTGATAACTTCGAAGAAGAACACTGATGAGATTATCGCCGAAAAAACGCTTAAGGTAACATTGAAAAAAGGCGAGAACAAATTCAGCACGGTTCTTGATATTAAAGATATGAAGCTCTGGTCGGATGTCACCCCATTCCTTTACACGGCAGCTGTCTCTGTCATCAGGGAGTGCGAGATCCTTGACGGGTATTCTGTAAATTTTGGTATGCGGGAATTCCTCATAAAGAATGGTAACTTTTTTCTTAATGGCGAGAAGATAATTTTGAAAGGTTTCTTACAGCAGGGCGTTTATCCCAGGACCTTAAGCTTCCCGCATTCAAAGGAGTTTGCGGAAAAAGAGATACAAATGTGCAAGGATTTTGGTTTCAATTATCTGAGGATGCATGTTAAAACCGCGCCTAAAATATCGCTCGAACTGGCAGATGAAATCGGGGTATTGCTATCGGAGGAGCCACCGAGCGGCTGGATAGGTAAATCCGAACACTGCGTCAGAAGGCTTAAAAACGAGGCCAGGGAAATGCTGCTAAGAGACCGGAATCACCCGAGCATAATAATGTGGTGTATGCTCAATGAAATTGTTAACTTCAGAGGATATACTATTCCGGAGAAACTGGCTATGAAAGCCGAGTTGGCGCATTACGGAAGGCAGTTTGACCCTTCAAGATTATTGATAGACAATGCTGGTGAATTTCCTGATAAAAAACATCCGCATGATATGATAATGTTACCTTATTCCCATAAGCAGGTGGAAATGTTAAATCCGGTTGCTTATGTGCCTTTTCCTCTTGAAGACAAGAGTATTGTTAATTACAGGAATTTAGGAAAAAAAGGAAAGATACTGTTTACCCACGAGTTTGGAGCCCCCGAGGTCCCGCCGGACTATAAAAAAGTAATGAGCCTGTACACTCCGGCAGAAAGGAAGATTGGACTGGAAGATTACAAACTCCACAAAGACTTTTACGGTTCACTGAAAAATATATTTACCAAGGGTAAACTTGGGGCAATATTTGGGAGCGTGGAAGGCTTGATAAAGGAAGCAAACGAAGTAAGAGCCGAGGAAATAAAGCATATCGTGGCTGCAATGCGGAGCGATCCAAACCGCGACGGTATGGCTTTGTGCCAGCTCGCCGATGCCAGCGGGGAATTATTCGGCGCGGTTGATATCTGGAGAGAACCGAAAGCAACCTGGTTTCGGATGGCTAAAGCTTCCCGGACTCCGTATTTGTCTCCCGAGATAATGCCGCGGGTACTCTCTGCCTCAGGGGAAGAGGCCACACTGCGCGCAACTCTTATAAATGAGAACAAACTGGGTATCAATTACAGCTACACGGTCTCTATGGTTTCAGCGGCGGGGAAGGCTCTAAAGAAATTTACCGGTAAGGTTAAAGCAAAAAGCGGGGTTCAGACCGTTTTTCTGAAGAAACTTAAAATAAAATTAAATGAAGGGCGGTATTTTCTGGTTACTGAGCTTTTTGAAAACGGGGCTCAGGTTTCCAAAGATGATATGCGGTTCACAGTAATAAAAGACGCAGAAATAAAAGTTCCTGAAATTTCTGTTCATGACCCGGAAAAAATAATATCCGGTTATCTCCATGGACAGGGTGTTGCATCCAGAGGTTTTGGCAATAACTCCAGAGATAAGGATATGCCGCTGGTTTTCGATTTTAGGAAGGTGGTAAACCAGGGGTGGTATCTAAACGAAGTTATAGGCCAGTTGAGAAAGAGTATCCAGCTTGGGGGTTGCGCGGTGCTTTTTGAACCTGATCCGGTCTTGCTGTATGAACATCTTTTCCCGACTTTGATAAGACAGGAGGTTGGGGGCATGGGAAGAGGCATGGACTATATCAAAAAGCATCCTATCTTTGCCGGATTGCCCGGCAATACCGTGATGGAATACGAATACTCCAAGGTCCACTCCCGCTACGGAAAAGACTCAAAGGGAGAGGATATTATGAAAGCAGGCGGAGAAATAGTTTCAGGGAATATTGACTCTCATATGTGGACCAGGCCTGCCTGTTACTTCTGGAAGGTTTCCACGGCGGTGGTTCCTATAGGAAAAGGCAATGTAATCCTTTGTTATCTTGATGTGCTTGGAAATCTTGGCAAAGATGTTGTTGCCGACAGGTTGTTTGTCAATCTGGTAAATTATGCGCAAACACTCATAAAAAAAGGCGGAGAAGAGAAGCTCCTGTCCCGCGGTATAGACCCGCTCTCACCGGCAGACTTTAAGTAAGGCCTGCGGATTAATAAACTCCGGCATAGTAAAATGCTTGATATTGCTAAATCAATATTTATCTGATACAATCAACAAATGAAGCAAAAAAATATATATAATGATAAAGAAGAATTAAAGATCCTGCATCAGATTTCCCAAAAGATCAGCAGTAGTTTGGAATTATCCGAAGTTTTAGATCATATAAGCGAAGTCGCTTCCGCGTTTATTGGCGCGGATGCCTGCCTTATTTATCTTTATGACAGGAAAAACCAGGAATTGATACTGCGGGCTTCAAAAAATCCGCATAAAAATGTATTGGGAAGAATTAAACTCAAGCTAGGAGAAGGAATAACCGGTTTTGTCGCGAAACAGAAAAAACCCCTGGCCATCGAAAAAGAAGCCTACAAAGAACTAAATTTCAGGGCTTTTACCTCTCTTCCGGAAGATACTTACGAAGCTTTTCTTTCTATTCCCATACTTTCAAGAGGCCAGCTTGTCGGCGTCATAAATCTGCATCATAAAAAAGCGCACAAATACCCCGAGCGCCAGGTGAAACTGCTTTTTACTCTGGCCGGGTATCTGGGGACCGCTATAGAAAATGCTATTACCTATGAAGAGATGGAGAAAAAAGCAAAACAGCTTGACCTGCTTTCAAAAATAAGCAAATCTCTGGTCTCAGAAAGCTATCTTAAAGAAATACTCAAATTGATTGTAAGCCTTACCGCGCATGTTATGGATTCAAAGATATGTACTATCATGCTCCTTGATGAGAAAAACAATGAATTAAAAATAGCTTCTTCGGAAGGTTCGGCGGAAGCCTATATAAAAAAACCAAATGTTCGTATTGACCGCTCAATAAGCGGACGCGTGGTAAAAGAAAAAAAACCGGTGGCGGTTTTGGAGGTGGCGGCAGAACCGACTTATATGTTCCCTGATATCGCAAAAAAGGAAGGAGCAGTTTCTTTGCTTTCAGTACCGATGATGCTAAACGAAAAAGTGATCGGAGTTATTAATATCTACACAAAAAAAGAACATTTGTTTACAACTGAGGAAATCGAAGTTTTTCAGGCTATAGCCAATCAGGCGGCTTCTGCCATTGAAAAAGCAAATTTAAAAGAAGAAGTAACGGCGGCAAAAGAGGCGCTTGCAACAAGAAAACTTGTTGAAAAAGCGAAAGGGCTTTTAATGAAGGAATTAAATATAGGAGAAGAAGAAGCCCATAAATTGATTCATAAAAAATCCATGGATTTGCGAAAATCGATGAAAGAAGTCGCGGAGGCGGTCATACTTTCTTTTGAAATGAAAAATTCTTCTTCACGCTAGGCGTCCCTTATTTTGAGCCGCGGACAGGCCGAGCTCTTGACAAATAAGGTGAAGTACGCTATAATAAAAAAGTAAGGAAGCGGCATTGGGGCCTTTTGAATGAGAAAGATGCATTCAAAAGGTTTTTTTATTAAAAACCTGTTTACGGGATTGAGCCTGTAAATAGGCGGTGACTTTGACGTCCGGGGACAAAAATGTCTTTGGACGTTTTTTTTTAGATCTTGAGCCTTAAAAAGGAAGGTAAATATGGAAACCGGTTTCCCTGAAAGAGTAAAGAAAATATCTGCCGGTATAAAGGGAATTGCATATAAACTAAACGGCAAATATGCCTATGTTGACCATGATGACCTGTACCAGGAGGCTGTTCTTCATTTATGGAAAGAATATAAACTAAATACTTTTCTGGGGAAAAATGACAGCTATCTTCTTCAGGGTTGTTACTATTATCTTAGAAACTATTTAAGGAATATGGAATTAAAAAGCAGAAATATCAGTATTTATGATAAGAAATACAGTAATAGCGGCAGGGATAAGGAATATTTTGTTGCAAAAGAAGAAAAACCGCCGGAAGATGAAGTTTTTATGCAGGAATTATCAGGTTTACTCGAAGAAAAAGAGAAAAAGGTGTTTTTGTTATTATCCGAAGGCTATACAATCAGGGAAATAGCCGGAAAAACGGGAGTTTCTCATCCAATGATCATAAAGACGAGAAAAAAGATCGCAGAAAGAACAAAAAAATATTTTATGAAATAAAAGTTACCGGAAGAGACGAAAAAGTACTTGTAGTAGTATAGGCACATTGAAGTGGGCACACAAAGGCGTTTCTCAAAAAAGAGAAATGCCTTTTTTATTGCAAAGATATTCAGGCGAAGCCGCACGGGAGGAGAAGATGACTGATGAAAAAGATACAAAGGAAAGCTTAGAAAAGATCACCGGGAAAGCAGCGGAAAGGCATACGGAAACGGACAGGGAGCTGGAATGAAGTTCCAAATAAATTAAAAAAGGAGAAAAATATGAAAATAATAGACATTTCAAAAATACTTCTGGCAGCGCTAGTTACCGGCGTCTTCGTTTTTGCGACACCCTCAACACAGATCTGGAATCCCTCAACGGATATCCAGGGCGCGGGGACCTTCCATCTCGGGATAGATAACTATTTTTCTATAGAAAGCAATACGGTTAAACCTTATGCGTTCGGTACCGATGTAGGCCTTACCTATGGTTTAATGAAAGAACTTGAAATTGGTATTGATGCGGTGGAACCTTCCGTTAATCCGCTTTTTTTTAATCTGAAATTCGGTTTTCCTGAAGCAGGAGCCGTTCCTGCTATCGCAGCCGGGATATTTAATTTTGGTACACAAGTGAATGTTACCGACTATAATATAATCTATGCTGTGATAGCAAAAACCTTCGATCCGATCGGAAGGATTTCTCTCGGTTATTATTCCGGCAACGATAAATTACTTGTGACCGAAACCGGAGCCGCTGCCAATACCGGATTTATTGCGTCATGGGACAAAGCGATCAGCGAAAAAATATGGTTGTCAGTTGACTACGCGTCAGGAATGAGTTCTTACGGAAGCTTGAGTATAGGCGGTTCGTACGCCTTTACGCCCGCTACTAGCATTATTTTTGGTTATGTGATATTTAATAACAACAAAGTTAATGCTAACAACACCTTTACCACGCAGCTTGAT
>Ga0114951_10001606_pt1 | contig 27470 bp, 10 predicted proteins | sample AM7aDNAmetaG_FD_88677 | JGI IMG/M metagenome (GOLD analysis project Ga0114951, IMG submission 88677) | Freshwater microbial communities from Finland to study Microbial Dark Matter (Phase II) - AM7a DNA metaG | ecosystem: Environmental > Aquatic > Freshwater > Lake | place: Finland: Lake Alinen... | reverse complement strand
TGGTCGGGGTCAATGCCGTCGTCGTTCGGCACGTCGAGGCGGTTGTTCACGGTCACATTGTCCACGAGCACGTTTTCGCAGCCGAGCATGTGCAGTCCCCAAAACGGCGCGTCGCCAAACGTGATGTCGCGCACGACGAGATTCGTGCAACCGGTCAGAACAAACATTTTGGGTCGCCATTCCTGGAACAGCCACCATTCGTTCGGCGCGTCGTAATTCGTCATGAACGCAAGCGAGCGGCCTAGGATGTTTCCCGCGCCGGTGATTTTCAAATTTGCCGCGTTGGACGCCAGGATGACGCCATCGCCGGAATAATCGCCCTGGTTGGTGCTGATGAGCAGCGTGCCGGCGAGATGAAAATCAATGCCCGCCTTCAGATTCAGCGTGGCGGTGAGAAACGTGTGCCGGCGCGGAATCAACACCCGGTCGCCGTCGCCCGCCGCGTCAATCGCGCGCTGGATGGCCGCCGTGTCCAGCGTGACGCCGTCGCCTTTCGCGCCGGAGTCGAGCACGTTGAAAGTTCTGGCCCCGAGCGAAAGGTTCAGCGCGAGGGCGACGCCGAGCAGCACGATTTGTTTTGTGATCATGGAAATCATTTTACAACTACGTCCCAGACTTTGGCGCGGCGCGATTTGCCCGCCGGACCTTCGATGTCCAGCCCCACGACGTAATGATCCGGCTGCTGGTAGGCGTGGATGGGATTTTGTTCGGTCGAGGTTTCGCCGTCGCCGAAGTCCCAGTGCCAGGATTTGATGGCGCCCGCGGACAGGTCCTTGAACGCGACGAGCCGGCGCGACATGTCCACGACTTGAAAGGACCACTGGGCGTCGATCGGTTTCTGGAATGGTGGTTCGAGCGGCATGAGTTGGAACAAGCAGAGTTCATCCGCCTGGCCATACATCGTGTGCCTGGGCGAGAGGTTCCAGAAGCCGTTGTTGGTGCCGTTGGAATGGACGTCATCGTAGTCGATCACCGCCCAAGCCATCCCGATGAGTTTGTTTTCCTTCAGCACGGATTCGACGGCGCGGGGCGGGCCTTCCGCGCCGGCGTAATCAAACGGCGTGATCCAGAACTCCAGCACGAGATGGCCGGGCTGGCCGGGATTGAAGTTGTATTGGTAAGTCGCATTCGCGTAGGGCAGTTCCTTGAGCCATTGGGCGGCGCTCCAGACCATGCACCAGTCCTTGCCCGCGGCGGGCGTGAAGATGTGGTAGTTCTGCGCCTGCACGCCTTGCAGTGAAAAATAAGTTTCCCATGGGCCGAGCACGGCGCGGGCGGGGTGGAACTTGTCGATCAGCGGCCCGCCGGACAAGTCGGCATCCACCACCAGTTCGAACGTGTCATTGTGCAGGCCGGGCAGCGCAAAGTCCCAATAATCGTCGTCGGCCTCGTAAAAAAAATACAGCCGGTTCAGACCTTTCACCCAGCCTACTTTCACGTGAATGTTGGGCGCACTTGCATCCGACCGTTGGTGCTTGCCGGAATCGTCCGTGAGCTGGTCCATCCCGATGACATAACTTTCGGGAACGATGCTCCAATCGTTGGTGTCGCCGTCAATCCGCGGGATTTGATCCGCCGGGAACTGGAAAACTTTGAAAACGGTGTTGGTGCGCTCCAGCGCGGCCACGGGCCACGTGGTCAGCGTCAGCAACAACGCCACCGCTGTCGTCCGGGTGTGGCCAAGCCAAGAAGCGGGGAAAGATTTCACTCGAACAGAACTCCATTTCTGTGCCAACCTGTCAACCCTTATCCGCCGGACGGCACTCACCAATTAGGGTGAGGGCCGGCGCGCGCCAAAAATGATAAAACCCGACATGATCAAAACCGCCAGCACAATTCTCACCGGCATTTTATTGGTGACGGGATCCGGCCGTTGCGCCTCCGCTGCCAAGCCGGGCGCGGCTGATTTCAGCGATTGGCCGGCGGGAACGACTCCGGCGGAAGTCGGCCAGCGGGTTGCGGAAAATGTCGCGGCGTGCCCGTTTGAGTATGAAACGAATCCCAAGCGCGACGCTGTCATTTACCCCGAAGTCATCGCCGCCTACGGCGCACTCAGCGTGGCGCAGTTGACCGGCGACACCAATTTGCAGGCGCGGCTGGCCGGAAAATTCACGCGCTTTCTGGCACCGGATGGCGCGCGGCGGGTTTCGCCGCGGGCGCACGTGGATTACCGCGTCTTCGGCATTGTGCCTTTGGAGATTTTCATCCAGACGAAGGATAACCGGTTTCTCGCGCAGGGAAAAAACTTTGCGGATCGGCAATGGGCGCAGACCACGCCCGACGGCCTCACCACGGAGGCGCGGTATTGGATCGACGACATGTTCATGATCACCGCGCTGCAGGTGCAGGCGTTCCGCGCGACCGGCGAGACCCAATATCTGGATCGCGCCGCGCAGACGATGGCGGCTTATCTCGACCGGCTGCAGCAGCCCAACGGGTTGTTTTTCCACGGCACGAACGCGCCGTTTTACTGGGGGCGCGGCAACGGCTGGGTAGCGGCCGGGATGGCGGAACTCCTGCGCTCACTGCCGGAAAAACATCCGCAACGCGCCCGCATAATGACGGGCTACCGGACGATGATGGCGGCCTTGCTGAAATGCCAGGGGGATGACGGAATGTGGCGGCAGCTGCTCGACCAGCCGGACGCGTGGCAGGAAACTTCCGGCACGGCCATGTTTGATTTTGCGATGGTCACGGGCGTCAAGCACGGCTGGCTCGACGAAAAAACCTACGGTCCGGCGGCGCGCAAAGCGTGGCTCGGGTTGGTGAAACGTCTGGATGCGGACGCCAATCTTGGCGAGGTGTGCGTTGGCACGGACAAAGGGCAGAGCCGCGAGTTTTATCTTCAGCGTTCGCGCATGGCGGGCAATCTACACGGCCAAGCGCCCCTGCTTTGGACGGCGGCGGCGCTATTGCGCTAATTTTTCTATTTCGGAGAAATCCGGTAAAGTCCTGCGCCATGCGGCGGAAGTGTGGCGTCGTAATGGCTGGCAAATTCACCCGCCGTTTTTTGCGTCCACAGGTCGCGGACTTTGACCGAACCGGACCAGCCGAGTTCGCTGAGAGCAACCGAAACTTTCGCCGCGCGGTCGGTGGTGTTGAACAAGGCGACAAATTTATCCGCCGAGTCAGGGACATCGGAGGCCCAGGCGATGAGGCCGTCGCGGTTGAAGACCTGATGCGCGTTGCGGCCGGTCTGGTCGGCGGCGATGACTTCGTCGTTCGTCAACAAAGACAGGGTGAAGTCGTCGAGCTTGGTCAGGTCGCCGCCCATGATGAGGGGTGAGCGGGCGATGCTCCAGAGCGTGACGAGCGTGCGTTGTTCGTCGGGCGTGAGATTGGTTTTGCGTTTGCCCAGCGCGATCGTGCCGAGCGGCAGCATGTCGGCGTCGGCGAAATGCCCCGGCCCGGTGAATGACGCCCACGCCGCGAGCGGGGCGAATTGCTCCTTCAACCCGTGCATGGCTTCCTTGGGCGCGCTCCACTTGTCCCAGAAATCGTCGCTGATGCGCCACATATTCGCGTTGGCGCTGACGTGATAGCCTTGTTCCAGCGGCGTCGCGCCGGGCGACGTGCTCAGGACGATGGGCCGGCCGGTGCGGTCGATCGCCGCGCGGATGGCCTCGATCTCGGCGGCGTGATACGGACGGCTCAAGTCGTCCACCTTCACGAAGTCCACGCCCCACGCCGCGATGAGGTCCAAGACGGAATTGTAATACTCCTGGGCGCCCTTCTTCTTCATGGCCACGCCAAAATTGTCGTGGTTCCACCGGCAAACATCGTTCGTGTCCGCGATGTCCGCGGCGTGAAGAGAGGTGCCCATTATCTTGCAATTTTCGGCGACGGCCTGCCGCGGAATTCCGCGCATCAGATGAATCCCGAATTTCAAACCCTGACTGTGGACGTAATCGGCGAGCGCTTTGAAGCCGACGCCGTTGGCCGCGCCGGGAAAACGATTCGTGGCCGGCAACAGGCGGCCGAACTCGTCCATCGCAAGCGTCGCACCCTTGCGATAATCAAAACCGTTCGCCGCCGGCTCGAACCACTGGATGTCCACGACGATGTATTGCCAGCCGTGGGCTTTGAGCTTGTCGGCCATCACGTCCGCTTCGGCTTTGACTTGCGCCTCGGTGATGGTCGTGGCGAAGCAATCCCAGCTATTCCAGCCCAGCGGCGGCATCTGCGCCCATTGCCAGAAGGCGGGCTTGAACACGGGCGCGGGCAGGGCCGGCAACTTCAGCTGCGATGCGGGTAAAAGGAATGCCGCCAGCGCGCCGTCTTTCAAGCCGCGCAGGCCTTCGCAGACATACGCGGCATTGAGCCGCGCGCCTTCGATGGACGTGTGGGTGTGTTCGTTGATGAAGATGTCGGCGCGCATTTTGTCCGCGCCGAGCTGTTCGTAGTGGCGCGCGGCGATGTCGTTCAAGTCCACGACCTGGATTTTTTCCTGCGCGGCAACCTGCTTCGCCCAGCCGGCATAGCTGTCGTCGGAGCGGGGGATCTTGCCGTCCCGCCAGTCGTTGCGCGGGATGAGCGTGACCATGATGGGCGTGGCGCCTTTGGCCTTGGTGTCGGTCACATACTTGCGCATATACCAGCCGTAAGTGTGGACGGTCTCCGCCGCGCCAGTGGCATTGGTGACGACACGCGTCTCGTCGCCGATGCCTTTGAGCGACGCGCGGGCGCGGCCTTCGGTGGGGGAACCGCTGTCGTTGTGGCCGAGCTGCATCAGCACGAAATCGCCAGGCTTCAACTCGGTCAGGACCTTGTCCCAGCGACCCTCGGTGAGGAACGAGCGGCTGCTGCGCCCGCCGATGGCGTGGTTCTCGACGCGGATTTTATTCGTGTCGAAAAAATACGCGATGGGCGTGCCCCAGCCTTGCAGTCCGTGGCCGGAATTGTTGACGGTGGAATCGCCGATGAGAAACAAGGTCGGCAGCGGGGAACGGGCGTTGTTGTCGGCCGCGGCGAGGTGGGCGAGCGAGAGCGTGAAAATCGCGGCGAGGATTCGGGAGGCGTGTCGGGGCATAAAAAATTATTTCTCTGTGGCCGGATGGCTGGCTTTTTTCTGGTTCAACAAGGATGGAGATTGATCATACCGGTTCGATTGCGGGCCACAAGAATTTCTCCCAAACCATAATTGGTGATACGCCGACTGCGGCGCTTGTGTTTCGCCGTCATCCGGTGCAATTTAGCGTCATGTCTCACCCCATGGCGGATCCGGTTTCGCGCAGGTCACCGTGGCGGCGGTTTGTCCGTCTCGCGGTGTTGTTATGGTTTCTTGGAGTGGCGGCAAAAGGCATGGCGGCGGTGACGGGGGAGTATCTCATTGATGTCTGGTCCGGCGAAAACGGATTACCAAACAGTTCGGTGACCGCCATCGCGCAGACGCCGGATGGTTATCTTTGGGTGGGAACCTACAACGGCCTGGCGCGTTTTGATGGCGTGCGGTTCGTTAGTTTTGATCCCTTCACCACGCCGGAACTTGCCCAAGCCCGCGTGCGGCGGCTGTTTGTGGACGCCGCCGGGAACCTGTGGGTGAACACCTTCGACGGATCGCTCACCTCCTATCGCGACGGAAAATTCAAGCTGGAATGGAAAGGCGACGGTTCGGCGGATGCGTGGGTGACGGCCGTGTCGCTGGGGAAGAACCGGCTGATGTTTCTGCTGCATACCGGGGAATTGATCATGCGCAGCGCGCCGACGAACGGGGAGCCGGCCTGGCAGACGCTGCAACCTCCGGGATTCAGTTCGGGCGAAGCGGCCGTGGAAGATCGGGGCGGGGTTATCTGGTGCCGCGGGCGCGATCAGAAGTTATGGCAGTTCGACGGCAAGAGTTTCCAGGCCGTGCCGGCGTCCGCCGGATTGCAGGGGCAGGCGATCAACTATTTGACCACCGATCCCGGCGGGCGCGTCTGGGTGGGCACGGACAAGGAACTGGCGCGTTGGGATGGCGCGCGGTTTGTGGACGAGACCCCGATCAACGGCGGGCCGGTGTCGAACGTGGCGAATGTCAGTTTTCTGAGCAACGGCGATGCGTGGGTGTTCGCGGACAACCGGGTGCGCAAGGCGCGCGGGCGGCAGTGGATCCTGGAACCGGAGGCGTGCCGCGGCATCTTCACCGGCCGGCTCGACCGGCTGGGGGTGCAGGAGGATCGCGCGGGCGGCAGTTGGATTTATCATTATGGCAAGGGCCTTTTCCACGTGCGTGCCGATGGCCGGACGCGGCAGGTGGCCACGGAGGAGAATTTCCCCGGCGAACGGGTGGATTGTTTCTATGTGGATCGCGAAGGAAATTTTTGGGCGGGCGTGGATCGTGGCGGACTGGTGCGCTTGCGGGAGCGGCGTTTCACGGTCCTGCTGCCCGGCAACGAAGCGGCCACCAAAGCGGCGGTTTCGGTGACGGAGGACGCCGCGGGCGCCATCTGGGTGGGGACGTTCGGGAACGGTTTGTATCGCTGGAGGCATGGCCAGTGGCAAAACTTTTTGGCGCCGGACGGCTCGCAGCGCGGCTTCGTATTCAGCGTATTTCCGGCGGGGGACGATCGCTTGTGGGTGAGCGCGGGCGAGGAGGATTTGTATTCATTCACGCAGGGAAAGTTTCAGGCGGTCAGTCCTCCGGTTCATGGAATCAAGTCGCTGCTGCAGGGGCATGACGGCCGGCTGTGGATCGGCACCAAGAGCGGCCTCGTTTACTTGAAGGACGGGGTTTGGCATCAGCTTCAAGCCGAGGATGGCATTGAACGGGTGGATATCCGCGCGCTGGCAGAAGATGCGCAGGGCAGGATTTGGGCGGGGGCCGGCAATGGGACCTTGTATTGCATCGAATCAAACAAAGCGAGTTGGTTCCGGTCTGAGGGGCCGCTGGCGACGCAGCCGATCTGGTCGTTGTTGCCGGACAAGGATGGCAGCCTGTGGGTGGGCACTTTTCGTGGCGGGTTGCTGCGTTTTCGGGACGGCCATTTTGTGCGCTATGACAACAAGCATGGATTGCCGGATGACGTGATTTGCCAGTTGCTGGATGACGAGGCCGGCTGGCTTTGGGTCGGGTCGCAAAAAGGAATTTTCCGGGTGGCCAAGGCGGAGTTGAATGCCTTTGCCGAGGGGCCGGCGAAGTTCCTCAACTCCACGACCTATGGGCGCTTCGACGGTTTGCCTTCCTTGGAATGTTCCGGGAATTATCAGCCGGCCTGCTGGCGGACGCGGGATGATCGGCTGCTGTTCACCACGCTGAAGGGCGTGGTGTCGGTGCATCCGGGGGAAATTTCGCCGAACCGCCTGCCGCCGCCGGTGTTCCTCGAAGATGCCCTGGTGGATGGTGAACCGCAGGCCTTCGGACCAAAAATACATCCGCCCGGCGCGGAAGCTAAATCAATTTGGAACACGCTCGAATTGGCCCCGGGCAAACGGCAGATCGAGCTGCGTTACACGGGGCTGAGTTTTGTCTCACCCGACCGGGTTCGGTTCCGCTACAAGCTGGATGGTTTGGATCCGGATTGGGTGGAGGCGGGCACCCGCCGGACGGCGCAATACAGCTTCCTGCGGCCGGGGCAATATCACTTTCACGTCATCGCCTGCAACAACGACGGCGTGTGGAGCAACGAAGGCTCCAATCTGTTGTTGACGGTGTTGCCGCATTTTTACGAGACGGCCTGGTTTTCGGTGCTGATGGGAATTGTGGTCCTTGGCTCGGTCGCGATCGCGGTGCGGCAGGTGGTCGTTCGCAAATTGCGCCGCCAGTTGGAAATTCTGGAACGGCAGCGCGCCGTGGAACGGGATCGCACCCGCATCGCCAAGGACATCCACGACGATCTGGGCGCGGGCCTCACGCACATCAGCCTGCTGACCGAGCTGGCGCGGCGCACGCCGCCGGAGGAAGCCAGCATCCATCTGGGTCAGATATCGGACATGTCCCGCGAATTGACGCGGGGCATGGACGAAATCGTCTGGGCGGTGGATCCACAAAACGACACGCTGGACGGCCTGGTGAACTACCTCTGCAAATTCGCGCAGGAGTATCTGTCCGTGGCCGGCATCCGTTGCCGGCTCGATTTGCCGGCCCAGATGCCGCCGTGGGTGCTGCGCGCCGAAGTGCGCCATAATCTGTTCCTGGCGTTCAAGGAAACGTTGAACAACATCGTCAAGCACGCCGGGGCCAGTGAAGTCTGTCTGCGGCTGGCTTTGGGGAGGGAAGAGTTCACCCTGACCTTGGAAGACAATGGCCGCGGGCTGACGCTGGGCAAAAAAGACGCCGATGGCCAGCGCGCCGGGCGGATTTCATCCGGCCGCGGGCTGGGCAATCTGGAAAAACGACTCGCCGCCATCGGCGGGCGCTGTGTGGTCACGAGCCGGCCGGAGCAGGGGACGCGCATTGAAATGACCGTCAACCTCTCCGTGGTTCATCACCCGAAATGGCGATAGGCGGATTGACCAATGCCCCCCACATTACCTATGAAAGCAAAAATGAACATCCGGGTATCCATCGTCGAAGACAACATTCGCCTCCGCGGCAGCCTGACGAAGCTGATCGAACTGTCCGAAGGCTTTGAATGCGCCAGCGCGCACGCCACCGCCGAGGCGGCGCTGGCGGAATTGCCGCGCACCAAGCCCGACGTGATTCTGATGGACATCAATCTGCCGGGTAAAAACGGAGTGGATTGTGTGCGCGAACTGAAGCCGTTGCTGCCCAAGACGCAGATCGTCATGTTCACCGTGTATGAGAACACGGACTTGATTTTCAAGGCGCTCGCCGCCGGAGCCAGCGGGTATCTGCTCAAGCAGACGCCGCCCGAGGAATTGTTGGCCTCGTTGCGCGACGTCTGCAACGGCGGCTCGCCCATGACCAGCCACATCGCCCGCAAGGTCGTGGCCTCCTTCCGGCAGAGCGGCGACGCCTCGCGGGAACTCGAGCAGTTGACGCCGCGCGAGCAACAGGTGCTCGATCATCTCGCCAAAGGATTTCTCTACAAGGAAATCGCTGACGCCATGGCCATCAGCTTCGACACCGTCCACTCGCACATCCGCAAAATTTACGAAAAACTTCACGTGCGCACGCGGACCGAGGCCGTCAACAAGTTCCATCAAGCTTCGCCGCAGTCCTCCCAAAGCACGCTGGCGGTGGCCTGAAAACCGCCGGCGGAAACCCCTTCCGACTCACCAGTTCCAGGGTCCCAGCCCGTCCGGCTTGACGCTTCTCTGCCGGAGCCGTTGGTGAATCAACCTGTAAACAAAAGCGCTTTTGCGGTTATTTGGAAATGGCCGGCCGTTTTTTCATGGCGAAAGGCATCACCCGGCGTCTCACCATTTATGGCGATATCAATTCACGGGAACCGTGAGATAGTTAAAACATCAATCCCGCTCTGTGTGCCACGTTGCAAGTAACCGCCGCTGTCCGGGCAAATTAAAAAATCAAAGTCCTGATGTTTACGAACCCGACGCAATTGGAACCCCGACACATATGTCTCCGCCTCGCCGCGAGGCCGCAGCGGCCTGATTCATCACCCGAACTGGCGATGGTGCGTCCACAGCAATATGTCAAATGATCTTAACGCCATTTGTCACCAACCCGATTAATTTCATCCTGTAGGCTTATTAAAATCCCAACTCGTTATTCCATGAAAACCAAGCAAGACGTCGCCACTGCCCTTTTTGAAAACAAACCCATAGCCCCGCATCAACCTATGAACAAGCAAACCCCAACCCCGGCTACCTATGGCAGCCGTTCCCATACTCAAATGAGCCTGACTGCCACGCTGACAGCGTTTGTCAGTGCCATGCTGCTCGGCTTGGTGCCATCAAGCTACGCCACCAGCGACTCCTGGGGCGGAGCAAGTAGCAGCACGTGGGCAACCATTGCCAACTGGGCAACGTCTCCCGCGACCGTTCCTGGCACCGGCGATACAGCCACCTTTAACGGGGCTGGCGGTGGTAACACCACCATTAGTCTTGGCGCCGGAGTGACCATTGGAAAAATTGTTTTCGACACCGCTTCTGCGGCCGCTTACACAATTGGTTCCGGAGGAGTTGGGGCGCAGACATTGACGTTTGACAACGCCGGCAGCGTGACCAACGCCGGAACTGTGGCAAACAAACAGTTATTTAATGCAAACATCGTTCTCGGCGACGGCTCGGCACAGACTTACAATTGGTATAACACCGCCACCGCTGCAAACACTCTGACTTTTGCGGGCACGCTTCAGGGTGGCACAGGTGGCACGCCTGGGATCGTGACATTGAATGTCAATGCGGTTGGCCCCGTAATTTTTTCAAATTCCATCACTGCGGGTGGTGCCTCGTCGGTGAATCTCGTCGAGACCGGGGCGGGAAGTATCACGCTGGGTGGATCAGGAATCAGCACGCTCAATACGCTGCGTGGGACGACAACCGGCGGTGCCTCGGTCACGAACAATGGCCAGTCAATCACCGTTGCCTCGTCATCTGTTTATGGAACGAGCACGATTGCCGGCAGATACGTGCAGAATGCTGGCAGCGTTGCTTTCAATGGCGGCATACAAGCAGCCACTTCCAGTGGTCAGCTAGCCGGCGGTGATGGCATTGCCGTTATTGTCAACGGCGGCACTTTCACTGCCAGCTATGTTGGGCTTGGCCGGTCGCAGAATTTGGCCACGTCCTTCTTCACCACCGCCCAAACCCTTACCGCAGGCTTCCTCGTCAACAATAACAGCATAGCGAGTGTGACGGGCAATGTGGATATTTCCGGCTCAAACTCGAGCGCGGAAGGCCAGGTGTCTGGAACCGCCACCCTCACGGTTGGTGGCTCACTGAATTGCGGCATAAAAGCCAGCGGCCTTCGCAATAATTTATTCCAAGTCACTGGCGGCACCTTGAATGTCACCAATACCACCACTGGTGGCATTGTGATTGCCCGGGGTAACGCCACCGAGGCCACAAGGGGTCAACTTCTCATCACTGGCGGCACTGCTACCACCGAAAAGATTACCTTTGGACTTAGTGGTGGCCTTGCGGGTTCTACCGGTAATTTGACCCTCAACGGCGCAACTGCAGCCCTCTACATCGGTAGTGGCGGGATTGTGAACGATGCCACCGCCGCTTACACATACGCGATCAGCCTGATGGCAGGCACGCTCGGCGCGAAGACGAATTGGTCATCGTCGCTCAACATGAGTCTGGACGGCGCCGGGGTGACCATCAAGGCGGCGGACGCCTCAGGTGTGTCCAATAACATCACCTTGGGCGGCGCCATCTCTGGCGCAAATGGCTTCACGAAGACCGGTGCCGGCACGCTCATTTTGAGTGGTGCAAACAGCTATTCCGGCAACACGGTAATCAGCGCGGGCACGTTACAGGTCGGCAATGGCGGGACTACTGGCAATCTGGGCACGGCCGATTCAACCGCCCTAACGAACAACGGCACACTGCTTGCCTTCAACCGTTCTGACAGCTTCACCTTTGCGGGGTCGATCCGCGGTTCCGGCGCACTATTGCAAGCCGGCACGGGTATTCTGACCTTGACCGGCGACAATTCCTACGCTGGCGACACCACCGTCAGTAGTGGCACGTTGCGCGTGAGCAACGCCACGGGTTCCGGCACGGGTTCCGGCATTGTGACCGTAGCCAGCGGTGCCACCTTGGGCGGCATTGGCACCATCAGTGGGGCGGTGACCAGTCAGAACGGGGGCATTCTGGCTCCGGGTGCTAGCGTGGGCGCCCTCACGGTCGGCTCGCTGACGTTGAACACCACTTCCACTAATAATTTCGAATTTAATAGCAATCCTACAAATGACATCATCGCCGTCACGACTGCAAGTGGTCTGACTGTCAATGGCGGTGTGTTCAACCTGTATCAGGAAGGTGGGGTCACGGGTTGGACGACACCCGGCACTTACAACCTGATTTCATTCTCCGGCACCGCCCCCAGCCTGAACAGCGGTTGGACGACATCGAGCGCCACCAATCCGCACATCGGAAATCCGCAGGCTGGCCGGTTATACGCGTTCAGCGTGGTTGGGGGTTGGATAAAAGTCACCATTAGCGCAGCGGCTGGGGCGGCTATTGGCACTTGGAGCGTGAACAGCGATGGCAATTGGTCCGTCGCTGGCAATTGGACAGGGTCGGGCACCATGCCGCCTAACAATGCTGGTGCTTCAGCCACCCTGGGGGTCGGCACCGTCCTCCGCACCGTCAATTTGAACGCCAATGAAACAGTGGGGACGCTGGTCATGACCAACGCCAACTCATTTATCATTACGAACTCTGCCAACACGCTGACGCTGGATGGTTCCGGCGGTGGTGCCAGTGTGTCGGTCTCTGCCGGCACCCAAAATGCCATTCAAACCCCGGTTTCAATGAATGACAACGTGGGCGTGGCTGTAAGCAGCGGCAAAGCGTTGTCCATCTCTGGCGTCATCTCCAGCACCGACACCACCAAGACGTTGACGGTTAATGGTGCCGGCACTCTGGCTTTGTCGGGCAATAATACCTACGGGCCCGCATCGTCGGGTTCAACGGGAACCACCTTGAGTGGCGGCACGCTCCAATTGGCCCATAATAATGCTCTTGGTGCTGGCGATCTTAATGTGACGGCGAACAGCACCGTTAATGCGGCCGCTTCATTAACGGTGCCGAACAACATATCTGTGGCTTTTGGTGCCAGTGCGGCCCTGGATAATGCCAATCCCAATAGCTTGACGCTTGGCGGTGTCATCAGCGGTTCTGGTTCAATTATTAAAAATAGCAACGGCACGCTCAATTTGACGGGTGCGAACACTTACTCCGGCGGCACGGTAGTCAATGCCGGTTTGTTGAATGTCACTGCGGACGGACAATTGGGTGCCGTGCCGGGCTCCGCCACGACCAACATGATTGTTCTCAATGGTGGTGCCTTACTGGGATCTTCTGGGGTCGTCTTGAATGCAAACCGCGGCGTGGGCATCGGTGCCACCAGTGGCAGCACGGGGGGCACGGCTTATTTGAATGCGGCCGCTGCGGACAGTTTGACCGTCAGTGGGGTCATGGCTTCGGCAGGCAATAGCGGCACCAATGATCTCGTCATCAACGGACTGGCTGGTTCGACCGGCGCGGTCACCTTGGGTGGCGCAAATACCTTTAACGGCTCCACCGTCATCAGCAATGGCACCTTGACGCTGGCCAACTCGCTGGCACTGCAAAACAGCAGCTTGATATACAGCAATCAGGGTGGCGTGCTGAGTTTTGGTAGCCTCACGGCAGCTTCCGTGGCTGCACTCAATGGTTCTCAAAATCTCGACATCAGCGGCGTTACCTTGACTTTGGGCGCGAACAATACCCCGTCATCCTACACTGGTTCGCTGTCCGGGTCTGGTTCGTTGAGAAAGACTGGCAATGGTTCGTTGTCGCTTTCGAATCCGGCTTACACTGGATTCACCACTGTTTACGGGGGCAATCTGAACCTCGCCGGCGGCACCTTTGCCGGTCAATACATGGATTTGTCCGGGCAAAATGGAGCAATCAACGCGGTGATCAGCGGTGGTGACTTCACCTACAGCGTCGGCGGGATAACTACTGCGAACTTCTATATCACCTCCTCCTCGGGTGGCAGCGGAACCATTTTTGGAGCGGCTGTCAATGTGACCATCACCAATGGGGCGAAACTGACGGTGGATGCGGGCACCGTCGCCTCCGGTCGCGCCATCAGCTATGGCAACGGATCGGCTCGCCCGCCAAGCGGCTCGCTGACAATCGGCACCACGGGTGATACGACAACCTTGGTCACCGCCAATGGCGCCTTGGACATGTTCTGGTCACTGGGTGGCAGCACGGTTGGCAATTTCGCGGTGAACCTCAATGGCGGCACCTTGGCGGTAAACAGCATTCAACAAACCACGGGCAATGCTAGCGCCACTCAATCCAGCACCTTCAAATTCAATGGTGGCACGCTCAAGGCGCTGGCCGATGACTACACCGTTTCCCCGAATCTTTATACCTTTATGGTGGGTTGGTTGGGTGCGACCATTCTGACAAATGGTGGTGCGATCATTGATGCCAACGGCCACAATATCACGATCGGCTCCGCGATCACTCACGGCAGCGGTGCGCTGACCGATGGCGGCTTGACCAAGATCGGTGCCGGCACGCTCACCCTGACAAACGCCAATTCTTATAACGGAGGCACGGTGGTGAAGAATGGAACACTGGCCATTAACGGCCAATTTGCGCTTGGCGGTGCCGTTTACGGCGGCTTGACCTTGTCCAATGCCAGCACCCTGCAATACACTGCTCCGCCGTTGGCGAATACGGCGGACGTTTCTGTGTTCAACGGTCTCACGCTTGGTGTGGGCGGGGCCACAATCGATCTGAATGGCAATCCGGTCACCTATGGGTTCGGCATTGGCAATAACGGCAGCGGCTCATTGGCGGTCGTCAGCACAACCCCGGGTGGCGTCTTGACCTTGAATGGTGCCAATGCCTTTTTTGGCGGCGCACCTGTATCCTATAGCGGTGGCACGACGGTCGATGCTAACTCGACCTTGGTAGTCAATAGCACCGCTGGCTCAGCCACCGGTTCAGGCGCCGTGACGGTGAATGGCGTGCTCGGCGGCCGCGGTTTGGTGGCCGGCAATACCACCGTGAATGGCTCCACCTATCCCGGCTTTGGCCAGGCTGGTGCCGGCGCAACGAATACATTCGGCGGCAACCTTACTTATGCCGGCTCTGGCTCCACCTTCCACCTTGGCGCGACTGCGACAGGCGGGGGCAACGACATGATTGTCCTGACGAATAGCAGTGCGACCTTGGATTTCAGCTCCGCGATTCAGATTAACATCGATTGCGGTGCAAGTCTGGATCAGTCGCATGATTACGTTTTGTTCAAATTGACCGGCACGAGCCCCTCAATATTGAATGCGGGTAATTTGAATGCCACGCCCAACTTCATCGCCTCTACGCCGGCTTATTCGGCTGATTACACCATATACCGGACCAACAACACGGTGGTGCTGCATGTGAATCTGCCGTCTCCTAATATCACTTCGGCCACGGCTACGCCGAATCCGGCCCTGGCGAACCAAACGGTAGTCATCAGTGTTGCGGCCACTCCGGTTTCACCGGCCACCATTGATCCCAATACCGGTGTGGTCGTGGATATATCGGGACTGGGCGGGTCCAGCGCCTATCCGTTGGTTTACAATGGTGCGGGCAGCTATACCAATCGCTACCATCTTAATCCAGACGTGACATCTGGTTCCTTGAACCTGTTGGTCTCCGTCACGGATTCTGCCAGCTTGTTAACCTCCACCTATATCCCGCTGACTGTGGGGGTGACCAATCTGACTTGGAACGGCGGCGGCACGCCAGGAAACAAATACTGGAGCAACTTTGCGAACTGGGTGGGGCTAATCCAGCCCGCCTTGAACGGCGACAGCTTCACTTTTGCCGGCAACGTGGGACTCGTTGCGGATATGGAGAACAACTATTCGGTTGCGGCGTTGACTTTCAGCAGCGGTGCCGGCGCCTTCCACATCACCAATTCCCTTGGCGGCAGCACGCTGACCCTGAATGGCAACGTGACCAATAACTCGGCGAACACCCAGACATTTGACGTGCCGGTCGCCCTGTCAAATGCCGTGACCATCAATGCGGCCAACGGTGCGGTGCTGTTGACAAGCCCGGTTTTGGGCGCCTCCGCCCTGAACATTGCCGGCACAACTGTCACGCTGACGGGCACCAATATTTACACCAGCGATACGACCATCAGCAGCGGAACGCTGGCCATCAGTGGTGCCGGGCAGTTGGGAAGCGGCACCTATTCCGGTGCGATCACCGACAATGGCAATCTCACGGATAGCAGCTCAGCCTCCAACAACCTGGCGGGTATCATCTCCGGCTCCGGCACGGTGACCGTTCAGGGACCGGGCGACTTGATGCTGTCTGCCAACAACAGCTACACCGGTGGAACGATTATCCGCAGTGGCGGGACAGTCGAAATGTTGAGCAACCATCGCCAGGCGCTGGGGTCCGGCACGCTGACGCTCAGCAACGGAACTGTGGTTTGCTTCAACACAACCCAAGGGGGTGTGGTTTCAAACAATGTCGCCTGTGTTTCGGCGACCACAAACCGCATTACCGCCAACAATGGCACCGGTGTGGCCGTGGTTTTGCAGGGCAATATCTCCGGCAATACGGCCACGCTTGAACTCGCCGGCACAAATAACGGGGCCACCCAAAACTCCGTGGATCTCTCTGGTGACAATAGTGCTAACAGCGGCGTTTTCCACGCGGTAAACAACCTTAACGTGCGGTTCCGCACCGCGGCCTCCGGCAACACGCCGAATGTGTATTGGCAATTGGGCAACACGGGTTCAATTATTACTTCCAAGAATGATAACAACCCCACTACCTATAACTTGGGGGCACTAAGTGGTGGCAGTTCATGTGGGCTCAGCGGGCATGCCAGTTCAACCGGTGCAGCAAATACGACTTATGCCATCGGCGCGCTCGGGCTGAACACCACGTTTGACGGAAGAATTTCGGATGGCAATCAGACCAGTGGTGCGAACAGCAATACCATCATCAAGGTCGGAAGCGGCGTTCTGACTCTGGGCGGCACGAACACCTATACCGGGTCCACCGTAATCAGCAACGGCACATTGGTGGTGAACGGAGCCATTTCCAACAGCCTGGTGACCGTGGCGGGTGGCGCGTTGGGCGGTAGCGGCACCATCATCCGTGCGACCGCACTGAATGCCGGCACCCTCCTTGCCCCCGGTAACAGCGGGATCGGCACCCTGACCTTTGGCGGTGATCTGGCATTGAACGCCACGTCCACCAACAGCTTCGTGGTCACCTCCAGCGGCGGCGTCAGCAACCCGGTGGTGGTCATCGGCCAGTTGTCCCCGAACGGAAGCGTGATCAAAGTGCATTCCGGCACCGCCCTGGCATTGGGCACCTATCCGCTGTTCAGCTACGGCAGCATCAGCGGTTCCTTTAACGGCACCCCGGTGTTTGATGTGGCTCCGTCCAGCACTGCGTCGATAACCTTGAGCGCGGGCGTTGTCAATCTGGTGATCAGCTCAAGTTTCAATCCGGCGCCCACAAACATTGTCGCCGTGGTTTCTGGCAACCAACTCCAAATGTCCTGGCCTTCGGACCATACTGGGTGGTTGTTGCAATCCAACTCAGTGGATCTGGCTAATACGAACGACTGGTTCACGGTGCCTGGTTCGAGCACGACCAATCAGGTCAACGTCACCATTAATCCGGCTTCCGCCCACGTGTTCTACCGGATGAAGAATTAATGATGACGCTCATGTGGCCTGTGCAAGAGCCGCGTGCCGAAAAACTATAGCATGTCTGAAATATTCCTATGAAAACTGAAACAGTTACTCAAAAGCCGCATTGCCGGAACGGGTTCACTTTGATTGAACTCCTGGTGGTCATCGCCATCATCGCCATCCTGGCGGCGATGCTGCTGCCCGCGCTGGCTGCGGCAAAAGCCAAGGCCAAACGGGCGGCGTGCGTGAATAACCTGCGCCAACTCGGCTTGGGTTACACGATATATTCGGATGATAACACTGGTGTTTTCCCGGTCACCGCGGCGGGAGGCAATCCAGTCAATGTGATCAACGGGGGGTATTACACCCGTTGGCTCACTTATGTGAGTGGGGCGACAGCTCAAGTGAAATTGACTCCCACTTACCCGACGACCTGGACCGATTTTGGATCCCTTTTCCCTGCCAAACTGGCCGGGGATGGGGGCATTTTCTACTGCCCGGCTTTGAACGACAAAGGATCTCCATTGGGCAGTCTTCAATACAGTCCTTTGCTTTCAACTTCCAACGTAAATGGGGATTGGCCAAATTGCCGCGGAAGTTACATCGTCAATCCGCATGTGGTTGATGCAGTTAAAGGGGGCAATACCGGTAATCTGCGCAAATATACCAAATCCAGCCTCATAAATGGGCGGGTTGTGTTTGGTATGGATTTTATCGATTCCACGCAGTTCAGCAGTTCTGGAGATGTTTTGATTGAAGGACTCAATTTTGCCCATAGTCGCTCCAAGGGTTGGAATGTCCTCTTCAGCGATGACAGTGTCAGTTTTAACAACAATCGGGCGGCCGCCAAAGCCGCCTATGTCGCCGGCGGATTTCCGGGTCAGTATGATGTCTTAGGCATTAATTTATTGGTCACTTCTTTCGAGCAATAACAAAATGTGGCTTTGTGCCCGACCATGCTGAATTTGGTTGGATCATTGCGCTCATCGATTCCGGAGATTAAAGAGCGATTGCCTCATGTCGTTTAATCTTAAGGTCGGTTTGAACATAGTGTCACAATCGGAAGGTTTGGACCATATCTGGAACGGATCCGGCCTGACTCATTCGGCTCCGCAGATGGAAACAGTTGAATCATGCTTGTGACCGATGAATTTTAAGTCCTGTAAATTTCAAGTTTTGGAATGTAAAAATAAGTAACGTATTAAAGTTTTAATGATTTGCCGTTTGCTCACATTATATTTGCGTGCCGGGGTTGTCGCCCTGATGGTCTGCCTCTGTCCGTTGATGGCCAAGGCAATTGACCCTGGCAAGGCAAGGGTTGTCATTGACCAGCACGGCGCGATGGGTGACGGTAAAACCCTCAACACCCGGGCCATTCAGGCCGTCATTGACGGCTGCGCCCGGGCGGGTGGCGGCACCGTGGTCGTGCCGAAGGGCGTGTTTCTCACGGGCTCGATATTTCTGAAACAGGGCGTCAACCTGTGCGTGGAGCAAAACGGCGTGCTGAAAGGGTCGCAGAATACGAACGATTATCCTTGGATCGACACACGCATCGCCGGGTTGGAAATGAGATGGCCCGCCGCGCTCGTCAATGCGGACGGCGTCACCAATCTCCAGATCACCGGATCCGGCACGATTGATGGCTCAGGGGAGAGCTGGTGGCGCGAATACTGGCATGTGCGGGCGCTGGAAAAGGATGGCATCGATCCGCATTTCAAAGTGGGGCGCCCGCGACTGGTCCATATCATCCGCTCGGAAAAAGTTGTGGTCAGCGATGTGACCCTGAAGGACTCGGCGTTTTGGAATCTGCAACTGACCTACTGCGACGGCGTGGAAGTGCGCGGGATTAAAGTCCGCGTCCCGGGCGGCGCTGTCCGTGCGGCCAGCACGGATGGTATTGATGTGGATTCGACGCGGAATGTGTTGATCGCCGACTGCGATATCGAATGTGACGACGATGGTATCTGCCTGAAATCCGGCCGCGACGCCGATGGTCTGCGCGTGAACCGACCCACCGAGAACGTGGTCATCCGGAATTGCCAGGTGAATCGCGCCGCCGGTCTGGTGGTGATCGGTAGCGAGACTTCCGGCGGCATCCGGCATGTGCGGGTGGAGAATTGCCGCGCCGGCGCCGCGTGTGAGGATGTGGTCCGCTTCAAGACTCGCATGGGCCGCGGCGGGGTCGTGGAAGACATTGTTTACGAAAATATCCAGGCTGACGGGGTGCGGCAGGTGTTTAACTTCAACATGGACACCTTCGGCACAACCTGGCTGCCGGAGCAGTTCCGCACCGCGGTGCCTGGGCCGATCGGGACGCCGGTGTTTCGCGACATCACCGTGCGCAACCTGACGGCCACCAATTGCGAGTTTGCCGGGCGCATTGTGGGTTTGCTGGAAAGCCCCATCATCAACCTGAAACTCGAGAACGTGGACATCAAAAATGCGGCGGGTAAAAATGCGGGGAACGGTTTAATGGTGAAGAACACCCGGAATTTAAGTTGTGAAAATGTCAAATTGAACGGGAAGCTGTTTGTCGTTCCGGCAGAGGTCAGCCTGCATGCCAGCCGGTGATGTTTGGAAAGGGGCGGGATGAACCGGATGGCAGTGCTCACCATAACGGGCCAGGGCAGGGAACCCGCAGCCATGCGAGTATTAATCCGGTTAAACAAAATCACCAATGACAAACTCTGCCACGACGCGTATGCCCCGCGTGTTGAGTGATCTGATCCCCCGATCTAAATCGTGTCCGATCAAACCCGTGTCAGGCCTTGTCGGGCTGCTGGGGATCTTCCTCCTGACTGGCAATCCGGTATTGGCCAATATTCCGGGCGGCGGCACCGGCACCGGGCCCAATGTGACGCTCACGGATAATGGCACCACCGTCACGCTGGCCAACGGAATCGTTTCCATCGTCATCACCAAGACGAGCGCCGAAATCCACACGATCAATTACTGCTACAACAATAGCGGTTCGATGGCGACCAACCAGTTGCTGTCCGGCGGAAATAACGGCGGGCTTTTGTATTGGTTTCAAAACGGGGGCACGTTCATCGCCGGGCCGTTCACTCAATCCGTGGTGGCCAATGATACCAACTACGCGGAAATCAGTTTGTCCTACGCTTCACCCACCAACGGCGTCATGGATATCCACTATTCCATGCTGCGCGGTTCGCCTGGTTTTTACACGACGGCCATCCTCACCCACCGCGGTCAGGACGGGATCACCCATATTGAGTTGCGCCCGAATATTTATGCCGGTTCGCAGTTCAACTGGATGAGCGTGGACGCGGCGCGCAACCGACTGATGCAAGTCTCCGGCGGTTCTTCCGTGGGGGTGGACGGCGCGCCGGTCGAGTGCTCGCTGTGGACGAGCGGGATTTACTCAGGGCAATACGAGGACAAATACAAATACAGCGCCGACCTCGCCGGACTGTCCGCCTGGGGCTGGAGCAGCGTCGGCTCGAATGGCAGCAACGTCGGCCTGTGGAATATCACGGCCAGCCCGGAATATTACCCCGCCGGGCCGATGGAGCGCTCCTTGATGGAACACATCGGAACCACGATCCTGAATGTGTTCACCGGCGGTTACTACGGCCTCGGCACCGATGATAATTTTGTGGCGGGTGAACTCTGGTCAAAGGTTTATGGTCCCTATTTTTATTACTGCAACAATGTCACCAACACCATCACGTCCACCAACCAGGCGGCAACGGCGCTCTATAATGACGCTTTGTCGCAGGGTGTGGCGGAACAATCAGCGTGGCCTTATTCCTGGTTCACCAACGCCAATTATATCCCGGCATCGGGTCGGGGCACGATTACCGGCACAATGGCCATCAGCGACAGCGGCAACCCCAACGCCTCCGCCGCCGGTTTGTGGGTGGGCGTCGCGCAGCAGCCGGTGGTGGACGTCAGTCATGATTTCCAGGAATGGGCGAAACCTTACCAGTTTTGGGTGAAGACCGACACCAACGGAAACTTCACCATTCCCGATGTCATCGCCGGTGCGAACTACCGGCTGTTCGCCTTTGGACCCGGTGCCGCGGGCACGTTCATGTCGCAAACTCTCATGGGTGGCAATCCGCCGCTGCTTTATGATCTCCCCACTTCGCCGTTTAACATCACGGTCACGGCCGGTGCTACAAATAGTCTTGGCACAAAGACTTGGATACCTTCGCGCACCGGTGCCACAGTGTTTGAGATCGGCTACCCTGACCGAACGGCCGCGAAGTTCCGGCACGGCGACGACTATTGGGTGGGTGATATCGGGCCAAGTCCCGCCGCGCCCAGTCCCATCTGGAGCAAGTGGCTGGAATATCCCTTCGATTTTCCGAACGGTGTGAATTACACGGTCGGCCTGAGCCGTTGGAGCACCGACTGGAATTTCATTCAACCGGTCGTCAACGACAGTGAAGGAAATTACAACAATTCCAGTTCCACCATCACCTTCAATCTCGCCACTGCCCCCACCAACGGCGCACAGGCTTCGATATATCTCGGTCTCACGTCGGATTTTTATGCCGCAGTGGTGGTCAATGTCAATGGCAACAATCTCGGCAGCGCGAGTGGGGTCACCGCCAGCCCCGGTGCTTTGCCGACGACCGGTTTTGTGCCGGCTTACACCGACAGCAATTCTCAGATTCGTGAAGGCAACAACGGCGCGTTCACCGACGAGCGCGTCACATTTCCCGCGTCGCAACTTCATGTCGGCGCCAATACCATCACCTTCTCGATCCGGCAGATTGGCGGCAGCTCTTTTGCCGACCACGCAATGTATGATTATCTCCGGCTGGAATTGACCGGCTATGTGCCGCCACCACCGGCGAGCGTCACGGCGTATGCGGGGAACAACGCCAATCTCCTATGCTGGCCGGTGACTCCGGGCGCGACGAGTTACAACCTCTTACGCTCGACCACTTCAGGTTCCGGCTATGTCTCCATCACCAACGGCGTCACCGGGCCGGTCTGTGGCAGCGGCTCCAACAACGCGACCTATCTGGACAAATCTGCCGGTAACGGCGCGACCTATTATTACGTCGTGCGGTCGGTCAACCCCACTGGAAGCAGCACCAATTCGCCGCAAAGTTCCGGCGTGGCACCCACGGCCGGAATATCCACCAGCGCACCAGTCGCGCCCACCGGATTGGCCGTGGGCGGCACTGGCCATCAAAGCGTGACGCTGAATTGGAACGCTTCGCTCGACGCCAGCTACTACAGTGTCTGGCGCTCTACTATGGTCAGCACCGGCGGTGGTTCTTCCAATACCTTAAGCACAATCATCCTCAACAATGCGACCACCGGCACCGGCTTCACGGATAATTCGCCGACGGACGGAAGCATTTACAAATACTTTGTCACCGCCACCAGCGCCGGCGGCACCAGTGGTAATTCAACTTCAGTCGTGGGAGTAGCCCTGCCGACAGCGCCTGCTTCCAAACCCGGTTCACTCACCGCCACCTTTTATCAAAGCGCCACCACTAACATCGTGCTCAATTGGAACGCCGTTCCCGGAGCCGTGGGCTACCTCATCAAACGCGCGACCAGCGCTGCCGGGCCGTTTGTTTTTCTCCAGAGCGTCACGGAAACGGTTTATTACGACATCAACCTGAATCCGAACTATACCTATTATTATCAAGTCATTGCCATGAATGCCGGCGGTGTTTCCATCACCGCCACCAATTTGGCCAATGGACTCCAGCCCGCGCCCGCGAGTCTCTCCGCCGTCGGAGATGATTCACAAATTATTTTGTCGTGGCCGGCCGCCGGCGGAGCGACGGGCTATACGCTCAAGCGCGGCACAAGCAGTGGTAATGAAACCACCACGGTGGTTTCTGGTTACGCCGGGCTTAGTTACACCAACTCCGGTCTCATCAACGAGACGACTTATTACTATGTCGTCACCGCCGCCGGGGCGGGGGGCGCGAGTGGCAGCTCTGCTGAAGCCAGCGCAACTGCATCGGCTGCCTCCAGCAGCACCTGGGCAGTAGATGCCAGCGGCAACTGGAACACGGCGGCCAACTGGGGCGATGGTCTGATTGCCTTCGGCACCGGCAATACTGCCAATTTCAGCACAATCAACCTAACCACTAATCGCACGGTTATTCTGGACAGCGCCCGCACCATAAGTGAACTATCGTTTGGCGACCTCTCATCCAGCTTCAACTGGACTCTTGCCGGCACTAATTCGCTCACGTTGGGGTCAAACCCCAACATCAAAGTCGTGAATCAGTCTGCCACCATCAGCACCATCATCGGGGGTTCGGCGGGCTTGACCAAGGCCGGTCTGGGCACGCTGATACTCGGCGGAGCCGCCGAGATCTTTACCAACGGTCTTGCCGTGAACGCCGGCAAACTGACTTTGGATTTTTCGGCAACGAATTCGCCCGCTACGAATATCATCTCTTCGACCAACATCCTGACACTCGGCGGCGGCACGTTACAGATTATCGGTGGCACCAATGTTGCGAGCAGCCAGACGTTTGTTTCGACCACTTTGAATCCCGGCGGCTCGGGCATATCGGTCGCACCAATCTCCGGCGTGTATCTTCCTTCCCTCGCATTGGGTTCCACGCCAACCGCCCCTCCGCCGGGCGCGACCGTCCGGTTCATCGGCCCGGCAACGATTGACAATGCGGGCAGTGCTGCAGCCATGGCAAATATCACAACGATGACGTTCGGTGTCGGCACATCGGGCGGTATCAATGCATTTGGTCTCGGCAAGAACGGGTATTTTGCGACCGTTGGGTTATATGACTGGGCGGCGACGACCGGTGCAGGCCCATACGACATTGTTGGTGGTAGTCAGGTGGGTGGGTTCTACCAGACCGCGGGCGTCACCACGGGTGGCAACTATGACGTCAATGGTTCCGGGGCCAACAGCATTGGCAACGCGGCCGGCGCTTCCAGCGTTCGGTTCAATCAAAATGGCGCCTCATCCATTAACAGCACTGCTTTCACATGGCAGAATTGCCAAGGCATCCTGGTGACTCCCAAGTGTGGCGCCAACAATCAGGCGCTGACCGGTAACACCTTGCAATTTTATCGCAACTCAAGTCCCGGCTCCAGCTACGGAGTAATCTGGCAAAATAACACATTGGGTTATCTGAATATTTCGCTCACCCTTGGTGCCGGACGTCAGGCCGGGCAGGATAACGGCTTGGTTCAAGCCGGATCGGGCACGGTTTTTTTCAGCGGGGTCAATGTCTATGGACTGAACACCTATTTGAACGGTGGTTTTTCAGTTGTCACCACGGACAGCGGTTTTGGCGCGGTGGCCAATGCCAGCCCGGTGACGCTCAATGGCGGCACGATTTTTGGCAACGCCAGTTTCACGATGGATAACAGCGGAGCCAACGCCCGCCCGATTATTTTGGGCACGCCAGGCGGCGGGCTGGCCGCCAAGGCCGGCAACACGATGACCATTGACGGCGTTGTCAGCGGCCCCGGCCCACTGACAATCGGCATTCCGGCTTTGAGCGCCAACGGGAATGTAACGGGCTTGCTCCCGGGTTCGGGACCCGGGACGGCGAACACAACACCGGTCTATGCCACGGGCGCGGTGACGTTATCAAACTACAATACCTTCACCGGTGACATTACCGTCAACTCCGGCACGCTCAACGTGAACCTCAATAATAATTTCAATGATCCAGTTTCCGGTCCGCTGGGAGATACGGCCGTTGCGCGCAAAATCAATGTCAACAACGGCGCCACCTTGAATTTTTCTTTGGGAAACGCCTTGGGCAGCACCCTTACCACCGTCGGTGCGACCTTGGTGATTAACAGCGGCGGGACGGTGTCAAACACGGCGAATGACATAGAGACTCTGGGGCCGGTGCAGCTCAACGGAGGCACCCTTACCGGAACCGGCGGCGCGGCTCCGGCATTTCAGATGTATGACCTGCGCGGCACGGTGACGGTCGGCGGCAGCTCGCCCTCGATCATTTCTGGCCCCGCCATCGCGAACAGCGGCTACCATCTGGCCGCGCCGACAATCTTCAATGTCACCGACGTGACCGGCGATGTGAACTCCGATTTGAATGTCACCGGTATCCTCGTGGATCAGGATGGTGCGGGCACAGTCTTCGGACATCTCGGCGCGGCCGGCAGCTTAACCAAAACTGGCGTGGGCACGATGACACTCTCGGCCACCAACTCCTACGCTGGCGGCACAACCAACAACGCTGGTATCCTGAAGGTCAACGCTCTGGAAACCGCCGGGATTTCCGGCCCGCTAGGCAAGTCGGGCAGCATTACTTTTGGCGGCGGCACATTGCAATACTCCGCTGTGAATCAATACGATTACTCAGGCCGTTTCAGCGCGGCGGCAAACCAGTTCATTAGTATTGATACCGCCGGACAAAATGTGATGTTCACCAATTCCCTGACAAGTAACGGCGGCACCTTGACCAAGCTGGGGGCGGGCACGCTGACACTTGCCGGATCAAACTCTTACAGTGGCGGCACTTTTATCAGCAGCGGCACACTCGCGGTCAACAATCCTCGCGGTTGTGGAACAGGAGTTGGAAACGTGTCCGTCCAAAGTGGCGGTAGTTTGACCGGCGCGGGCACGTTGGGTGGTTTCGTCACGGTGGGCGCTGGAGGCAGATTCATGCCGGGCAATCCGCTCGGAGTTTTGACCATCAGTAATAATTTGTTCCTGGCTTCCGGCAGCACGGCGTCTTTTCAAGTCCAGCATTCCCCCCTTACCAACAGCGCCGTCAAAGTCACCGGCACCTTGACCGAAGATGGCACCTTGACCATCACAAACAGCGGCGTGGTCGCTTTCGCCGCCGGCGACAGTTTTAAACTATTCTCTGCGGCCGGATACAATGGTGTGTTCAGCAGTTTCAACTTGCCGGCTTTGACTGGCGGGTTATTCTGGAACACGACTCGGCTGGCGGTGGACGGCACGCTCGGCGTTGTGAGCACCAATCCACCCGGCATCAGCACCGCGGGCCTTTCCGGCGGCAATCTGCTCTTGCAAGGGACGGGCGGAACGCCCAACTGGTATTACAACGTGCTGAGTGCGACCAATCTTACGCAACCTTTGGGGCAATGGATTGTGATCAACACCAATCGCTTTGATGCCAGCGGCAATTTCAATGTCACCAACGCCGCCAACCCTAACGCGCTCCAGCAATTTTATATTCTAAAGGTGCAATGAGATTGCGGCTCTATTACATTGGCAGAGTGACACCTGCTGACGAAGGATAACAATTTGAAACGCGACTTCATCATTGCTTCGTTGATTTGGTTGGGGGCCTTGACTCTTGGTCGTGCGGAGGAGAACGCCGCCGCCCGGATCTGGAAGTTTGATTTTTCGTCCAGCCAATCTCTTCCTGGCACCCTGCCAGTCACGCCGACGAATGTTTATTCGCGCACGGCGGGTTGGGGTTTTGACCTGGGGATTGCCGTGACAAATCTGCCGGGAGGCGGAGTCGTCAGTGACCGGCCGTTCTACTTTTCAATCGCCCTGCCGGAAGGAAACTATCGTATAACCGCCACGTTCGGCGACCTTGCGGGGGCCACAACCAACTCCATTAAAGCCGAGGCGCGGCGGTTGATGCTGGGAAACATCAACACCACCCATGGCGGCATCATTGGGCGCAGTTTTGCCGTCAACACGCGCACGGCGAACTATCCGGGCGGCAAGGTTCATTTGAAGCCGCGCGAATTGGCGACCGAAACCCTGACCTGGGACGATAAGCTCACTTTGGAATTCAATGGTGCGCGGCCTGTCCTGCGCGCGCTGGAGATTGCGCCCGCCACAAACTGCACGACTATTTTTATTGCCGGTGACTCGACGGTCTGCGATCAGCCGCTTGAACCGTGGAACAGTTGGGGGCAGATGCTGCCGCGCTTTTTCGACGAGCATGTGGCCGTGGCGAACTATGCCGAAAGTGGCGAGTCCGTCCGGACCTCGTTGGCCGCGCATCGTTTTGACAAGGTTTTCAGCCTCATCCAGCCGGGCGATTATCTGTTCGTGCAGTTTGGTCACAACGACATGAAGGACAAGGCGACCAACGCACTCGCCAAATACCGATCAAATTTAAAAAGGATTGTCGCAGCGACGCGCGCCAAAGGCGCGACGCCCGTGCTGGTCACTTCGATGGAACGCAAGACGGGTGTCACCGCTCCAACGCTCGCCGGTTACCCCGGCGTCGTCCGCGACGTCGCGCGTGAGGAAGGTGTGGTGTTGATCGACCTGAACGCCGACAGCTTGAAGTTTTACCGGGCGCT
>Ga0114951_10001605_pt1 | contig 27486 bp, 23 predicted proteins | sample AM7aDNAmetaG_FD_88677 | JGI IMG/M metagenome (GOLD analysis project Ga0114951, IMG submission 88677) | Freshwater microbial communities from Finland to study Microbial Dark Matter (Phase II) - AM7a DNA metaG | ecosystem: Environmental > Aquatic > Freshwater > Lake | place: Finland: Lake Alinen... | reverse complement strand
GAGCAGGAACGCGAGCAGCCCCCAGATCACCGCGTAATCCACCCCGACGATCGTAAGGCAGAGCCAGATCCCAAACCCCGTCGCCGCGCTGGTGAGCGTCTTGATGAACAGATACCGCTGCGCGGTCTTGCCGAACTTCTCGAAGGCGGCCAGCGTCTTTTCCGGATTGCGGACCGCCGCGCGCAGCTTGAGAGGCAAGCTGGATGCTTCGATCAGGATGAACCCCACGATGAAGAGAATCAGCAGCCCGTTGCCGAGCAGCACGCCCAGGCCGGAGACGACACTGGCGGTGAGACTCATGGCCCTGCTGGGGGTCACGTAATCGAGAAGCCCCTGCGCCGACACGTCGACATGCTTGCTCCTGAGCCAGTCCAGAAAGGACACGGTCTCCGTGCTCATGCGGGACTGGTAGTCCGGCAAGGCCCGGATGAAATCGTTCACGGACATTCCCACGAAGACCGCCAGGGCCGAACCGATCGCGAGAAATGCGGCGACGATCAGGAACGCCGCCAGAAGGTTCGGCACTCCCCTGCGCCGCAGCCAGGCGAGGAGGGGCATGCAGAGAACGGCGATGAACACCGCCAACAGAAACGGCACGACGAGTTCGCGACCGGCGCGCAAGCCGGCGATAATCACCACCAGCGCGGCCGCCGTGAGGAGGATCGGGATCGTCTTGGACAGCCGTCCTTTGTCTTCCATCTCCATGTCTCTGATAAAACAATGCAATCGCGAGAACAAGCCGTGCGACGCGCGCTCAGCGCCGCCCGCCGAAGCGGGCGGCGCTACGAGCGCATCGTGCGACATTTACGGAGTGACCGTTGTCACCGTGAACGTGGTCGAGGTCGGCTCCCCGGTTTCCGGCGTTGCCTTGACGGAGATGCGATACTCGCCGAGCGCCGCTTCCCTGGCCGCCAGAATCTGGAGGTGTATCAGAGGCTTCTCGCTGGCTTTGACCAGAAGGGTGGTCGGAGTCACCGTGATGCCCTCCGGCTTGACGTTGATGTCCAGATGCACGTCCTGCTTGAAATACGGACCCCTGTTCAGCGTGACGGCCACCGTCATGCCCGCACCCTGCTTGATTGTGTTGGAGGCCGGGACGGTGATGCTGAATCCTTCATCCTGGGGCACGATCCCGCCCTGGGGACTTTCCTTCGTGCCACCGAACCAACATCCCGACGCCGTCACCAAGGCCAACGCCACAAGAATCGCCATTACACTCTTCATCTCTTCTCTCTTTCAAAAAGGAGGACTATGGATGTGACGTACCCGCTTCGCGCATCATCCGTTCAGCGGCTCTCTCATGCGGGCCGGCGCACCCCGGACGGAGTGCGCCGGCTTTTTCAACTCGCGCGCGTTAGCGCCTCCAGGTCCAGTCGCTGCTGAATGGCCGCAGGATTTCGACAGTGCTGTCGAATCCCATCGCGCCACCCTCGGTCTGCATCTGCAACTGGATATCGAGCCGGTACGACTTCGGCGCGCCCTGTCCCGTGAGCGGGATGCCGGTATCCTCCACCTTGGAGGCCGACAGGGAGAACGTGTGCTTGCCGTTGTCCAGGGAGAACCCGGTAATGCCCGGGCCGGCTCCCTTGTAGGACCAGACGCTGCCGCGTTCGGACATCTGCTCGAACGGGATCAGCAGCGTTGCATCACCGAGCTTGACCGTAATGTCGCCGGTGGGATTTACCGCCCCGCCGCCCAGCGTCTCGATCACACCTTCCACCTTGATGTTGTGTACGGCGCCACTCCGCGCAGCCTGGGCGCCCGGCTCGGCGTTGCCCTGCTGCTGCACCAGGGTCGTGGTGCACAGGTACAGTCCGGTGAGGGTGCGGTTCGACTTGTTGTTAAAAGTGATTCGGGAGGCCTTGCCGGCCGTGGTCGCGCAGGGGCACTCGAACGTCCCCGCCACCAGCGGAATATCCAGGCCCGCGGTTTGGATCGACAGGCTCATGGGCAGATTCAGGAGCGTCCTGCCGGTCACGTTCGGTGCGCCGGTCGCCGCGCGCAAATCAAGCCCCCTCACGATGAAGGAGTACGCGCCGCTCAACCAGTCGAACTGGACTGTGTAGGCGACGTGGCCGCGGGCGCTGCCGCGCGTGCCCAGCGGAACGGCGGGAATCAACTGCACGTCGTTGACGATGAGCGTCACCGTGGCGCCGCTCAGATTATGATTGGCTCCGCGCGGGTTGATCCGGCCGCTGACGGAGAGGCTGTCCCCGTCGACATTCTTGGCGTGACTGGCCCAGTTGATGGTGCAGTCCATTTCGGCGAGGAACATGTCGCCATCGCCCAGCATGTCGGTGAAGATGGCCGACACGGTGATGTTGGCGTCGGGCATGGTGACGGTGGTCGACGCGGAGGTCGGGTCGGCCACATAAAGGATGTCGCCGGCCCACATCTCGAAGACTTTACCCGCCGGGACAACGGCGATAATGGGAACTATCGTTGTGGCGACGTACGCGCCGCCCCCCGTGCCGTTGACGACCGTCAGCGTGAAGGTTTCCGGCGGCGCCTCCGTAAAGGTGGCGGTTACCACGATATTGGCTTCGGGCATCGTGGCGGTGGTTGACGCAGCTGTCGGGTCAGCCAGATAAATCGTGTCGCCGGTCCACGCGCTGAAGACCTGTCCAGCCGGAACCACGGCGACGATGGGGACGACCGTCTCGGAAGCGTACGCCCCGCCGCCTGTGCCGTTAACGACCGTCAACGTATAGGTGGAGGGGGGCGCATCCTTGAAGATGGCCGTCACCAGAATGTTGGCGGCGGGCATCGTAGCGATGGTTGACGCGAACGTCGCGTCGGCCAGGTAGGCTATATCGCCGGCCCACGTGTCAAAGACTTGTCCGACCGGGATGACGGCGACGACGGGGACTGTCGCCCCGGGGAGGTACGCCCCGCCGCCTGTGCCGTTGACCACGGTCAACGTGAACGTCTCGGGCGGCGCGTCGATGAAGGTGGCTGTGACCGCAACGTCATTGAGGGGCATGGTGACGATCGTTGACGCGGATGCCGGGTCGCCCAGGTACTGGGTGTCGCCGTTCCACGCGTCGAAAACCTGCCCGACCGGGATCGTGGCGATGACCGGCACGAGCGCGCCGGCGGGATATTGGCCGCTTCCCGTTCCGCCGGTGACCGTCAGATTGAAGGCCGGCAGAGTGCCGCCGGTGCCGTCGAACGCAACCTGGCCGCTGAACGCCAGTGCTCTGCCTTCCATCGTGCTGGTGCTCATCATCGTGATGGACTGGTCAGCCAGAATGGTCCCCTTGAAGATGGAGGAGGTGCCCAGGACCGCCGAAGTGCCCACCTGCCAGAAGATGTTCTTCGCCAGCGCGCCGCCGGCCAGGATGACTTGCCTTCCACTGCCTAGTTGAAGGTCTTGCGCGCACTGGAAGATCCAGACATCGTCCGGACCACCCGTGAGGGTAACGTCCGACCCCGTGATCAAAGCCGTGGTCGTGAACTTGTAGAGGCCGGGGGCGAGGTTCAGCCCTCCGATGTTCCCGTCGTTGGGATTCAGGAAGCTTCCCGAAGGCACGGGAGTTCGCCCGGCGGCGTCGTTGTACGCGATGGTCAAATCCCCCTTGGCCGCCGTCAGCAAGGTAGGGTCAATCACTACATTCGGACCGGCAGTCCCGGTGGCGTCGACCTCATAGATGGTTCCGTTCACTTGAACCGGGGGAATGCCTATGGCAGACCCGGCGATCGGACTGGCGCCGATGTCTCCGTTGATAATGCCGCCGCCAGTAGAGGTGATCGCGGCGCCGGACAGAATCGCGAAATGGGAAGTCGAACCCAAGTTAACGGGGTCCGGACCTGCCGCGGTCGCCGCCCGGAGCGAGACCATCGCCAAAGTCAATGTCATCACAATCGCAATTGCAGTCTTCATCTCATTTTCCTCTTGTAAAGGCAGACGCTGTTCAGAAACCGCCGCCACCCACGATGCGACAAGTGCCGGGCAAGCCTCCTTCTTTGAAAGAGCGACGTGCTTTCCGACCGCTGCCTCCAAGCGGGCGTCGGACACGTCACGATCGAGTTTCTGCCTATTTACCTCCTGCCCTGAACGCATTCTTCGCGTTCCGGCCCGTCAAATGCAGCCTGCCTGCGGGCAGGTCGGATCACATCGCGGCCAGGGCGCCCGCCGGCAGCGTGCGCACCACGGCGCCGTTCCGGTCGGTCAGGCTGATGGCGCCATCCGGCGATTTCAGCACCTTGCCCTGCAGCGTCCCGTGGGCGTCCCGCACCTCGAACGTCGTGTCGGACACCTTCACGAAGAACTCCTGCGCCAGCACCTTCCCGTTGCGCGACACGGTCAACACCGCCTGCCGGCCATCCGGTGATGGCGTCAGGCAGGTGGTATTTCCGTTGATGTCCGTAATCGGGCCGACCGAAAGAAGCTTGTCGCCGGTCCAGAACTCGACCAGGTTGAAGACGATCGCGTCGGCGAGCATTCCAATCCCGTAGACCGGGATGATGATGAAGACCCAGAACGTCACCGTCTGGATGATCTTGTGGCGCGAAATCTCCCCGTTGAACTCGTAGATCTTCTTTGTCAACGGGAAACCGCCGTAACAGCCGCCCGCCAGGATCGGCAGCATCGCCACCATCAACGCGGGAATCGTCCAGCCGCGGCTGTTCCGCAACGAACTCATTACGCTTGTGCTCTTGTGCGCTATCATCGGATACCTCTTCTGACGGGGTTGGCGAAACGGCCGCGCCCCGTGTGGCTATTTGCTGAACTTGGCCGCCGCGTCGTCATAGAGCTTCTGCGCTTTCGCAACGGCGGTGTCGAGCGCGGGCTTGACATTCTTCTGCCAGGCGTCGGCGCTGGCATCCTTGGCTTCGACGAGCTTCGCCTTGGCTTCGGCGAAGGCGGCGCTCATCTGATCCTTGGCCTTCTGGAAATCCGCCTTGGCTTCGGCGGTGGCCGGCGCGGCCTTGGCCTGCAACTCCTGCCACTGCTTGTCGAGCTTGTCGAGAGTTTCCTGGGCGGTCTTCACGGCCGCGTCCTTGGTAGGAGCCACGTAGTCGGCCGTGGCCTTTGCGGCGTCGCCAACGGCATTCCCCGTGGTCTTTGCCGCTTCGCCAACGGCGTTCCCGGCAGTCTTTGCGGCGTCGCCAACGGCGTTGCCCGCGGCCTTCGCGGCGTCACTGGTGGCTTGTCCGGCCGACTTGGCAGAGTCGGATACCGCTTCGGAAGTAGTCTTTTCCTTGCACGCCGCCATGCCGAGGGACAGCGCCATCACGACTGCGAACGCGATCAGTGTTTTACTCATGAGCTTTCTCCCAATTCATAAAGTGAAGGATTGTTTCAACGGACGCCTACGCGTTCCGCCGGGTGTGCGTCACCAGTGCGATCACGAACATCACGAGGAAAATGACGAAGAGAACTTTGGCGATCCAGGCCGCCGTGCCCGCGACGCCGGCGAATCCGAGAACGCCGGCCACCAGGGCCACGAGCAGAAAGATCACTGCGTAGTACAGCACGGTTGTGCTCCTTTCATGTGGTTGCTTTTGATCCGCGCAACACGCCCACCAGTCCGACGACGCACAGCACCACGCCGATGATCAGCATCCAGACCGCTTTGTCGGTGGGTGAGCCGGTGAAGAAGCGGCTGATGTCCGAGCCCAGCGAGTCCGCCGCTCTGATCCCGAGGACCAGCAGCACCACTCCTCCGGCAAGAAGCGCCAGTGAGATTGCCTTGTTCATATAAGAGGTCTCCTTCCCCTTTCCTGCCCTTGCCCCGTTAGCGCGCTATCGAGCGCGCCCAATCGCTCCGTAACATAAAGCACACGTCATGCCGCGGAGTGGATTCCTCTATGGATAGGTCCCATCACCATAGCCATCCGCCAGTTGCGCCGACCTTCGGCCCAATCTTCCCGGGACTGAGGAGGTCACAATCGGGCCAGGACATCCGACCGAATCGGAAGTGCAACGGGATGCGCGCCGAGCGCCCTTTTGCCAGTTTCCCGGAATCCCGGAACGCTCCGGGACTCCGGGAATGCCGGCCTCTTCTATTGGATTTGCTTGATCACGAGCGACGCGGATACAGGGCTGGCTCCACCGGCGCGCGGCGTCGCGGTCAGAGCCGTGCTATTTCCGGCGGGGTTTCGGACGGTCAGGATGGAGTTCGTTACGGTCGTTGCGATCAAGACCTGGTTCACGATCTGGGACGTTCCGGCTGCGCGCCCGGCCACGCTATTGGGCTGCTCTACGCCGTCGAGCCCCAGGACGAGCTGCCCGGCTTCGTCGATGCTCATCTGCCATGAGACTTCATACACTCCGATCGAGGGGAGGATGAACTGGCTGTTGAGGAGGTGGCCTGCCGTGCCGGTTCGAACGATTCCGCCACTTGCCGCGCCATCCTGCGGGAACTCTACGGCAGCGCCAGCCGCAACCGTCGCCGCGTTGTCCCCGGGCATGAGCGCGTAGAAATATCCAAATGCAATGATGCCGCCGACCGGACCTTGCGGACCCGTGGCGCCGGTCGGACCTGTTGGGCCGGCCACGGTCGAGTCCGCGCCGGTTGGGCCGGTCGGACCTGTCGCGCCATCCAACCCATTCGAGCCGTTGCTGCCATCATTGCCCGGAACTCCCTGCGGGCCGGTGGGACCTGTCGGACCCGGCACGGTCGAGTCCGCGCCGGTTGGGCCGGTGGGACCTGTCGCGCCATCCAACCCGTTCGAGCCGTTGCCGCCATCATTGCCCGGAATTCCCTGCGGGCCGGTGGGGCCTGCCGGACCCGCCATGATCGAGTCCGCGCCGGTTGGACCGGTTGCGCCGGGCACGCCGTCGATTCCCGAAGCGCCAGTCGGACCTTCCGAGCCAACCGCGCCAGTTTCACCGGTCGCGCCGGTCGCACCGGTCGGCCCGGTTACGCCCTGGATGCCTTGAGAACCCGGCGCACCCTGAACGCCCTCAGCGCCGGTCTCACCTGTCAGCCCGGTCGGACCCTGAGCACCCGTCGCACCATCTATTCCTGAAGCGCCAGTCGGGCCTTGGGTGCCCGTTGCACCTTGGATGCCCTGAGCGCCGACTGCGCCCGTCGCGCCATCGACACCTGAAGCACCCGTCGGACCTTGAAGACCCAGCGCACCCTGCGCGCCGGTTTCACCTTGGATTCCCGTGGCCCCCGTCGGACCTTGCGCGCCCGTTGCACCCGTATTGCCCTGCGGACCGATCGGGCCGACTGCGCCCGTCGCGCCGTCGATGCCTGAAGCACCCGTCGGACCTTGTGCGCCCGTCGGGCCGACTGCGCCTGTCGCGCCATCGACACCTGAAACACCCGTCGGACCTTGCGCGCCCGTTGCGCCCTGAATACCCTGTGGCCCGGTCGCACCTTGGACGCCCTCGGCGCCCATCCCACCCGTCAATCCGGTCGGACCCTGAGCGCCGGTCGCTCCTTGCGCACCGGTTTCACCTTGGACTCCCGTGGCACCGGTCGGGCCTTGAGCGCCCGTCACGCCTTGGATGCCCGGAACACCGGCCGCACCGGTCGAACCGTCCATTCCTGTCGCGCCGGTCGGACCTTGAGCACCCGTTGCGCCCGGAGCGCCGGTCGCACCCTGAATGCCTTGCGCGCCCGTTGCTCCATTGAGGCCCTGAGGGCCGGTCGGGCCGGCGGGCCCCGTTGGAGCCATATCGCCGCTGGGCCCCTTGTCGCCCGTCGCACCTTGGTCGCCGACCAAGCCCTTGTCACCCGTTGCACCCTTATCGCCCACAGTACCTTGAGTACCCTGGTCGCCGGCAGCACCTTTGTCCCCGGTCGCGCCCGTGCCGCCGGACGCACCGGTCGGGCCGGTCGGACCTTGAATGCCGGCTGCGCCGCCATCGCCGGTCAGCCCTTTGTCACCGATTGCACCCGCGGCGCCGGCATCACCCACCGGCCCCTTGTTGCCCGTTGCGCCGGTCGGTCCTTTGTCGCCCGTTGAGCCCTTATCGCCGGTCGCACCCTTGTCACCCACAGCGCTGTTGAGCGCATACAGAGCATAGGGCACTGCCAAGAGGGGCTGGCGCGGACCTGTGAATCGATATCCGCCAGGTCTGGAAGCCCGGATCTCGATCCAGCGCGCCTTGCCGGCGAACGGGGACATACCGAAATCCAACTGCACTCGGAATGTGAGCTTGTCGACCACCACGTCGTTAATGGTAACGTTCGAGCCGATCCTGGTTCCGCCTGTGGCGGCGTCCCACAGGCTGAACTGCATGTCGTACTGCCCGCTGCGCATTCCGGGGTCCGCCATGATCCCCTCATAGAAGAACGTGCTGTTCACGGGCGTTTCGGCAATCGCCCACGGCATCGCAATCACGGTCATGAAAAGTACCGTCACAACCGCAAGACAGAACGAGTGCGTCCTTGCTCGTTGCATATCCATTCTCCGCAAACCGGGTAGGGGAGGAACTATCAAGCCGTACACCCAATGCACTTGCCGTGCCGCAGAGTGAACGAATCCGAGGCGGATGCCTATCGCCATAGGCATCCAGCAGTTGGGTCCCTCTTGCGTCCAGTGACCTTGCAGAAAGGAAGGCTAAAATCGGGCCTTGACAGCCGAATGGATGGGGGATATAAGAGATTGGGGTCCGATCACTATCCCTTGATGGGGTCGAGCCGTGCTTATCCGAATCACCCTTGCCGTCCATGACTCCGTATTGGGCAAGCGGCTCCAGGATCTTCTGGCCCGCCCGGACATCCTTGTCCAGGTGCCGCGGGCGCGCAAGAACCTCTGGGAACGGATCGTTTCAGAGCCATCCGACGTGCTGATTATCAGCCAATCCCTTCTGCCGACTCCGCTGAAAGAGAAGATGGGGGAGCTGCAGCTCCATCCCGATTCCCCCGCGGCGGTTGTGCTCTCCGAGAGCGCCGATTACAAGGTGCATGCGCGGCTCCTGGCGGAGGGGTGTGACGCGGTGCTGTATGCCGGTCTGGCGGTCGAGCAGGTGCGCGACGTGATCGAAACCCTGTTGGAGAAACGGCGGCGGCTGACGCAGAAACGCTTTTTCGCCCCTCAGCCGCTGGCGGAACCGCGGCTGGCGGACTTCGTGTCCAAGAGCCCCGGCATGGCCGTCTTTATGAACGTGGTGCCGCGCGTGGTGGGGAGCGACACGGCCTTGCTCATCGAGGGGGAGACCGGCGTAGGCAAGGAACGCCTGGCATGCGCCATCCACGCGGAGGGGCCGCGCTCCACGGGGCGCTTCGTCGCGCTGAACTGCGGCGCGTTGCCGGAGCATCTGCTGGAAAGCGAGCTCTTCGGCCATGTGCGAGGGGCGTTCACCGGGGCCACGGCGGCGCGCCGAGGCTGGTTCGAGATCGCCCACCGCGGCACGCTCTTCCTCGATGAAGTCGGGGAAATTCCTCTCCATCTCCAGGTGAAACTGCTGCGCGTCCTCCAGGAGCACGAGGTGCAGCCCATCGGCAGCGAGAAGTCCTTTGGCGTGGATGTCCGCGTCATCGCCGCCAGCAACCGCCCGCTGGAGCCGGAGGTCGAAGCCGGACGCTTCCGAAGGGACCTGTATCATCGGCTCAGCGTCGTGACGGTCACCGTCCCCCCATTGCGCGAACGAGGGGACGACATTCCCGTCCTGGTCGACAGGCATATCCGCTACATCGCCCGGGAAATTGGCCGGCGAGTGACGGGCGTCAACCCGCTGGCCATGCAGGCGCTGTGCCGGTATCCCTGGCCGGGGAACGTGCGGGAGTTGAACAACGTGCTCGAACGCGCCATCCTGCTCTGCGACGATACGGAGATCACCCTGGACGACCTGCCGGAGTCCGTCGGGGGGACGGTGGCGGGAGTAGTGGGTGCGGGCCCCGCGCTGGATTCGGCGCAGCGCCTGCGGCTTCCGGAACAATGGCTCGCCAAGCCGCTGCGCGAAGTGCGCGAGGCTTTTGTGACCGACCTGGAGCGGCAGTACATCGCGGGGCTGCTGACTGCCACGAGCGGGCGAATCGGAGAAGCCGCCAAACGGGCCGGGCTTCAGGAGCGCTCGCTCTACGAGAAGATGAAGGAGTTCGGCCTGCGCAAAGAAGACTTCCGAAGCCCCCACCAGAGCAAGACCTGACCGCAGAAAATCCCGGCACAATGCCGGTCCTTTGCCGCAGTCAACGGCCGGGGCAACGGGACACCAATAGAACTTTTCAGGCATGGCATACGAGGCCTAGAAGGGCGCGTCACGGCCTTGATTGTGACTGCCTAGAATCATATCGGGGGAAGGTTCTTTCTTGCCGTCTACTTCAGGTGGTCGTAATCGTCGAACGACGCCTTCAGGTTGTTCGTATCCCCGCGCACGAGGTAGGCGTCCGTGTCCGCATCCCACGGGTCCTCGGTGTAGATATTGTCGTTTCGGTTACGTGAACAGAAGGCGTTATTGGTCCACTCTACGTGACCATCGGCGAACAAGACATTCGCACTCCGATCATGGTTTGACAATGGCCCCCGATCCATTGAGCCGTCGTAAAAAGGTTCTGCCAAGTCCCCCATGACCACGGTTTTTCCGCTCCAATGCCACGGAGCGATGCGCGGATCGTAAAGGTAGCTGCTGGCTTGCAGCGTGTAAGTTGCATTGGTCCCCGACTCGCCGCGAACAAATGCAGGCGCGTCATCGGTGGAGGGGCAGTGGAAAAGCTGCGCGTCTCTCAGATATTTCGGATGAAGAAGTCCCAAGCTGCTGTCCGCTGCGTTGTTGAACTCATGCGGCGCGGAGCCGCTCGGCCCCCACGAGAAAGGAAAGTAGCCGTTATTGTCGCTGCGATATGCGTACAATGATTTGGCAATCGTCTCGAGATTCCGCGCGCAGCGCTGCCTCCGTGATTCCTCACGCGATCGAGCAAGAGCTGGCAGCAGCATTCCGGCCAACAAGAGTAGGCAGAATGACGCCACGATTAGGATGGTCCATTTGTCCGTCCGCGTCATTCCTGCCCCCATCGGTTCATTGTCCTCGCTCCTTTTCCTTTGTCCAGACACTAGTATCACCGCCAGTCGCTGAATGTCAAGCCGTTCCTCCTGCTGTTGCTGTCGTTGGGGTGGCAGCCGCGCCGTTGCGGCCTGCCGGGGGGAAGTGGAAGGGGATCGCAAGGGGGAACCGCTGGGACCGCTGCGGTTCCCCCGTCAAAACAACGCCGTTAAAACCACCAAGGCTTCAGTCAGCAAACCGTTGATGGCTTGCCAGCCGAAGCCTTGGCGAAGGCTGGTCGGGGCAACGGGACTTGAACTCGCGACAACCGGCCCCCGGTGCGGCGCCCTCATGCACTCACCCGAGGCGGTGGGGCGCGGCGAAATACCCGCAATTGCCGGCGCGCGATGCGGTCATCTGCCATCAGGCGGCCTCCGTGGTCCGTGAGAAGTCGTTTGCATCGGCGGTTCGATTCCCCGTCTTGACTCGGCTAAATCCCGCTGGGATACTCCAATGGTGGCCGAAGTGGGCCGGAGCCCCCGATGCAAATGCGCCTGTGGGCGGGCGCGGAAACGGCTTCTTAGGAGGTGAAACCATGAACGGGAACCCTTTGCAGCGCCTCTCCGCGCTGGACCAGTCCATCTGGCTCGACTTTCTGAGCAGAGACCTCGTGACCTCCGGAAAGCTGAAGAAGTTGATCGCCGAAGACGCTCTGCGCGGCATGACCTCGAACCCCGCCATTTTCGAGAAGTCCATCAACGGAAGCGACGATTACGACCGGGATATTCGCGCGCTGGCGCAGGCCGGGAAAAGCGCCCTGGAAATCTACGAGGCGTTGACCGTGGCCGACGTTCAGATGGCGGCCGACGCCTTCCGCCCGACCTATGACCGGTTGGACGGGCGCGACGGCTACGTGAGCCTGGAGGTCAACCCGCACCTGGCGCATGACACGGAGGGGAGCATCGTCGAGGCGCGCCGGCTCTGGAAACTGGTGGCCCGGCCGAACGTCTTCATCAAGATACCCGGCACGCGCGAAGGGCTCCCGGCAATCGCCCAGTGCGTGAGCGAGGGAATCAACATCAATGTGACGCTCCTCTTCGGCTTGCCGCGTTACCGTGAGGTGGCCGCCGCCTACCTTACCGGGATCGACCAGCTGGTTCGGCGGGGGAAGTCGCCCGAGCGCGTCGCGTCCGTCGCCAGCTTCTTTCTCAGCCGCATTGACACGCTGGTGGACCCGATGCTTGAGGCGAAGATGAAAGATGCCGGCCCCGCAGCCGAACAGGCGCGCCGCCTGCGCGGCCAGGCGGCCATCGCGAGCGCGCGCATCGCCTATCAGATCTGCAAGGAAATCTTCGGCTCCCCGCTCTTTGAGAAATTGAAGGCCAAGGGGGCGCGGCCGCAGCGGGTCCTTTGGGCGAGCACCAGCACCAAGAACCCGGAGTACAGCGACGTGAAGTACGTGGAGCCGCTCATCGGCGCCGGCACGATCAATACGCTCCCCATGGAGACGCTCGACGCCTACCGCGACCACGGCAACCCGCAGGTGCGGCTGGAGCAGGAGGTGGACCAGGCCCGGGACGCGCTGAAGCGGCTCCCGGAGCTGGGCATTGACATGGACGCCGTCGCCCAGCAGCTCGAGGACGAAGGCGTCGACAAGTTCAACAAACCATACGACAAGCTGATCGAAGCGCTGACGCGCAAGGCCGATTCCTGGCGTGAGCCGCGGCTTGCGCGCCGCTAGAAGCTGTTTGGCAGAGGTTCCCATGCGCTCAGGGTGACACATGACATGCCTTCCCGCGCGTAAGTGAACCACTACCAAACAGCTTCCAGACGCCGACGGGGCTGTCAGGAACTCGCGGCGATCAGCGACTGAATGATCGCCAGCACGGGCGCGGGATAGACTCCCAGCGCTATCAGAAGCAGAACCAGCGCGCCGATTGCCGCGCCAGCCGCCCAGTGCGTCGCCCGGACCGGCGGGGCGTCCTCCTGCGGCGCAAACAACATGGCGATGATCCGCACGTAGTAGAATATCCCGATGGCGCTCCCCAGCAGCAGCGCCGCCATCGGCGCCCACAGCCGCCCCTCCACGCCGGCGGTCAGCAGGAAGAACTTGCTGATGAACCCGGCGGTCAACGGCATTCCCGCCAGCGAAAGGAGCATGAGCGTCAGCGCGCCGGCCAGCCATGGGTGTCGCCCTGCCAGCCCGCGGTAGTCCTCGATGCGCTCGGCGTCCCCTTCCTTCTCCGAGAGCGCCGCGATGACTCCCCACGCCCCCAGCGATGTGACGAAATAGGCCAGCAGGTAGAACATCGCCGCCGCGGTGGCCAGCGGGCTGCCCGTCAGCAGCATGGCGGCCAGGTAGCCCATGTGGGCGATGGAGGAGTACGCCAGCACGCGCCTGATGTTCCCCTGCCGCAGCGCCAGCAGGTTCCCTGCGAGCATGGATACGACCGCCAGGGCCGCCACCGCCAGCCAGAGTGAGCGGTGCGACGGGAGGTCCAGCGGGACCAGGTAGCGCATCGCCGCCGCGAAGACCGCCCCCTTGGACACCGTGGAGAGAAACGCGGCCGTCGGCGCAGGCGCGCCCTGGTACACATCCGGCGCCCAGAGATGGAACGGTGTAAGCGCCAGCTTGAACCCGACCCCAACGAGAATCAATGCCACGCCGGCCGGCATCAACAGGCTCACGGGCGCGCCCGCGTCCAGCAGGGAGGCGATCTTGCTGAACTCCATCGTCCCGAGTTCCGCGTAGATCAGCGCCACGCCGAACAGCAGCGCCGCCGTCGAAACCGCCGCCAGAACGAGGTACTTGACGCCCGCCTCGATGCCGAATGCGCCGCGCTCATAGGCGATGAGCGTGTACAGCGCTACCGTCAGCACTTCCAGACCGAGGAAGAACGTGGCGAAGTGGCTGCTGGCGGTCAGCACAGCCCCGCCGGTTGTCGCCAGGAGCAGCAGCACATAGAATTCTTCGACATGCCCGCGCCGCCTCGCCAGATAGCCGTATGAGAACGCCGCGACGGCGAGCGCCGCCGCCATGATGATCCCGGTATAGAAGAGAGCGCAGCCATCCACGACCAACAATGCCCCGAAGCGGCGCGGCGCGCCCTCGCAGGCGAAGGGGATCAGGAGGAGCGCCGCCGCCAGCCCTCCCGCCGCCAGCCACGCCGTCAAACGATGGCTGCGATGAAACGCCAGGAGCAAGAGAATTGCCACCGCCGTGAGCGCGGGGAGCATCAGCGGGAGCAGCGGGAGCAGGTCGCGGAACGTCATGGCTCCCCTCCTTCATCCTGCGCTGAGAGGTCCGCGCGCGGCATCGTGCGGTCCAGAACGGGCCCGGCCGCCGTGGAAATCGGCTTCGGGTACAGGCCGATCCAGAGCACGACGCCAATCATCGCCGCCGCCGCAACGGTTTCCCGCAGCGAGAAGTCGGGGAACTTCCAGTTCTCCCTGTTCGGCCCCTGGAAGACGCGCTGAATCATCCAGAGCGCATAGATCACCGAGAGGATCATCCCCAGCGCCGCAACGGTCGCCAGCGGAATGCTCGTCCGCCATGCTCCCACCAGCACGAGGAACTCGCCGATGAAATTCGCCGTCCCCGGCAGCCCCATCAGCGCCAGCGCCAGGAAGAGCATCGTCCCTCCCATGCGCGGCGCCGTCTCCCAAAGGCCTCCCATGCGACCCAGTTCGCGCGTCCCGAGCCGTTCCTGCAACGCGCCGGCCATCACGAACAGCGCGCCCGTGGCCGCGCCGTGGCCGAGCATCAGGATCACCGCTCCCTGCTGGGATTGCGCGGTCGGCGCGAATATTCCCAGGAGCACGAACCCCATGTGGCTGATGCTCGTGTACGCGACCATGCGCTTCAGGTCCGTCTGCGAGAAGGCCATCAGCCCGCCGTAAAGTATCGCCGCCGCGCCCAGCGCCATTCCCATCGGCGCGAACTGAAGCGCCTGTTCTGGGAAGAGCGGCAGGACGAACCTCAGCAACCCGTACGCCCCCGTTTTCGCCATGAGCCCGGCCAGCAGCAGCGTTCCCGCCGTCGGCGCGTGCGTGTACGCGTCCGGCAGCCAGCCGTGGAACGGCGGCACGCCCATCTTGACGGCGAACGCGATGAAGAAGCCGAACATGAGCATATTCGCCGCCGGTCCCGCCGCCGGCGTTTGCAGCAGCGCCGCATAGTCGAACGTGTAGACGCCCGTCGCCCCTGCATGCATGAAGTACAGGACCAGTATCGCCAGCAGCATCAGCAACCCGCTGGACTGCGTGTAAATCAGGAACTTCATCCCCGCCGCCGAACGCTTCTCCTGCCCCCAGAGAAAGAGGAAGTACATCGGAACGAGCATCAACTCCCAGAAGAAGTAGAAGAGGAGCAAATCGGAAGCGAGGAACACCCCGGTGATGCCCGCCAGCGTCCACATGAGGTTGAAGTGGAAGAACCCGACGCGGTCCTTGATTTCTTTCCACGAGGCGGCCACCGCTATGACCCCGAGGAACGCCGTCAGCGCCACCATCAGGATGCTCAGGCCGTCCAGCGAGAGGGTGAATCCGATCCCGAGTTGCGGAATCCAGCCCCACGACGTCTCCATCGGCCCATGAATCCAGAGCGCAACAGCCAGGGCCAGATCGAGCGCCATGGCCGCCAGGGATATCCACCGCGGCGCCGACCGGCTCCAACGGCCCGTCAGCCACGCCAGCGGGCCGGCGGCGAGCGGCAGGATGATCAGTAGCGCAAGGATCATAGGAACACCGCCATTCCGATCAGGAGGATGGTCCCGGCGGCAATCGCCATGGCGTACCAGCGAAGCTGCCCGGTCACCGTGCGGCTGAGGAGGTGGTGGAGCGCTCCGGCCGTCCGCGCCACCCCCTTGGAGTACGGGTCGGCGAACTCCTCCCTGCTCGCCCGGGTCAGGCGCACGAAGGGGCGCACGAGCAGCGCGTCATACGCCTGATCGAACCCCCATCCGCCCGCCCAGAACCGCCGCAGCAGGGCGCCGGCGGGCGAACCGGCCAGCCGTTCCGTCATCCCCCTTCGCCGGTGGAACAGGAACCACGCTCCGGCGATCCCCAGGAGCGAAGCCAGCGACGCGGCCAGTGTCAGGGGCAAAGCGTGAGCTTCCCACGTTCCGCGCGACATCGGGACAAAGCCCCCGCCAATCGAAAGCGCCGCCAGCGCCGCCAGCGGAAACATCACGCGCGCGCCCGAGCGCCCCTCCGTCTCCTGCCGCTTCTCGCCGAAGAAAACGAGGAACACCATGCGGAAGGCGTAAAGCGCCGTGATCAGCGCCCCGATCAGCCCTGCCGCCCACAGCCATCCCGCTCCCCTCGGCGAAGACCACACCCGCTCCAGAATCATCTCCTTGCTGTAGAACCCCGCCGTCACCATCGGCAGCGCCGAGAGCGATGCCGCGCCGATGACAAACGCCCAGAACGCCCCGGGCAGCGCGCGGCGCAGGCCGCCCATCCGGAACATGTCATGCTCGCCGCGCAGCCGCATGCTCACCGCGCCCGCCGCGAGGAACAGGAGGGATTTGAAGAACGCGTGCGTCATGAAATGGAAGATCGCCGCGGACCATGCCCCCACCCCCAGCGCCAGGAACATATAGCCGACCTGGCTGATCGTCGAGTAAGCCAGCGCGCGTTTCAGGTCGGACTGCGTCAGGGCGGAAAGCCCGGCCATCAGCAGCGTGGCCGCGCCGATCACCGCCGTCGCCCCCATCACCACCGGCGCGAGCAGAAAGAGCGCGTGCATCCGCGCGATCAGGTAGACGCCCGCCGTCACCATCGTGGCGGCGTGGATCAGCGCGCTCACCGGCGTCGGCCCCGCCATGGCGTCGGGCAGCCACGTCTGCAGGGGCAGTTGCGCCGACTTGCCGAGCGCTCCGCCCAGCATCAGCGCCGCCGCCGCGACCGCCATCCCCGACCCCGCCCCCCAGAACAGCGGCGCGCGCTCCGCCACTTCCTGAATCCTCAGCGTGCCCAGTTGCGTCGCGATCAGCGCCAGCCCCAGGGCGAACGCCGTATCCCCGACGCGCGTGACGATGAACGCCTTGCGCGCCGCGCGCACGTTCGCCTCTGCCTTGTACCAGAAGCCGATGAGCAGGTAGCTGCTCAGCCCCACCCCCTCCCAGCCGAGGTAGAGCAGCAGCAGGTCGTCGGCGAGCACCAGCGTCAGCATCGCCCCGACGAACAGGTCCATGCAGCAGAAGAACCGGCTGTAGCCCTCGTCGCCGGCCATGAACTCCGTCGAGTAGAGCAGAATGAGGAAGCCAACGATCGTCACGACCAGCGTCATCACCGCCGACAGCGCGTCCAGCCGGAGAGCGACCGCCGGCGCGAAACCTCCCACGCTGATCCACGTCCAGAGAGTCCGGGTGATCCCCTCCTCCGCCCCGGCGCTCCCCGCCAGCGCGAGGCTCGCGGCAATCGCGGCCAGCGCCGAGAGGCCGACGGTCCCTGCGCCGATCGTCGCCACAAGGGGTCGCGGCATCCGCGATCCGAGCAGCGCCAGCGCCAGGAATCCGGCGAACGGCAACGCCGGGATGAGCCAGAGCAACTCAGCCATCTCAGCCTCTCATCTTGCCGGCCGCGTCCGTGGCCAGCGTCTTGAAACGGTGGTAGAACTGAAGGACCAGCGCCAGCCCCACCGATACTTCGGCCGCCGCCATCGTCAGGATGAACAGGAACATCACCTGACCGTCCGGCTGGCCCCAGCGCGCCCCGGCCGCCACAAAGGCCAGCCCGGCGGCGTTCAACATGATTTCCACGGACATCAGGACGAACACGATATTCCGCCGCATGAGCACGCCGGTCAGGCCGATCGCGAAGAGCGCCGCCGCCAGCGCGAGCGCGTGCTGGAAGGGAACGTTCATGGCGCCTCTCCTTCCCCGGCTTCCGCGCTGCGCCGCCCGAAATGGTACGCCCCGACCAGGCCCGCCAGGAGGACCAGCGCCGCCAGGTCGGCGACCAGCACGTACGGCCCGAAGAGAGCCGCGCCGACGGCTCGCGGATCGTTGGCCGCCGGCGCGGGAAATGCGGACTGCGGGGAAGCCAGCACCCAGACCATCTCCGCCAGGAGGATGGCCCCCAGGATCGCGGGGCCGAACCAGTCTGCCGGGGTGAGCCAGCGCCGCTCCTGCCGCGCCGCTTCCGCGCCGAGGTTGAGCATCATGATGACGAAGACGAACAAGACCATGATGGCGCCGGCGTAGATGATCACCTCCAGCGCGGCCACGAACGGCGCGCCCAGCGTGAAGAAGACCACCGCCACCGCCAGCAGCGACACGGTCAGGTACAGCAGCGCGTGCACCGCGCGCGACTGCGCGATCACCATGAGCGTGGCCACGACCGCCACGACGGCCGATATGTCAAAGACGGTCTCCATTTTTTACCCTGCATGCCTACGGCATCAAATCGCGCACATCCACCGGCGGCTGCTCGTTCTCCGCCGCCCCCTTGTCCTTGCCTTCGATCTGCAGCCCGGCCACGCGGTAGAAATTGTAGCCGGGATACTTCCCGACGCCGCTGATCAGCAAGTCCTCCTTCTCGTAGACCAGGTGCTGCCTCTTGTACTCTCCCATCTCCACACCGGGGGTCAATTGAATCGCGTACGTCGGGCACGCTTCCTCGCACAGGCCGCAAAAGATGCAGCGCGAGAAGTTGATGCGGAAGAATTTCGGATACCGCCGCCCGTGCGCATCCTCCGCCGCCTGGAGAGCGATGCACGCCACCGGGCAGACCGCGGAGCAGAGGTGGCACGCCACGCAGCGTTCCCCGCCGTCGGGGTCGCGCGACAGGATGATCCTGCCGCGGCAGCGGGGCGGAAGGACCGGCTTCTTCTCCGGATACTCCACCGTCACGCGCTTGACGAACGCGTGGCGCAGGACGATCCACAGGCCTTTGAACAGACTGAACATTTCAGATCCTCAAGCGCCTCGGACCAGCAGAACGGCGCCGGTCACGGCCAGATTCAGCAGCGACACCGGCAGCAACACCTTCCACCCGAACAGCATCAACTGGTCGTATCGCGGCCGTGGGAAGGACGCCCGCAGCCAGATGAACAGGCACATCAGGAACAGCGTCTTGACGAGGAACCAGACCACCGGCGGGAGGAGCGGACCCGCCCACCCGCCGAAAAAGAGCGTGACGATCATCGCCGAAACCACCGTCATGCCGACGTATTCGCCCAGCAGGAACAGGGCGAACTTCATTCCGGAATATTCCGTGTGGTAGCCCGCCACCAGCTCGTTCTCCGCCTCCGGCAGGTCCAGCGGCGAGCGGTGCGTCTCCGCCACCCCCGCGATGAAAAACACGGCCAGCCCCGGCAACTGCGGGATGCAGAACCAGAGGCTCTTCTGCGCGGCCACGATGTCGGTCAGCCGGAACGAGCCCGCCATCATCACCACGCCCATCAGCGACAGCCCCATGAACACCTCGTAGCTCAGCATCTGCGCCACCGCGCGCATCCCGCCGAGCAGCGCGTACTTGCTGTTGGAGGCCCATCCGGCCAGCGCCACGCTGTACACTCCCAGCGAGGACATCGCCAGGAAGAAGAGCACGCCGATGTTGAGGTCCGCCACCACCAGCCCCGGCGCAAATGCGATGATGGCCAGCGACGCGAGCGTCGTGACCATGATCAGCATCGGCGCAAGCACGAACACCGGCTTATCGGCGAAGGGGGGAACCCAGTCCTCCTTCATGAAAATCTTGATCATGTCCGCCACCCCCTGGAACAACCCCAGCGGCCCCAGGCGGTTCGGCCCCCAGCGCTCCTGGAACAGCGCCAGCAGCCTGCGCTCCACCCAGATGAAGCCGCCCGCGAGCGTCAAAGCGCCCAGGAGGACGGCGAAGATCGTGACCAGGCTGCGCGCCGTGTCGCTCATGGGGGCCCTCCCGTCACGCTTCGCACTCTGCCACCGGCGGGGAGTTCAACCACTTTCACTCCCGCCAGACCGGCCGGCAGGCCGAGGAGGCCCCGGGGCAAGCCCGGGATGATCCGCGCGGGAAGCTGCTGCACCGAGGAGCCGACGGCCAACTCCACCGGATCGCCCTCGCCAACGCCGCAGCGCTGCGCATCCTCGGGGCTGAGCCCCAGATAGGGGCGGGGCGCCAACTGCGCCACACCCGGCGTATGGGCGCTCAGTTCCTCCGACCCGAACACATGGTGCAACGCCACCACGAGCCATTGCCCCTCCGCAGGCTGGAAGGGGGGCGGGATTTCGGCGGCATAGCGCGCCGGCGCGTCCGCCGCCGGCTCGATCAGCCGGACTCCGGCGGGGCCGCCGCGCACCGCCCCTCCCACTTCGCCCTGGAACTTGTTAAGCGCATGATCCGAATTCCAACCCGGCGCCCAGTATCGGGGAACCAACGCCGCCGGCGGCTGGCCCTGGTATCCCTCCATCGAGAAGGCCAGCGGGGAATCCCGGTCTTCCGGGGGCGGGGGCTCGTGAACGCTTACGTCGGCTCCCATCGCCGTGCGCCCGCTGTATCGGTGCGGCTGACGCGGAATCTTCTGCCCCGCGGCGCGGAACTCCCGGCCGGGAGCGGCCTCCTTCACTCCGCTCAAACCGGGCTCCTGTGACAACGTTTGGATGAGGTCGTCCGTGGTTTGCCAGGCCGCCATTTCGGACTGCCCGGCGGCCATGCCGATTTCGCGCAGCCAGCGCCAGCTTTCCCGGACCTCGCCGCGTGCGGGATGAACGGCGAAGAACCTCTGCGCGCGCCCTTCCTGGCTCACCAGGGTTCCTTCGCTCTCGGCGAACGTGGCGCATGGCAGCGCCACCTCGGCCCTCGCCGTCGTCGCGTTCGCCAGGTGGTCGAGGACCATGAGGTGCTTCACCCCGGCGAGCAGCGCGTCGGCGGCCTCGGCGTTCAGCCTGCGATACAAGTCGTTCTCCAGGATGATCAGCGTGTCCACCTGCCCCTTCCGGACTTCCGACAGCGCCCCGGCGAGACTGCCGCCTCCCAGAAGCGCCGCGCCCGCGCTGTTGCATTCCGGCAGCACGAGAGAGAGTTGGACGTTGCGTCCCAGGCGGCGCAGCGCGGCGGCGACGGCGCCCGCCGCCTCCAGGACGGCTGGGCTGCCCGCCCCCGTCCCGGAAACCACCACGGGGCGTTCCGCCTCCCTGAGCGCCGCCGCAATGTCGCGCGCCGAAGATTTCGCCTCGTCCGACAGGTCGGGGACCTCCGGCGCGTCCGGGTCCAACGCTTTCGCCACGGCGAATCCCAGCCGGGCGATCTCCTCCGGCGCGGCGCGCCAGAGCCGCGTCGCTATGTCGTCCAGCCGCGTGCCGCAGGGCGTCGCTATGAAGATCGGGCTCTTCTCATCCTGCCCGACCAGCCGCACGGCGTCGCTGTCCCATGGCGCAATCCCGAACGCCGCCGCCACCTTGATCTTTCTCTGCATGGCGCACTGCCGAAGCGCAAAGGCGAGCATCGGCGCGGTATTTGAAACGTCCTCCCCCAGCGCCAGCGCCGCGTCCGCTTCCCGCACTTCGCGCAGGCAGGGGGTCCGAATCGCCCCCTCGCGCAACAGCCGGAGCGCCGTCGTGACCAAAGCGCGCTCCCGTTCCGGCCAGCCGATGAAGAAACGCCCCGCGCCGACCAGCGCGCGCAGCGCGAAATTCCCCTCCAGCGACGCGCGCGGCGAGCCGATGCCCAGGACTCTCCCCCCGTTGCGAAGCAGTCCGGCCACGTAACTCACGGCCTCCGCGGACGGAATCGGACGCGGTCCCTCCGCGCCGAGGCGCAGGGGGTGGCGCAATCGCAAATCGCTGTTCTCATATTCATACCCGTATCGCCCCCGGTCGCAGAGGAAGTACCCGTTGACCTCCTCGTTGAAACGGTTCCGGACGCGGCGCAATTCCCCGTAGCGCTCGCCGGGAATCGTGTTGCATCCCAGCGAACAATGAACGCAGACCGAAGGCGCCGTCTGCAGGTCCCACTTCCGGGCGTAGTGCCCCTTGAGCGTCTTATCCGTGAAGACGCCGGTCGGGCAGACCTCCACCAGGTTGCCGCTGAACTCGCTCTCCAGCGGACCATCGACCTGGCGTCCGAAGTAGACGTGATGATGCCAGCCGAACACGTCCAGGTCGCGCCCGCCCGCAAGCTCCCGATAGTACCGCACGCACCGGTAGCAGGCGATGCAGCGGTTCATCTCGTGGTTGACGAACGGTCCCATATCCTGGTTGCGGTGGGTCCGTTTCCGGACGCGCGCCCTGCGGCAGACGTGCCCCGTCATGACGGTCATGTCCTGAAGATGGCATTCGCCCCCCTCGTCGCAGACGGGGCAGTCATGCGGGTGGTTGACCATGAGCGCCTCGATGACCCCCGCGCGAAACGCCCGCGCCTCCGGGTCCTCGATGGAGATGCGCATGCCCTCCGTTGCGGGGGTCATGCATGACATGATGATTTTTCCACGCGTGTCCTTCTCGTCCTTGAACTGTTTCACCGCGCACTGCCGGCACGCTCCCACGGAATGCATCGCCGGGTGCCAGCAGAAGTAGGGGAGATTGAACCCGAGCGACAGACACGCCTGGAGCAGATTCTGCCCCTCCTTCACCGAGTACGCCGCGCCGTCTATGTGGAGCGTGGCCACCATTATCTCCAGGGGCATCGTTTATCGCGGATGTGGCGCTCAAACTCCTCGCGGAACAGCTTCAGCGCGCTTTGGAGCGGCTCCACCGCGCCCGCCGCCAGCGCGCAGTAGGTGTGTCCCGGAGCCATGAGCCGGCAAAGGTCGGCCAGAACGTCCAGATCGCCCGGCTCGCCGCGCCCCTCCTCGATCGCATCGAGAACCTGCGCCGCCCAGGGCAGGCCGTCGCGGCAGGGGGTGCACCATCCGCAGGACTCGCGCGCGAAGAAGCGCTCCAGGTTCCTCACCATTCCCACCGGGCAGGTGTGGTCGTCCAGAATGATCATCGTCCCCGTGCCCATCCGGCTGCCTGCCTTCGGCACCGAATCGAAGTCCATCTTGACGTCGAGGTGCTCGGGGCCCAGGAAATCCGTGGAGGCCCCGCCGGGCAGCACGCCGCGGAACTTCAGGCCGTCGCGCATTCCCCCGGCGTGCTCCTCGAGAACTTCCCGCAGGGGCGTTCCCATCGGCAGTTCCCAGAGCCCGGGGCGCTTCACTTTCCCGCTGGCGCCGTAAATCTTGGTGCCGCCGTCGCTGGAGCGGCTGATCCCCTTGTACCACTCCGCCCCGTTCAGGATGATATGCGGCGCGTTGCACACCGTCTCCGTATTGCTCACGATCGTCGGCAAGCCCCACAACCCGGCCAGTTGCGGATGAGGCGGCTTGTTGCGCGGATTGGCGCGCCGGCCTTCCAGCGCGTTGATCAGCCCCATTTCCTCGCCGCACATGTATCGTCCCGCGCTGATGTGCAGCGACAGTTCAAGCGCCCAACCTGAGCCGAGAACGTTCTTCCCGGCGTATCCCGCGCCGTAGGCCTCCGCTATCGCCCGGCGCAGGACGCGGGCGGCTTTCGCGTACTCCGCCCGGAGGAAGATGTACCCCACGTCCGCCTCCACGGCGTACGCGCCGAGCAGCGCCCCCTCGACCACCTGGTGCGGGTTCCCCTCCATGAGCATGCGGTCCTTCCACGTCCCCGGCTCCATCTCGTCGGCGTTGACCACGAAATAGCGCGGCCTTCGGACGCGGTCCGCTTTGGGCATGAACCCCCATTTGAGGCCGGTCGGGAACCCCGCGCCGCCACGGCCGCGGAGGTTCGATTTCTTCACCTCCTCCACTACCGCGGTGGGCGTCATTGCGCCGAGCGCCTTGCGCAACGCCTGATAGCCGCCCGCCGCCTCGTATTCTCCGAGGGAGAGGGGCTCCCCGTCCGGACGCATCATTTTCGTGAGCGGTTTTTCCATGGCGCGGCAGCTTCTACCTGTACTGTTCGAGAATTCGGTCAATCTTCTCCGGCGTCAAGTCGCCGTGAATTTCCTCGTCCACCATCATCGCCGGTGCGCGGTCGCATGCGCCGAGGCATGCGGTGGGCAGGATGGTGAACCGCCCGTCGGCCGTGGTCTCGCCAAGCGTGATGCCCAGCCGCCGGGTGAGATGCTCCAGCGCCGTTTCATGCCCCATGACCCAGCAGACGACGCTGTCGCACAAGAGAATCACGTGGCGGCCGACCGGCTTGCGGTAGATGAGGCTGTAGAACGTCGCCACGCTATCGAGCTCCGCCGGCGTCATGTCGACCAGCGCGGCCACTTCGCGGAGCGCTTCATCGCAGACCCAGCCGCGCCGGCGCTGAACGATCCTCAGCGCGTCCACGCAGGCCGCGCGGGCATGCCCGGCGCGCTTCACTTCCTCCGCGATTTCTTCCTTTTCCGACTCGGTCAGCACGCTGGATTCTCCCGCCTATCGGTCCACGTCCGCCAGCACGTAGTCAATACTTCCGAGGATGGCAATCAGGTCCGACACCATCAGCCCCCGGCTGATCAGCGGCGTCATCTGTATGTGCGGGAAGGAGGGGGTGCGTATGCGCACGCGGTACGGCATCGTATTCCCGTCGCTGATCAGGTAGTAGCCGTTGCTGCCTTTCGCCCCTTCGATTCCGTGGAACGCCTCTCCCGCCGGGATGACCGGCCCCCAACTGACGTTCAGAAAATGGTGAATGAGCGTCTCGATGTCATGCATCGTGCGCTCCTTGCGGGGCGGCGTCGTCAGAGGGTGGTCCGATTTGTACGGCCCCGCCGGCATGTTGCGCACGCACTGCTCGATGATTCGCAGGCTCTGGCGCATCTCCGCCACGCGCACCACCGCCCGGTCGTAGCAGTCTCCGTTCTGCGCCGTCGGGACCTCGAAATCGAACCACTCGTATCCGGAATAGGGGCGTTTCTTGCGGAAGTCCCACTCCAGCCCGCACGCGCGCAGCCCCGGCCCTGTCACGCCCCATTCAATCGCCTCGTCGAGGCTGTACCGGCCGATCCCTTTCGTCCGCCCCTTGAAGATGCTGTTCCGCATGACCAGGCCGTCATAGTCCTTCAGCCGGGCGGGGAGGTAGGCGAGGAACTCCCGCATGAGCCGGTCCCACCCCTCCGGCAGGTCCTGCGCCACCCCGCCGATGCGGAACCAGTTCGGATGCATTCTTCCGCCGCAGATCGCCTCCACGACGTCGAAGGCGCGCTCGCGGTCGTTGAACATGTAGAACACCGGCGACATGGCCCCCAGGTCCGCCGCAAACGTCCCGTACCAGACCAGGTGGCTGATGATGCGGAACAATTCCGACATCATGACGCGAATCGTCTTCACCCGGTCCGGCACTTCGATTCCCGCCAGCTTCTCCACCGCGAGCAGGTACGCCAGATTGTTGAGCGACCCGGCCAGGTAGTCCACCCGGTCCGTATAGGGGATGTACGTGTGCCAGGACTGCCGCTCCCCCATTTTCTCCGCTCCGCGGTGATGGAAGCCGATGTCCGGCACCACGTCCACAATCTCCTCTCCGTCCAATTGCAGCACCAGCCGCAGGAGACCATGCGTGCCGGGGTGGTGCGGCCCCAGGTTCAGGAACATGAAATCCGTATCCGCGCCGTGACGCTTGAGCCCCCATTCCTCGGGGTGGAATTGCAGGCGCTCCTGCTCGGCGGTCTCCTTCTCGTCGGGCAATCGGAACGGCGGCATCTCCGTTGCGCGCGCGGGGTGTTCCTTGCGCAGGGGATGTCCCTGCCAGGTCGCCGGCATCAGGATGCGCCTGAGGTGCGGATGCCCCTCCACGCGGATCCCGAACATGTCCCACAGTTCCCGCTCGTACCAGTTGGCCGAAGGCCATAAGTCCGTCACGGTGCGGATGGCCGGAGAGTCCCCCTTGAGCGCCACCTTGATCCGGATGTCCTCGTTCCGGTCGAAGGAGAGCAGGTGGTAGATGACGGTGAAATCGCTCTCCGGCTGGCCTTCGCGCCGGGTGCGAGTGCGCTCGTCAATCGCGGTCAGGTCGTAGAGCATGCGATACGGGCCGGGCGCCTCCGTTTTCAGGTAACGGAGCAGCTCCGCCGCCCGGCCGGCGGGCGCCCAGAACGTCGGCAGGCCGTCGCGCGTGGCCTGCGCCGTCAGCGCCGCCTCGCCGAAGCGCGCCTGCAACTCGCTGAAAACCCCCGGACGCTCATTCATCCGTTCAGACCTTATCCGGCGGACGCAGTTCGGTCATCCGCTGCCGTTCCGCCCGTTTCATGTCGCGCTGACAGGGCATCTCCGGGCGGAACACTCCCTGCGGCCCCGCCACCCAGCTCAAGGGCCGCCGCTCCTTCCCGACCTCGTCGGCCAGGAGCAGGAGCCCTTCCATGAACGCCTGCGGACTCGGCGGACAGCCCGGCACGTACAGGTCCACGGGAAGGAATTTGTCCACCCCCTGCACCACGCTGTAGATGTCGTACATGCCGCCGGAGTTGGCGCACGAACCCATCGAGATCACCCAGCGCGGCGCCATCAGCTGCTCGTACAGCCGCTGGATCACCGGCGCGACCTTGACGAAGACCGTTCCGGCAATCACGATCAGGTCCGCCTCGCGCGGAGAACTGCGCAGCACCTCCGAGCCGAAGCGCGCCACGTCATACTTGCTCGTCATGCTCGTGGCCATCTCGACGTAGCAGCAGGAGAGCCCGAAGTTGAACGGCCAGAGGGAGTGTCCCCGCCCCCAGGCCGCCAGGTCTTGAAGACGGGCCATGACGACGTTCCGGCCCAGTGCCTCTTCCAGCGTTCCGTCGCCGCCGTGACGAATGCGCGCCGTGTCAGGTGGAGCCATTCTGTTTTCCCGTTTCGTTGCAGGAACGCTTCCTGTTCGGGCTCGTCCCCCAATCCAGCGCGCCGGCCCGCCAGAGGTAGACCAGCGCCACCAGCAAAATGCCGATGAAGATCATGGCCGCGGCGTAGCCGGCCCACCCCGTCGCACGGAACGAGACCGCCCACGCCAGCACGAATGCCGTTTCCACGTCGAAGATGACGAAGAACATCGCAACCAGGTAGAACTTGGCGGAGACGCGCAGCCGCGCGGAGGTGGTTTGCAGGATTCCCGACTCGTACGGCTCGCCCCTGGCCTTTCCCTCATGCCGTTCCCCGAGCAGGTACGACAGAGTGACGATCCCTGCCACAATGGCAAGCGTCGCCCCGAGATACACCGCCAGAGGCCAGAGCGTCGCCATGGGCCATTCCTCACAAGTTGCCTTCCCCACCGAATTTACGCCTGTATCCAATCAATGCTATGGCGGGAGCGCTGGTGAGTCAAGCACGACCTTGGAATCCCTTTAACGGACCGAAAAGCGTGCAGGAAGGCTTGCTGCGTCAGTGCGCGGGTTCCTCCGCAGGCTCCAGCGGGCTGGTTTCGACGGTGACGGTGGTGGCGTTCATCAGGGCGCGGAGCGCTTCGGCGGCGGCGCCGCAGTAGATGTTCAGGTCGGTGGGGGAGCGGCGGAAGGCGCCCTGCGCCATTTGCGGGCGGCGCAGGTAGAAGGAGTTCTCCGGGCGGTACTGCATGTTGATCAGGAAGGCGGCCGCGGCGCGCAGCGGCTCGTAGAATTGCTCGCGCGGACGGTGCGAGAGCAGGGCGGCTTCATACGCGGCGGCGAGCCCGCAGGCGGATGAGGCGCTGCTGAATGTGTACGGG
>Ga0114951_10001604_pt1 | contig 27490 bp, 5 predicted proteins | sample AM7aDNAmetaG_FD_88677 | JGI IMG/M metagenome (GOLD analysis project Ga0114951, IMG submission 88677) | Freshwater microbial communities from Finland to study Microbial Dark Matter (Phase II) - AM7a DNA metaG | ecosystem: Environmental > Aquatic > Freshwater > Lake | place: Finland: Lake Alinen... | reverse complement strand
GTCCAAAGCCCAGGGATCAGTCAGCGGGAAGCGCAGCAAAAGCTGTGGCAGTACATGAAAGATCTCAATAAGGTTCACGGAAGTCTTGCGGAAATATTCCGTGAGGCTCGGAAAGTCGTTGCGGATAAAGGAGTCGAGGCGTTTCGCCGGGAATCACTTCCGCGGATCACAACGGAATATGAGAAAGGAGTAGAGATCGTTGACGCTATTTATGGCATTCCCTTCGATTTCCGGATACAGGAACCGGAACTCCGTGCGTCTGTCGAAACATTCCTTGGCAATATTTTGAATAAGGCGGGACTCAAACGCGGAATAATGCGATTTGTTTCTCAGAAAAAAAATGCGCTTTTCGTTGTTTGGGGAATCGACGGAACTTCGATGAGGTCATTTTATATTGATAAAGATGTTCGGATACGAAGCCTGGCGTTGGTGCAGGCCCCTGAAAAAGGTGTTGATGTTGTGGGCGGACATAAAGCTTGGGTCGAGGTGGATGCTCTTTTGGGTGAGTCGGACCAGGAGAAGAACATTCGCACGAAACTTGAAATTGCATTTTCAAAACTGACAGCTGATCCGGAATGGAAGGAACTCGTAAAAAAAATACATGAACGCGGCTATTTTGAGTTTGCCAATCTGATGAGCCGTATCCGGCACAACAGCAGTATTGATGTTATGAAAAGAAGCTTCGTGCAATCGAGTCTGAGAACTTTATCGCGAGAAGGGGATCAGCCCGCTCTGATGCGAATGCTTGAAAACAACTACGAAGGACAGCAAGCTATTCAAAAAAGAAATAGCACCTGGATCAAGCTTTTGGAAAAAGGCGCTCAACTTCAACGGATGGATGTGGCGCCTTTGATCCTGGAAATGGTTAGACACTATGAGCCCGCTGCAAAGGAAAAAGGACTGGGGATTTCCTTCGAATCGGACCCTGGCAAACACGTCGCGGATCTCGTGGACCCGAATCTTCTCAGGCTTGTTCTGGATAACGTGATCGGGAATGCCGTCAAGTACAGCGATCGGGGGAAGATCGGCGTCACGGTTCAGCATGGGAAAATTCTTTCCGATTATGCGTTTAACAAGTGGCTCGAAGGCATCGTAATCCGTGTTTCAGACGAAGGGATCGGGATCCCGCAGAAAGAAATTTCATGGATCTTTGGCGATGGATACCGGGCCTCCAATGTTTTGGACCGGCCGGGTACGGGGCTTGGTTTGAATATCGTTTCTAACGCGGTTATTGCCATGTCGGGTGAAATCCAGGTCACCTCCGAACCTGGCAAGGGGACAACCTTTACCCTTTTTCTGCCCGAAGCAAACTCTCGGATATCAAAAAAGGAAGCGAAGCCCTCCGAAGCGACTAGTGATGACGTTGTGCAATTCTATTCGCACTCCCAATCTTCAAGCGTCATCGTCCGTGTCTTGAGGAATTTGTTTAAAATAAAGTCATTAACTTTGACTTATGTGCGCGCAGATGAAAAGGGGCAGGAACGGCGCGAAGAAACATCTGTCGAAGATCTGATGCGAGAGGAAGATGAAGGGGGTGATTTTTCTTCTGGGGAAACGATACGGATCCACGCCCGAAGTAAAATAATTCCTGAAAATATTCTTAAAAAAATCGCGGATCATGTGGCGGGTATTTTTAGCGATTACCGCGACCTTGAAATTGGAACTGGGAATGAAGGCGCGTTTGATTTTGTTGAGGGCCGCTTAGAGCCGCGCAGAGTAGCTTTTGAAAATCAACCCGAAATCGCCTCGCTTATAGCTGCTTTCCGCTCCGAGGTGCGTACTCCAATCCCAGCCAGCGTGGAACAAACGGATTTATTTGATCTTACGGCGGATGTCTTGGCGATGGGGCTGGGACAAGCATTTCACAGACTGGCGTTGGCGGTCAATAGTTTCCGGTTTGCTCAGGAAAGACTGCCTTTAGGGTTTTTTTGGAACAAACTCTGGAAAAAGGCTGTGGAAGAACGTCCGCAGTATTTCCATGAACTGGTGGCGGAGACGGCCAAACGTGTCGGTATGCTTTTGCCTCAAGGTTGGGAGATGCATGACGGGGAGCAACTTGTAAGAAAAATACTGAACGACGGGTATTTTGAAAAACTTAACACCGCGGTGCAGGAACGGCTAAAGGCCATGCCCACGGAAGATGTTCCGGATTTTGGAAATATCGTCCCATGGGATGTGCTTATTAATCCTCAAACAGAGGAGGTCCTGATTGTTAGATTTAATAATGGCCGGGTAATGATCGCCGATTGGATCGACAGCAGTTCTAGTGCCCGCTACGATTTGAGTAATGTTGAAGAGCTAAAAACTTGGCGCCGGGTCCGCAAGAGTATCGAGCGTTTAGCTAAGAGCGACTCGACAAAAAAAACCGTTGATGACCCGGTCCAAAATAGGGCGAAAGGACGCACTGGGGAATGGATCGTGATCAGGCCTGTCCGGCCCTTAAAAAAAATCGTGGTGGTGGAAACAGGGAAGTTTTTCTTTGAGAAATTCACAAAACGTTATCTGGCAAAGAAAATGCTGAAGACGGGCGTGGAAGTCATTTTCTTTGATTCCGGTACGGAGGCCCGGAAGTATCTTTTGGGACATCCGGCCGATGTGGATCTGATCATCACGAATCTTAATATGGGGCGCATGCGCGGTGAAGACCTGATCCGGAATTTCCGGAAGGAAGAACTGAGAAAAAAACTACGGCCTGTCCCGATCATTATTTTCAGTAATGAAAAACTTAAGGAAACCGCGCTGCCAGAGAATTCCGTTCATATGCATAAAGACGGGATGCAGCTTCTGGAGACCCTCGCCGGGATTGGTGTCGTTTCCTCAAAAAAAGTCCGGGAAATGAATTCCTCCAAACGGCGGTCCTTGATGTCCCCTGATTCACTTAAGGCGGTTCCGCTCTGGGCGAAGTCCGTCACAAGTGCCGCGGCGTTCGGAAAGTATATCGATCAACTCTTGGTGGGTATTCGCCGGTCTGCGGGTGAGGGCCGGGAAGTGCTTCTCGCCTCGATTTTGGAAGGTCCGGAGAAGTATGAAAAATACGGAGATAGTTTTTACCGTCCGCTTTATGAATTCTTTTTTGAAAGACTGCGGCTGGATTTTGACGGCGCCGAAGGATTTATCGGGGCGTGCCGGGCGATTCTCGCCGCCCGCGGTTTTCCGGGACTGCGTGAGGCTTTTGATATACAGGGTTCATCTCTTTTTCATTATTTGAAAGAGAACCTCAGAGAGAGCCCAAACACGAAAAATGCTTCCATCGAAGTCTACGGAGAGCTCCTGTTCCTTTTAAGCGGGAACATCGAGGATTATCTTGGGCTTTTTTATGATGTGATCATCCGGACGCGGCCGGAAGTGTCCTTTGCGCGGGCTGGGCAGCCTTCCAATCATGTGCGGGCCGAAAGCATCCAACAGCTCTCTCCACGGGATCTCGTGTTTGGGAATGCCGCGGGGATAAAGTTTTATAAAGCGTTACACTCGATGCTGACTGACAAAACGAATATCCAGTACAGCTTCGATCCCGTGAAAAATTCCGGAAATGAGAGGTCCCGGAAAATTCTGGAAGCTGTGAAATACTGGAAAGCCGAGCCGTGGGGCGAAGGGGCTGCCGCGCGGGACGGCCGGGTCGAGAATTTTCTCAAGACGACGGTCGTGATCGTTCAGGAATCGGCCATGCCGCTTATCGTCGCGGATCCCGAGCATAACGTCGTGCGTGTGGTCCACGGGGAGCGGTTGCCCCAGGCCTTGAGCATCGCCTCATCGTTCATCGATGGGCTTGATATAGCCAGGCCTGAGGACATGAAACGGTTGGCGTTTCTGCTCGATTTTTTTCAAACCTGGATGGATGACTATGAACAGGTCCGTGCTGCCGGGAAGATTACCGGGAAAACTCCGGATGAGATCTCCAGAGAAGCGGAATCCGTCCGCAGGGATTTTAATGCCGGATTTCTCGGGATGAGGGGGAATTATTTTATCGGCAAAGATGAATTTGCAAAGGAAATGAACGTGATGATGAAAAAGCAGATCCTCACGCGGTACGCGAATTATTTGCCTCAGTTGATCCGTGACGAAGCGAAGATGGAAGAATCCATGGCCAAGGTAAAGTACGTTCGCGGAAAAACAATTCCTGGGACAATGCACGATTTTGAAGTGATGCAAGTTCTTAGAAAGACAAGAGAGATCGCAGAAGAGGACGTAGCGCGCTTCAGGGAAGCGGCCCTGAAAAGCGGTACGGATGAATCGGCGAGTATCATGGAGCCCCTAGCGAAAATGAAAGGAATCCCCGCCGAAGAATTGGCGGCAGCAGTGAAAGAAGTTGCGCGGAAAGAAGACAATATTTCAAAAAGTAATGCGTTCGTGGGTGTTTATCAACAATGCAAATCGATCCTGTGGCGTCTTGAAGCCATCGGCATGCATTCACGGACGCGGCCCGTTCTGGCGAAGCTGATCTATGCCCTGACAGGGATCCAGCGTTATGACGAGTCGGGGGGGCTTTCTTGGATCGAGCATCTTGACTTCATTCTTTTACTTTTACGTGCCGGTCTGTGGGCTCAGGCCAAGAACGAGCTGGAGATCCTTCTGACGCGGAGGAGCACCCCGGTCGATCATATCGAGGATATTCTTTCGGCCGGGGGACTTGGATTAAGAAAGGGTTATCCCTCGGTCATTCCGCCCGAATACTTAAGCGAGTTGAAGAAGATCCATGACCAGAATATGGAAGTGACGGCCGGTTTAAGTTTTTCCAAGGTTCTGGACCGCGTCATGGATGCCGAATACGCAGCCGCGGTGCCCGAGCAGAAAGTTTCGATCAAGGAATACGTGATTCACATGAGGAGCGCTTTGGAGCTATTTCGCAGTGTTCCGTTTGGAAGTTTGAAGCAGGAGGATCTTGAGGACCTTTACAAAGGGATTCCTCAAAAAGTGGTGCACCATAAGATCCTTAACAGGGATTCCCAGGGGCCTGAGACTTCTAAAATTCAATTTCGCTCCGAGATGCGGGGGAATGGCTTAACCGAGGAGGGCCATAAGCCGGATAAGGAGTACTTTGGGAAGGCTATTAGGGCGCATGGCGGTATTCGAGCATTGGCAAAGGCACTCAAAGCTCAAGGGCAAGATTATTTGTCAGGATTGACGATACCGACCATTGAGACTTATCTCGCGGCGTGGTCTTCTCCTGATAAAAAAGGGGTGCCATCGCAGCAAGCCATTGACGAACTGCGCGCTTTTCTCAGAGATCAAGCGCTTTTTTCCAGGATAAAGCCCGCAAAAAAATATGTCAAATTAAACGAGATCCCCGAAGAAATAAAGAAAAAGATTATCCGGTGGTATTTTGGAGAACAGGTCCGAGTCGGAGATGAGCTCGCTGTTCAGATCGTTCCCGGCGGGAAAAGACGTTTTTATGACGGGAAAGCCACGGCCATTTTTAATTTCTCAGAGCTTATCCCGGAGGCTGGTCCGGGCGCCATGGAAATTTGGGATACCTCATGGAGATTTGTCCGGAATCCTGCCGCGGTCGGGAGCAAAAAAACCGTTTTCTCCCAGCTTGAAATCTATCGCGTATCAGGTGAAGGAAAGCCCGGACGTTTGATAAAGAGATATGGACATTCGGATCTTCAAGCCAAAGCCATGTCAAAGGACAGAGAAAACAATATCAGTCCGATCGTTAACTTGGATGAGGATGATATTTACAGGGTTTATACCGGTCAATCCACGGAGTTTGTGAAGCCGGGATGTTATGTAAAGGCCAGCCTTCAAAAAGATCAGGAGACCTCAGGGATGGTAACTTTGTCAGTTTATGGAACAAGAATGCGATTTAGAATTCCTTCTGAGTTCATGCCGCAGGATCTTGCGGACGTGATTCCCGTGATCCGCGTTGAAGTGGAGAAAGATCCCGCCCAGGAAATGGGAACCCGTAAAAAAAAGCTGGCAGTTTATTTACTTCCTCGCGATGTCTCTCTCCTTAAGGACGGTTCGCCTGATTTTGAAAAAGCGAAACAAGACGGTAACTTTGTGAGACGCTATTCGGGAAAGAAAATGATCCGGACGTCCGTCCCACGGCTCAAATTCGGACAGATAATAGATGAAGTGCTTCAGACACAAGTACCGGAGATTACAAGACTTACCGGAATCGATGGATCTGAGTTCCGTGGGGGCTTGCGCAGGAGCCTTTTTCCTGTAGCGAGGGAGAGCGCTGCCGGTCTTTCTGACGCTCTATCCTTGGCTGCAAGAGTGGTGATCGTTGCTCAATCGCTCAGGCAAGAGATTGCGGAGATTATCGCTGACTACTTAAGAAAAAATGGATCAGTTGCATTGGAAGAAGCGGATGTTGCTTCCGCAACAGCAGGAAGCCACTCCCAGGTGCGTCCTTCACTCGAGAACACACCCAGTGCGAAACTTGGGGATCCCAGTAGCACACCCCTGTGGAACAAAGGTGAGGCTCGCTCAGAGATGCGGATGGATGAGTCAGTGCCTGAGGGTTACGCGGCGGAGCTTTCGAAATTTCTCCACGGTTATAAAGGACACGCGCTGACGCTGAAGGATCTCTTGAAGGACGCCGTTGCTGAAGGTTCGCAGGCCTGGCAGGGCTGGCTCAAGGGGAAGGAGGGAGACAATCGTCTGCTTGCTCTTCTTAGCTCTTCCGAAGTTTCCGGCGCAATCGAGGCATTCTCACCCTGGGCCATTCGTGCGATCACAACACTTCGGGCTATGGGCATACTGTCGAACCGCGGTCCTGATCCTTTGCATGCCACCGTCGCAGACGATGTTTTTGGGGATCTCTATTTCTACGATCACGGACTAAAAGGAACAAACCTGCTGAGCTTCCGGGCTGACGGTGCTTTGGGTCAAGCCGTGAATTTAATCGTGAACTCCGAGGATCCTGCGAATGCCGTTGCCAGGATCTATACCGTCTATCCAACGGGATGTGTGTGGTCAGGCACCGTGACTGGACGTTATGGGAGTAGAAAAGTACGGGCAGCAGGGGACATTCATCCCGAGGTGATCGGTTTCGCAAGTCAGTTTTTCAAATCTCTTCCGGAACTCCGGGGTATTGAGCAGAAGGGTATGGGGGGGGATCCTAAAAATCCTTACTGGGAACTTTCTTGGCAGGTGTATTATGAATTTGTCACTAGCCATGGAAATAAAAAAATATCATTCGGTGGCGCTTACGGTGTCGATCCTCTCTTTAGGGGTGTTTCCCGAGAAGATGGAGGGTTCTGGGAGGTGAGTCCTGATGATGACTACCCTTACCGCATATATCTTAGGCCGCTCCCCCCTGCAGGGGCACTGAAATGGGAAATGCCTCTCGCGGGCGCCGCGAAACAACTTTATTGGAGCAATTTATTTCCATCTAGCGAAAAAAACCATGTAGGCCAGCTTCCGGATTTTTATGACATCTTAGTAACAAGCGGGATCCTGCACAAGGATACGGTGGGGCCCGTATTAGAACTCGGTGGCGGGAATAAACCCCTTTCGGGATTTTTCTCGGGGCGTCCTCAAGTGGTTGTTCTCGACAGGGGGCTTCGAACGGATCGGGAGGAGGCCGGCCATACTCTTTTCGTAAGGGCAGATGTTGAAAATTTAGCCGAATTACCCACCGATTCTTTTAGCGCGTTCCTTGGCATCGACAAATTATCAGAGTTTTGGCCGTTTAGGACAGTTGTGCTGGCGAATCTCCTCAATTATGTCGATGCCGCTAAAGTATTGAATCAGCTTTCGGCAAAGGTTGCGCCGGGCACCCTGATCATTGTGCAAAATGACGTCAGACAAGGCACGGAATCTGCTTTTTCGATCAAAGGCGCTAAATCAAATCGCCAGCTCTATGATGCGGTGATAGCAGCGGGTTTTGACATCGCTCAGCTCGATGGTGATGATGGCCCGCTGAACTTTTCTCCTTTCTCGGTAACGGTGCCTCATGAAATCAAACCTGTGAAGCCAGAGGAGCTGGATGATTTCACAGGCGAACTCTTCCTGGCCGCCCGCAAGCCATCCCACTCCGAGGTGCGTCTTTCATCCGAGAACACACCCCGTGCGAAACTTGGGGATCCCAGTACCACACCCCGGGTGTGGAACAAAGGTGAGGTTCGCTCAGAGATGCGGAAAGAGGCGAAAGAGATAGTGGCGCTTCTCTTTCAAAACACGCAACCCGATTTGATCAAGGCCGCGGGGCTACTCAAGGATAAAGATGAGGAAGAAAAACGGGATATTTTGGAAGATGTCGGTTATTGGTTCGATGATCATATGGGTCGATTGATAAATACCTATGATGGAGTGTGGCACTCGAAAAACGTGGATGCTCACGGACTTTACAGGATCCGACATGAGGCTTCTGAACATTGCACGACCTTTGACTCGTTCCTTGAAGGGCTTCTGAGAGATGACTGGATATCGAGAATACGGATCGAAGCGTTGCGGGAAAGTGTGGTCCAGCAACGCATCTTGATCGCGGGGCTTCCGGTGACCGATAGTGAGAACGCTTCCAGGGAGTCCTGGCGGGCTAAAATCGAAGAGGCTGACCGAACAGGCATCCCGGTCTACGATCTTGATGACGAGATCCGGAAAAGGGTTGAGTTTCTTGAGGAGCATGCTGAATATCTTAAGATTGTTAATCGAGCTCTCAGTGAACAGAAGGTACAGCCTCTCTTTGATTGGCTCTCCAGGATTGAGGAGCTTGAGGGATTCGAAAAAGAGGACCTCAAGACCCGTTACTGGGTTTCACCTGAAACCCGGGACTTGTTTCAGGCGGTTCTTTTTGATCTTGATCGCAGAAAACGTAACGCGGATGCCATTAAGCTTGTCGACCTTCTGGTCGCTCAGGTGAATTCCGGGGATATGTTGGATAACCGGCCGAACAACATTGCATCTCCGGATCTGTATGCGCGGCCGAGTGCCCGGCTAGTGGCGGTTACTTTGTGGGGACTTCTTGATGACTCCGAAGGTCAACCCTATGGGAAAAAAGGCGTGGAGGTTCTTCGTGCCAAGAATGTGAAGCAACTTCTCCTAATGCGCCAGAAGCAATATAACGGGTGGGTCCGGGATGTGCCAGTTGAAAAATTCTACCAGTTGGCTGAAGCGGTGATCGTTGAAGAAGAATTCGACGATTGGTTCTCGAAATTGCGCACGAGTCCGGGCGAGATGTCGGCCGGAGCGGGCGATTCGATGGATATGGAATTCCAACTGCCTTCTTATCGCAGGCCCTGGGTCTCCTTGGAGCGTTTTTATATACTGCGGGTCGAAGCACACGCGAAATCCACCGAAGCGCAGATTCGAAAACTCGTTGAAGCGGAATTTAAAGACGCTGTCCTCGATGAGCCTTTGAAAAAAGAGGTTATCCAAGGACTTCCGAAGCTTCTGTGGCGTGACGTGACTCTTTTTCGCTCCGAGATGCGGGAAAACGTGGCGGACACAAAGGGCGGTGGACTTTCGCGGAAGGAAATTGGCCTAAAACACAACACCAGCGAAGCCTCTGAATCGAGAGCGATAAGAAACGCCAATCTTTTAGCTAGTGAGATTCTAAAAAGGGATGCAAGGGTCGCTAATCGCGGGAACCTACAAGCCAAAAAGCCCGCGGTTCCCGCGGAGGTCCGTCCGGATCCCGGATTTTTTGACAAAAGCCAGAACTCAGCATCTGGCCGTTCTGAAATGCGGAGCGATGTTCCGATACCGTCGATAGTCGGAAAAATACTGAAAGTTCATCGGAAGCCTTCTGATTGGAAGGGGTGGGATTTGCTGAGCATGGAAATGGATGAATTCCTGAGAATGGTACGGCAACAGGAAGCGGTTACCCGGGCTATCCAGGCAGCCCGGAAAATGCTTAATCATGTGCAGGATATTTATCCCGCTGTTCGCCTGGTTCTCCAGGCATCATTGATCCAGATGATGATGGTGAGCAAGATTATCACTATCCCTAATGTTCCGGAATCCGGGACATTGCGTGAGAGACTCATTCACAAGCTGCGTAAGGAACGCTTGCGTTCGGGTTTCAATTATTTCTTCACGTTTGATCCGGGGGGGTATCGTGAAGGAGATCTCACCAAACTGAACGGTGTCGGTCCGGAAGTCTCCCTGGAAAGAAGCCGGAAACCGTTCTATGCCGAAGAGCTTGTGGAATTGGAAAAGCTTGGGATGAGCCCCACCATGGAACCTGTTTTTTTGGCGGATGCGATGCTCACCGCAGGTGTTAGTTCTGTGGAAGTGGTTCCGGGGGCCGGGCAGGCACCCTCCCATCTGGTGGTTCGTTTCGAGCAACCCCTCGTCCATGGAGCGTTGCAGTACTTAGCTCCGGTTTTCTCTTTAAGCTTTGTGATCTTGAAAAATTCGGGTATGCCAGAATCTGGGAATATCGAAAGCCGTGCTTCGGAACTGAAAAAATATGAGATCACGGAAGGAAAAGGAGAAGATATTGGCGGAAGAAGGAAGACCTCTGTGGTGCGAGAGCTGGTCCATCTGGCTTTTCAAGGCCGGGTAGCATTACGGTGCCGTTATCTAGTTAACCCCCAGCGTTATACAGTGTTTGCCGATGTCGTTGGATTGAACGCGCAGGATTCTGAGGCGATGAAATCATGGTATTACGAGTATTCCGATCCGGCTGTGGATGATCAGCTGCAGACCTATCCCATGTGGTGGCCGGCACCTATCCGTGCAGAGGCTGAAAAGCAACTTGAAGAACAAGCGGACGCCGATTCGTTTTTTGAGGATCGAGGACTCACCAGCCCGGGGATTCACTTTCCTGCCGTGCGCCAGCGGATACAAAATATTAAAAAACAGCCCGGGACTCTTCAGTTTCTGGACCAGGCTCGGACATCGACGCAAAAGGGCGGTATGGACCAAGGATATTGGAGCCCGAGGGTCCTTCTCCGGATTTTGACGGCATTGTCCGAAGTGAAAATACGGAAAGTGATTCAACCCTCCTTTGAGCAACGGATCAGGAGCGGATCCTCCCGCTTGAGGCTCGCCGATAGACTGCTGCAGAGGTTGATGCCTTTCTTGTCCGTTCGTAAGGATTTGATCGAGCTCGTGTTGAGTTTTATGCCTCAGGACAGGGCTGCCGCTATCCGGGAAATGATGCGATCGAAGCCGGCAGTTGTGCTGCTTCCCAGGCGGCAGGAGCTCTACACTCCGGAATTTCTGATCCCGTCTGACAAATATTCCTCAAATGCTGGCCGAATCGAGGAGTTTTTGTCTGCGCGACATGTTCTCGAGAAATCATTGGATGCCGAAACAAATATTCGCGAAGCACTGGAGGGGCCTGAAACTGCCGTACTCACGGATTATTTTACCGTGGAGTTTATTATCCTCCTACTTTCAAAAATCCTTTCAGAAAGTTGGAAGCCGGACATTCAGGCCGTCCGGTCAATCGTGGCGGGTCAGCATTCACCTGAAGAATGGAGAGAAGCAGAAACCAAAATCAAAGGGGTTTATTCCCAAAACGACCGGCTTCTGAAAGAGATCCGGGATATGTTTTCTCGGCAGGGATCCGCGGAGGAGGTAACTGTCTCCATTCGCCGGCTTGAGGGTGTGAGACGTCTGCGGCTTTTGAGCGCAGCGATCATGGATTTTAAAGTGTCGCGAGTCTCTCGTCCCGAGGAACTGGTTTCGGCTTTGAGACAGCTGGCGGAGCAGATCGGGAGTTCGCGGAGACCGGCGGCGGATGATAAGCAATATAAGGATATCGTTTTCTTTGATCGCATGTTGGGGGTATTGCAGCAACTCGAAAAAGGTGACCCGGTCAATGCGGCCGTAGGGCTTCTCGGGATCGCCGGAGAATTCGCCGCTGAAAAGGCTTCTCCGAAGCCTGATCGGAATTCCGAATTCCGTGTGACGACGGCATGGATTAAAAGTTTCATCGGTATCTACGAGAGGATCGCAAAAGGGTTGATGGATCTTGCTGACGATCGGCATAGCCCCGAAATGATCGGCCAATCCTTAAGGCATCTAGAAACGGCGCGACGTGTCATTGCGCTTTTGCAGCCGGTGGATACGACAGCATGGGAGGTGTTACGCAAGCGGTGGACGTTGCTGGAAGCACAGTTCTCGCCTCCCAGAGAACCAAAGCCTTTGGCGCCCACGGCGATCGAGGCTGTAAGCGAGGCTCCGCTATCTGAGGTGTTACAACCGAGGGAGGCTGCACTGCCACCCGTGGAAACCTCTGTAAAAGCTGCTGAGAAAATTCAGACGCCTGGGGGACACGCCGCGCAGTCTGTGGAAACGGCAGAGGATAAAATACCCGGAGCTTCCATGAATTTAGCGCTAGTCGGTCCTGTGTCTTCAAAACGACCGGCTATTTTTTGGACGGATCTCATGAGTTTGACTGAAAAACGCCAAGGGGAAGTTCCGGCCGCGGCAGGGTCTTTTCTCTATTTGCCGCAATTAAAACCGCGGAAGAGGCTTTTGTTGGCCGCGCCTTCCGAAATGCAGGCCACCTTGTCCTCGTACGCAGGATCAGGAGCGCCCTCGAGTCTTGAGCTGGTCGGCCCTATTTCGGTTCAAACTCCGCTCAGCATTCTTTGGGCAGAATTAGCAAAGGAGGCGGCTCTTGCGACAAGTCCTAAAACGGAAGCCACGGTAGGAGAATTGTCATTCCCGAGACCACGGCTCCCCTCAGCTTCCGTAATCCCGGAACTGGTAAAGGAAGCGGTCTTACAACCTGTCATTGTGGATCAAAAGGAATGCGCAGTGAAATTGGGTCTTGCGGAAGTCCCGTCTGAAGCTGGGATGCGGTCGCGCTTTGAGTTCGCCCTCGATCTGATTAAGCAGTCACCTCAAAGCCATGAAATTATGATGCCGTTGCTTCGTCTTTGTGTGGGGCGATCCGGTGATGATAAGAACTGGCTCGTTCACGATCAGGATCTTCCCGGTTTTCAGGAAAGATTGGCTTTGATCGTTGAAGTGGTGGAAAAAAAATATCACGATATTATCAATACGGCGGAAAATCTAGGGGCGGAAGAGGATATTTTAAAGGGAAGAGACATCTTTGAATCAGCGATCGTGATCGGATTGTTCAAGGGCCTGCTGCACTCCGAAGCTCTATTGAATCGCAGCAATATTGCGGATATTAAAAAGAGCGTGGCGGAATCTCTCTTGAGAACACATGATTTTGGTTCGAAACTTCCGGAATGCCTCAATAATGCTCTGACTTATGGAGCGCGCAGCCGTAAAAAACTCACGGAAATTCAAAGCAAACTCGAGCTTTTAAAGGGGAATGCCCGCCTCCGGGCTGATCTTTTCAATCTGTTGATTAAACCCGTCCAGGAAGGCCATGCGGATTCTATGGAGACGCTGGCTTTGGAGCTCAGTGACAAGGTTTCTGAAGAGGAACATTTCCGGCGACTGATTTCGGATGCCGAAATTCATGCTTTAGCGCCTGAAGAGCAGCCCGGCGAAGCTGTGTTTGAGCATGAGGTCACAGAGCTTTTGTTCATTTGGTTGTTGGAGCATGCGAAACCGGTGCCTTCCCGTTCCAAAATCCCGCTTCTGCTTGTGGATCTCAGAAAGAATATGGAGGCGAATAATTCTGACGCTGCGAAGAATATCTACGCCCAGATCAAAGACGCACTAGAACCTGGGCTGCGAACTCGTATCGAAGCGATGTTGGAACCCATAAAAACTGAAAAGGATCCGGAAAGTTTCGAGGCTTCTTCCCTGGCGAGTCGGCTGATCGAGGGAATGACGGATTTTGATACTCTGATCCGGCGGCATGTGTACGTCGGTTCAAAAAAAGAGGCGAAGCAACTTTTAGTATTTCTGGAAGAGACAAATACTTTCAGGGCACGCCTGGAAGGCATCCAGCAGAAGGGTCTGCCTGCCCAAAAACAGCGGCAGGAGAAACTAGCTCTCGCCATTCAGAATGTGCTCGATCGGTATCAGGAAGCGGTGCAGGCTCGTGAAAGTTCGTTTTTCAAGGATCTGAGAAAGCTGAAAGATCTTTTGGATAATCAGATAGCGTCTCGTTCTGAAGCTCGCGCACTCTCAGGTGGTTTAACACCGGAATCACATCTTGGAGGGGAGGTCGTTTCCTTATGGGATACCATTCGTTCCGAGATCCGGGGAAAGGCGCGAGTGACCCCTTTCAAGGCGCCGGATTTTGTGACACTTTGGATTGAAGATGAATTCGCTCCCGCAACAGCTCAGGTGAAGTTTATCAATAAAGTGATCTCAGATGCGGTAGCCGAAGTGAATACGAGAGGGGTAAGGCTTTTGAGAAAGAAGGGTAACTTCGCTCTGGCATTCGAGGCGAACATGAGGAGGTCAGGATCTCACGATCATCCGAAACCAGTCCTAGCTATTTTGAATCTCGGGGTGGCTTCTTTGGGTGATACGGTACATCAATGGGTTAAACCACTTGGGTTTGATGCGCGGAGTTATGCTCCGGAATATTTTGAAAGAAGAGTTCCTGCCGTTGTTCAGGTGGAAGACGGGCAGGTTAATGTCAGATTCAGAGCCGGAGTTCCTAATATTGCCCAGACCGCAGGTGCCTTGGCGCGCGGAACTATCCCTTTGCGGAGCGAAACCCGCGGAAAAGCAGAACCGGTCAAGGATGAGCCGAAGACCGACCTGAATGCTTCGCGTGGGCTGGCAGATGACGTCCTTAGCGCACTATCAGCTCTGCATTCAGAAGCCCGGTCAGAGGTGAGGGGTGCCACGCCTTCCGCAGGCGGTCGGGAAAAAAATGGATTGGTATCGTTGTTTGACGATCCCGCATTGACAGCGTTGAGTGTTGCAAAATCTTCCGCGGTAGCAGATAAAGTGAAAGTTCAGGAGCCCGAAAAGAGGTATTCCCTTGAGGCTCTAAAAAGTGAATTGGTGGGGCTTGGAATTCCGCTCAAGTCAGAAGGCGCGGCGCTTGTTAGCGAGATCCGCATTGTTATCAGGAACGCCTGGGATTGGATTCAGGATTCAAAAGAGTCGAACAGAAAAGAACTCGATGCTTTCCTCTCTTGGATCGTGGAAAAGAGGATGACGCTGACGGCGCATCAGTTGGGGGCATTGAAAGGTCTTGTCCGGAAGGCGCTGGAAGGAAATTCTGTGGAAAGATTGGATGCGGTATTTGCGGAATTTAAAGCTTTCATTATGGAACTCAGCCAGGAATATAGCGACACCCCGGAAGTTCGCGCCCATTTAGAAGATGTCTTGCTTCAAGCCGAAAAGATTTGTTCCCTAGGCAAGAAGAGCACGCAATACGGTGCCGCGGAGCGGCGAAGAGCTATAAAAAAGCTAAAGGCGCTGTCGGAGGAACTGAAAAGCGCTGAGGCCCAATGGGCCATGAACCATGCGATCGCTCTGCAAACGGCTGCTGTGCCTCAAAATGAAGCTCCGGAACATAGTGTCCGCTCCGAGGCTCGAGCCCCGTACGTACCGGGCGTGTACGAAGGCGTTGTCGAAGCGGTAGTGACGGGAAAATCCTTACAGCGTGAGGAACTTAAGGCTTTTGTGACTGCGGCGCGTTCGGAGCTGAGAAAAACAATCCAGGATCTTCGCTCGGCGTTCACGGATTTTACCCCGAGAGCGTTTGCCGAAATGTCTTCGGGAAAGGATCCTCTTGTCCAGGGTTTTCAGAGTTTTGAACGGGTGTTGCGAGACAAAAGCCTGACTCGCGAAGAGCTCAACCGTCTGACGGATCAATTCTATGACCGATCCTTAAAGGATCTTGAGGAAGCGATCCGGAATCGTGAGATCGGCGGTATGGCGCCAGTGGTTTTCTATGCTCCGGAAATGAAGAATCGGCTTATCGGTTTCATCCAGACTGTCCAGCAGGGGTTTGAAGCGGTGGGGGATGTCACGGCGGTGAATTACAGGATCACGATTGTTTCAAAGAATCAGAAGGAACTTCGGGATTTCAAGAACGGGCTTCCGGCCCCGATGCTTCGTGGTTTGCACTTTATTGGGGACAAAGGCCCCGTCAATATCGAGGCGACACTTACTTCTTCTGTCATCCATCATCCCGTGTTTGGCAGCAAGTTCGGTGTTTTCTTTCCCGGAAATGGAATAGAAAAAGTTGTTCCGTGGCAGCGCATTGTCCGGGCCGAAATCCGTAAGGAATACGGTGTCTTAATGATTCCTTCGCTTTCCCTCTATTTTTCGAAAACTGCAACATCCGAGATTAACGCGACGACATTAAGGCAGGCCTTGCCTGATCTTTACGCCTCGGCCAGGTTTCGGGTTGGGCAAGGCATTGCCATCGTCGCGGGATTCCTGCAGCATATCGCTGCCGCAGCCAAGCAGATCAGTGTTTCGGCGTAACATACTGTACACCGGGTTTGTGCAGGATTTTTATGGATTTTATTTTCGATACTCGTTTCCCGTGTTAATATACAGTTTCTATGACTCATCCATTCCTGAAACGACTAAGTCAGAAGGTCCTTGTCTTCGACGGTGCTATGGGGACTAATCTCCAGACCCAGCATCTGACTTCCGAAGATTTCGGAGGGAAAGACGGCTGTAATGAATATCTTGTCATTACGAAGCCCGACGCTATCCGCCAGGTCCATGAAAGTTTCCTTAAGGTCGGCTGCGATGCGATCGAAACCGACACTTTCGGCTCGAACCGGATCGTGCTTGCTGAATACGGTCTTGAGGACCGTGCGGTAGAACTGAACGAAAAAGCCGCGCGCCTAGCCAAAGAACTCGCGCAAAAATATTCCACCCCGGATCATCCGCGTTTTGCCATCGGCTCCGTCGGGCCGGGGACCAAACTTCCTTCGCTTGGGCATATAGGATTCGACGAACTCCGGGATTCCTATAAGGAGCAATATAAGGGGTTGATCGCGGGCGGGGTGGACGCCATTTTGATAGAGACCTGCCAGGATCTTTTACAGGCAAAGTGCGCGGTCATTGCTTTGGAGGAGTATTTTAATGAGATCGGACGTCGCCTGCCGGTCATTGTCCAGGTTACTTTTGAATCCACGGGGACCATGCTTCTTGGGACCGAAATAGGGGCGGTGATTGCCACGCTCGAGATGCTGCCGGTGGATGTGATCGGCATGAATTGCGCGACGGGGCCGGTGGAGATGGCGGGTCATGTGAAGGCGCTGTGTGAGAATTCCTTTAAGGCGATCTCGGTCCTGCCCAACGCGGGACTTCCTGAAAACGTAGGGGGTGTGGCTCATTATCATCTGACCCCCAAAGAACTCGCGGATTTCCATGAGCGATTTGTTACGGAATTTGGTGTCTCGATCGTCGGCGGATGTTGCGGGACAACACCCGAACATCTTAAGGCCGTCGTCGAACGCGTCGGAAAAATGCCTCCTAAAAAGCGGACGCCTAACCACGAACCTTCCTGCTGCAGTCTCTATGGTCCGGTGACCTACGCGCAAAAGCCTGCGCCTTTGCTTGTAGGCGAGCAGACGAACGCCAACGGCAGCAAGAAATTCAAGCAGCTTCTCGAACGTGAAGATTATGACGGCATTGTCGGTGTCGCGCGTGACGCGGTCAAAGAAGGCGCGCATATGGTCGATCTCTGTGTCGCTTTTGTCGGGCGCAACGAAACAAAAGATATGAATGAGTCGATCCATCGCTTCAACCAGCATGTGACGGTGCCTGTGATGATCGATTCCACGGAAGCGCCGGTGGTGGAAGAGGCTCTGAAGCGCATCGCGGGTAAACCGATCATCAATTCGGTGAACTTAGAGGATGGTGGGGACAGATTGCGCAAGATTTGCGCCATGGCAAAAAAATACGGGGCGGGGCTGGTAGCGCTTACGATTGACGAAAAGGGCATGGCCAAGACTCGTGAGGACAAACTCAGGATCGCCAAGCGCATTTATCAGATCGTGACCCAGCAGTACGGGATGCGAGAGGAAGATATCTTCTTTGATCTTTTGACGTTTACTCTGGGAAGCGGCAGTGAGGAATTCCGCGGCGCCGGTCCCGAGACCATCGAAGCCATACGCCGGCTCAAAAAAGAATTGCCGGGGGTGCACACGATCCTGGGTGTCAGTAATATTTCCTTTGGCCTCGCTCCACACGCGCGTCAGGTCCTGAACAGCGTTTTTCTCCATGAGTGCGTTGAAGCCGGGCTTGACGCTGCGATCGTTCATGCGAAAAAGATCCTGCCGCTTTTTAAGATCGAAAAAGATGATCTCGAAGTGGCCCGCGGACTGCTTCATAATAAATGGATCGACGGCAAGGATCCTCTCCAGGAATTTATCGCGCATTTCCAGAAAAAGGAAGGTACTTATCTAGAGAAGAAGCCGCGGGAGCAAACGGGCCCTATTGAAGACAGGCTGAAAAATCGCATCATTGACGGGAATTCGGACGCGCTTGAGGCGGATCTTGATGAAGGTCTTAAGAAATATTCACCGCTTGATATTATCAATAATCTTCTGCTTGAGGGGATGAAGGCGGTCGGAGAACTTTTTGGCGCAGGAAAGATGCAGCTTCCGTTCGTGCTACAGTCTGCCGAAGTGATGAAAAAGGCCGTGGCGTACCTTGAACGTTTTATGGAAAAGAAAGAGGGCCAGGAGCGCGGGCGTATCCTGCTCGCGACCGTTCAAGGGGACGTTCACGATATCGGAAAAAATCTGGTGGATATTATTCTCACCAACAACGGTTATAAGGTCTTTAATATCGGGATCAAACAGCCGGTCGAGGCCATCCTGAAGGCGGCGTATGAGAATAAGGTTGACGCGATCGGGATGTCGGGACTCCTGGTGAAGTCGACGCTTATCATGAAGGAGAATCTTGAGGAGATGAACCTTCGCGGGATCTCGACGCCTGTCCTTTGCGGGGGCGCGGCATTGACCGAGCGCTATGTGACGCGGGATCTCACCGATCTTTATAAGGGAAATGTTTATTACGGGCGTGATGCCTTTTCAGCGCTCAGGATCATGGCGGAGATCAAGACCGGGAAGTCGCCAGAAAAAGGGGCGCTCAATCCTCAGGCTCCGCCGGCCGTACCGTCACCCGTAGCGTCCGGGAGTTCGTCTAAAGGAACTGGTTGCGCGACTCCTCCCCCTTTTGCTCCGCGAAGCTTTGTTCGCGGGCCTTCATTCCATGTCCACCGCGACAACGCTATTCCGAAGGTTCCGTTCTTTGGGTATCGCCTATTGAAGAATATCCGGATGCAGGATGTCTTCCCATGGATCAATAAGATCGCACTCTATCGCCTGCAATGGCAGTTCAAACAAGGGGACAGGACTCCCCGGGAGTTTGAGCTCTATATCCAGGAAAATGTGGAACCCATCTTTGAACGGTTTAAAGTCCAGACGGTCAGGGAAAAGATCTTCGAACCCCGGGTGATCTATGGGTACTATCCTTGTTATTCAGAAAATGATGATCTTGTGGTCCTTGACGGGACGGCTCAGACGGAGCTAACCCGTTTTACTTTTCAGCGACAGTCGAAAGAGCCCTATCAAAGCATCGCCGATTTTTTCAGGCCCAGGGGCGGGGAACTTGATGTCGTGGGCTTTCATGTGGTGACTATAGGGAAGCGAGCGAGCGAGGCTGAGCAGAAACTTTTTAAGGCAAATAAATACACGGAATATCTTTATCTTCACGGACTTTCTGTTGAGTGTGCCGAAGCGCTTGCAGAGTACACCCATCTTCTTATCCGTCGCGATATGGGGATCGATGTATTCGATAAGCGCACGAAAGAGGACATCTTCCGCCAAGGGTATCAGGGATCACGTTACAGCTTCGGATATCCCGCCTGTCCGAATCTCGAGGATCAGAAAAAACTTTTCCAGTTGCTGCCGGCTGATAAGATCGGCGTAAGTCTAAGCGAGACCTTCCAAATGCATCCCGAGCAGTCTACTTCCGCTATTATTGTCCATCATCCTCAGGCTAAATACTTCGGCGTTTAAAAGGGGGGCAGACCCCTTTACCCATAGTGGTGCGCGGACCTGCTAAGCAGGAACAGAGACGAAGAACGTGGTGCCTTTTTCTTCCAGGGATTCAAAATCAACTTTCCCCTTGAGGTATTTCTCTGTGAAAAGCTTTACGCTGTAGGTTCCAAGACCGCGTCCGGGTCCTTTGGTGCTGAAGGATCTCTGGAAGATCTGATGTCGGACTTCGTCACTCATGACGGCAGGACCGTGCACCGAAAATATAACGTTTCCGTCAGCGGCCTGAAATCTCACGGTGATTTTACTCTGTTCAGGATTGGCTTCGAGGGCGTTCTTTAAGAGATTCCCGATAACTCGCCAAAGGAGATTGGCGTCGGTCGTGATCTTGGCGACAAGTTCGGGGTTCTGAATCAAGATTTCTTTCGCTCTGGCTAAGGGACTTGATCTGTACAGTTCAATAAGCTCCCGGAGCATAGGTCCGACCTCTATATTTCTGAGGTTCGTTGTGTAGCTGCCTTCTTCCGCGAGCAGTAGATCCCGCAGATCCGTGATGGCATTGGCCAGACGCGTGCTGAAGCGGAAAATGTTTTCGAAGGCCGCGGCATCGGTCGGAATAATCCCGTCGCGGATATTCTCGGTGTATGCTTTCAGGATGGCCGTGTCGTTCAGAATGTCATGAAAGAAAACGTGTTCGAGTGCGGCGCGGCGCTTTTCGTCTCCGATGTCTCGTATCAAAAAGAATGTAAAAAGGTTCTTTTCGATCTCGACGGGGGAGGCCCACACGCGGAGATCCATGGATGTCTGCCCGGTCGGGGTGTTGATGGTGATGCGGCATTCTCTGGACTCGGGCTTTCCGGTTTGCGCGATCAGGATAGCTTTGACGGCGCCGCATTCGCGGCAGAACTCCGAGGTTCCGCAGCCGGCCGCTTCTTTGAAGGCGTTCACACAGTTAAAAACTTCACCCGGTCGCTTACCGGCAATGGTATCCGGCGATCCCAGTTTCAGAAGGTTCAGGAGTTCCTTATTGCAGAAAACCGCTTGCCGGTTCTGGTCAAGGATGATAACGATCTCGGGGTAGAGGTTCAGGAGCTTCGTGAAAGTCTCGGACTGAACGATGGACCGGGTTGCTTGATTGATCTCTTGGTCGGTGGATCGTGTCGGGCATGCGAACTTGGTTGCTTCCACGGCCTCATCTCCTGATAGTAGATCTCCCGTTAATCACGAGCCGTTACTTTTTTGCGACTGTAATGCCGAGTTTTTCAGCAAGAGAACGGTATTCCTGCCAGATCGCCTCCGGTGTATGAGAGCCGAACTGCGCGAGATAGGTCTCTATCTCCTGAAGCTCGTTCGCCCACTCCGAGGGGTCGATCGCAAAAAGTTGATCTATCATGTCCCTCGTGAGACTGAGGCCCGAGACATCGAAATCTTTTGCTTCGGGGATGATCCCGATGGGCGTTTCTTTGGCAGTGACTTTGCCTTCAATGCGGTTAATGATCCACTTCATAACGCGGATATTGTCTCCGAATCCCGGCCAGATAAATTTACCGTTTTCTTCAGTGCGGAACCAGTTGATGGAGAATATCTTCGGTGCGTGTTTAAGCTTTTTTCCGACATTCAGCCAATGAGCAAAATAGTCGCCCATATTGTAGCCGCAGAAGGGAAGCATGGCCATGGGATCGCGCCGAGTCGCGCCGACTGTAAGAGACGAAGCTGCGGCAGTGATTTCGGAGCCCATGCGGGTGCCGATAAAAACGCCCTGTTGCCAGTTGAGGGATTCTGAGACCAGGGGTATGAGTTTCGCGCGTTTTCCGCCAAAGAGGATCGCCGAGATAGGCACACCTTGAGGGTTATCGACTTCCGTGGAGAGACTGGGGCAGTTATACATCGAGGCAGTGAAACGGGAATTGGGATGGGCGGCCTTGGTTCCTTTAGAAGCGTCCCAGGGATTACCCTGCCAGTCCTCGATATTCTTGGGTACTGCGCCATCGAATCCTTCCCACCAGGGTTCATTCGTGTCTTTGTTGATTGCCGTATTGGTGAAAAGGGTGGGAAAGAACTTATTGCTTTGTAGCGTTTCCACCATATGGGGATTCGTTTTGTGCGATGTTCCCGGAGCCACGCCGAAGAATCCTGCTTCGGGATTGATGGCGTAAAGCCGTCCGTCCGGTCCGACATTCAGCCATGCGATATCGTCACCGATCGTCCAAACCTTATAACCGGGAAGAGCGGACTGCATCAGCGCAAGATTCGTTTTTCCACAGGCGGATGGCAGGGCGGCGGCAATATAGGTGATCTTTCCGTCTGGGTCTTCGATCCCCATGATCAGCATGTGCTCGGCCAGCCAGCCTTCTTTCTGCCCGAGGCAGGATGCAATTCGCAGCGCAAAACATTTTTTTCCGAGGAGTGCATTCCCGCCATAGCCTGAGCCAAAACTCTGCACCAAATTATCTTGAGGGTAATGTATGATAAAACGACGTTCGGGATTCAGATCGCCGACCGAATGAAGGCCCCGGACAAAATTCTCTGAGTTCCCAATGCGGTCAAGGGCTTCTTTTCCCATACGGGTCATGATGCGCATGCTGACGGCCACGTAGCAGTTGTCTGTGATCTGAACACAGGCCTTGGCGTAAGGGGATTTAGGGTGACCCATCATGTAAGGCATGACGTACATCGTGCGGCCTTTCATGCAGCCGTCGAAGAGGGCCGCCATCTTGGCCTTGGCCTCATTCGGTTCCATCCAATTATTGTTTGGCCCAGCGGTTTCCTTGTCAGGATGGCAGACAAACGTCAATTGCTCTGTCCGCGCAACGTCATTGGGATGCGATTGGTGGTAATACGCGTTAGGCCAGTTTTTATCGTTGAGCTTTTGAAAAACGGGGTGACCATTGATCGTTTCTTCCTTGATCCCGATCTCGATCAGCTTGCGTGCTTCGGCTTCTGAGCCGTCGCACCAGTGGATCTTGGAAGGTTGGGTCAGTTTGGCTTGTTCTGCAACCCATTTTTCAAGCGGCGTCACCATTTTTCGAACTCCTTTGTAGAGAGAATTCATTGAATTGTCCTGTCCCAATACCAATCCCTCAGAGATTTCGTGTGATTGGGGCTGTCCAAACTGACCGGTCAGGAAAAGAAATATATAGTTTGGACGCGGTGAAGTCTACCGATGTAAATCTAATTTGCAAGTGGTTTTTGTCTCGACTGAGTATATCCCGTGATGCAGGGGTAGCTTCAAGAAAACGCGGGAGTTCGACCCGGCGTGTGTCAGGACTTTCTGAGAGGGACTTCGAGAGATCTAGCCAACTTCTCAAAAAGGATCGCCGCCCGTTCGATCTCATCGCTTGTGTGGCCCGCCGTAACGGTGGCACGAATGCGCGCCGTGTTGGGTGGAACCGCCGGGGGTAGAATGGGAACGATAAAGACTCCTTCTTCTCGCGAAAGTCGGGTCATTTCCAGTGCTTTTGACTCATTGCCAATGATGATGGGAACAATAGGGGTTTGACTGTTGAGAGTGTTAAAACCCCGGGACTGAAGTGCCTTAAGAAAATGAGCTGTGTTTTCCCGAAGCTTTATGACGCGCCACGGTTCCTCTTCCATGACCTCGAAGGCCGCTCTGGCGGCGGCAGCTGAAGCGGGGGGAATAGCCGCGGAGAAAATGAACGGGCGGATGGAGTGCTTCAGATAATTGACGAGTTTGGAGCTTCCGGCGATGTAGCCGCCGATCGACGGGATCGTTTTGCTTAGGGTGCCCATCTTGATATCAATGAGGCCTTCTTCAGGGTCAATTCCGAAATGTTCCTCGATGCCAGTGCCTTTTTCACCGAGGACTCCGAGAGAATGAGCTTCATCGATCATAAGTGTTGCGTTGAATTCTTTGCAGATCCGGATCATGTCCGGTAAATTGACAATGTCGCCGTCCATGCTGAACACGGCATCGGTGACTACGAGTTTGAAGGCTTTCTTGGGAGCTTCACCGAGAGATTTTTGAAGGGCGGCCATATCATTGTGTTCGAAGCGGACGAAATGAGACCTTGAAAGGAGGCAGCCATCCACGATGCTCGCGTGGTTCAATTTGTCGGAAATGACGACGTCGTTACGGCCGAGAAGCGCCGCGAGGGTTCCGAAGTTGGCGGCATATCCCGTGGCGACGGCGACGGCATCTTCGGTGTGCTTGAACGCGGCGATGGTTTTTTCAAGTTCGACATGGAGTCGGGTGGTTCCAGTGAGAAAACGGACACCGTGGGTGCCTGTGCCGAACTCATCAATAGCTTTTTTTGCCGCGGCGTTGATCTTGGGATGACCCAAAAGATCCAGATAAGAGTAAGACGCGAATTGGAGCATCGATCGCCCCTGAATTGTGACATGAACTCCCTGAACTGCGTCCGACGAATGCATGTAGGGATAGACATCCTGGTCCTTGGCCATTTGGATCCGTTCATTCATCATCTCAATCCTGGCCAGAAATGTCTTTTCCTCAAGGTTTTCGGAACTGCTCATAATATGTTTTAATCCTATGATTCCATTAGTGTTAACTTTGATTTTGCGATCTGGGGAAGCGACTTCTGCCATGGACCGAGGAGTCAAAAGCAGCAAACTTCATCTAAAACGACTCAGAATAGGCAGCGGTGAGAATTCTATCGATGAGTAGACAATATGCAAGGAAATTCTGAACGCCGGAAGAGACGGTTATGATGTCGCGGCGGTAATGTCGGGAGCGGGTCCATTCCGGATGAACTCGGTAAACTCCTCGGAGGTGATGACGTATTTTTTGAGATCCCGGGGAGTCTTTTCCCACGTCAGATAATCAGACGAAAGAATGATTTCCTGGGAAGTATCCCTTTCGCGCGTGACCTTGATAAATTGCAGCTCAGCGCCCTGAACATCTTTCGGGAGGAGCTCAGGATCCAAAAGGATCTTTTTTGACCACTCCGGCAGGGTTCCCGCGGAGACGTTGGCCTTCTTGCCGGTGAAATAGGGTCGGTATTTCTGGAAAACGGAGAGCGGCATCTTGGCGTAGACCTGAAGGTCGCCGTCTTTCTTCCGCCGCTGGCTGCGGATCACGGCGTCCTGGATCTTTTCGACACCGAGCATGGCATCGGAACTCAACCGGGCGATCTTCCTGTTTAGATATTTGACGGCTCCTGCGATTTCCCAGCGTAGATAGCCGAGACCATCGGCGGCGTAGCCGAGACTTTTGATGCGCGTTGGTTTTTCGCGGAGAGAAGAAACGCTCCAATTGACAGGGGCCATCACCGCGCTGTCCAGGTCGTAAACCACGTCTTCGAGCCAGACCACAACATTGTAGACGCGTACCTGCATGATAGGCGTTACGCCGCCGATCCCGCCCATCAGGACCGAACCGAGCACTCGGGCGTCTGAAAGAGATATTTGGCGGAGTTGGAGTGCGTTGAAAAACTGGCCGAAACGCCGGACCGGCTCGATCCGCGGGAGACGGGAATAAGCATATTCCAATGAATCCAGGGATTTAGAAATGGGACTTTTTTTGTTTTTGGCGGTCATGTTGATCAGCCCGTCGCCCAACCGGACAAATTGTAATTCGGTGAGGGCCATGGCGGAGATCGCAACGCTGTGGAAGTCGGATTTCTTTTTGAAGTCATGGACTGTCATGGGATCCGCCCAATAAAGGTCTTCTGCTGAGCCTTCGACGGGAGTGACCGCCCAAGTGTTGGCAGTAAATGCCAAGCAAAGCAGGAGCGCGAGACCGGAGAGCTTACGTAGTCTCATAGATGCCTTCGAGGGGGACAGAATCCAGGGCCGCTTTGCCCTTGTAGCTGATGAGATCGAGAAGGGTCGGGGTCACGTCAATGATCCTGTGAGGCGTAGGGTCGACCCCGGTCCGGATATGGGGGCCCGATATCATCAAAGTGGATCGCATGGAATCAGCCAAGATCGCGCCATGATCCGCGCCGTTGATCTTTTCGAACCGGAAATTCCACCCTTTTGCGGCCGAGAGCCAAAGGTCCGGGTCCTGGGACTTGGCCAGCGCGGCGAGTTCCGGCTTCCACGACATTGCATGCGTGATCGCCGTGACCGCATCCGGATAAGCCGTTTCATAGGTTGCCTTCAGCCACTCCTGGTCCGTGTGGAATTCCTGAATGAATTTTGCCGGATCTGACGCGTGGAGTTTAGAATCCTTGAGGTAGCCGAAAGGGTCTTGAGCGATAGTTTCTGTGTAAGTAAGTTTACCGTTCTCGTCCTGAACCAGATTTTCAACGGGTTTGTAGCGGGAACGAAGATTGTTGCCGTCGCGTTCAATTTCAATGAGGGCTTGGGCGCCCCCCTGATGGATCACATAAAGAAGATTCTCCGAGATTTTTATGAATAGGAGGTCAACGGGGTGAGGGTCGATCGTTCCAGGGAAGGCGTTTCTTGACTCAAGGTTGATATTGAGAAGCTCCTGGATCAGGTTGACGGAATTGCGATTGGGTCCGAGGCCGTAATGTTCAAGTTCGTAGAGGGTGTTGGGGCGTTCCCAGTTCCCGGAAAGACTGTCACCCACGGGAAGGAAGATGCGCGCCTGGCCGCGCCCCATATTGTCAATGTACGTGTAAGATTCAAGGTCTGAGCCGGGATAATGGACTGAATGATCCGGCGCTCGAACATTCATCTTCAGTTGTTTGTAAAAAAAATCGTGGCCCAGGAAATAGGGCTGATTATAAACGTTATTCTCACCGCCGTAGGATCCGTGGTCGGAGAACAAGATGATATAAGGAAGCCGGCCTTCGGATTCCTTGACCAGCCCCTCATAGAGTTTACCGATCCATTGGTCGACGTTTTCCAAACGCTTTTGGGCCGCGGGGCTGAACTGCCCTCCGTCGTAGTGGTGCTGTTCTGTATCCATCTGGGAAAACCAGATCAGCAGAAGTTTGCTCCGGGTGTCCGGCACCATGTAGCGCAGGGCGTATTTGCCGTTTAGATCATCCAGAATTTCGGGAGCATCGGCCGCGACAAAGTAAGGGCGATTGACATCATTGGCGGCGAGATGAGGCCAGGCCCAGGGAAGGGCTGTCGGACTTACAGGTACGAGGGTGGTGTGATATTTTTCACCGAGGTAATCGTAGAGAGCCCTGGTTTTATTTGCTTTGATGACGTCCGGTGCTTTTTCCACTTTGGTGAGCATGTTGAAGAACCGGGGGTACTTCCCTTTACTTGTGAACATGCGCGTCAGAATATTTTGCTTCCGGGCGGGAAACCGTTCGAAAAGGGATTGCGCTTTAAGCCCCGATTGGTCCTGCCATCTTCCTGTGATCAAACATCCCATTGCGTTGACGGTCAGAGAAGGGAAAGTGCTGAAGAAATTCTGAAAGCGGAGTCCCTTGTCGTAGAAGTGTTTCTTAATATTGGGGAGGGAACCCTTCGCGACCATGGCATCGACAATGTCGGGACGGAGGCTGTCGACAAAGATCACAAGGACCTTTGCTCCCGGTTCCGGAACATTTTCAGGCAGCGGTGACGCGGGATCTTTCGCCATGACCGGCCAGATAAAACCCAACGTGAGTAAGAATGTGAGAAGAAAAATCCGATTTTTCATAGGACGCATTATAGGGGAAAAAGAATTTCGAAGAAAGAGCATGTTTCCGAAGGGGTGCATGACCGTAGCTGCGAGGTCACGCCACGGGGTTCGGGCAACTTCGCAATCGATTCCGGCCAACGGCTCTTCCTGTCGTTTTCCTCTCGCCCCAGAATTTCTGCGCCCGTCCGTCTTC
>Ga0114951_10001603_pt1 | contig 27502 bp, 20 predicted proteins | sample AM7aDNAmetaG_FD_88677 | JGI IMG/M metagenome (GOLD analysis project Ga0114951, IMG submission 88677) | Freshwater microbial communities from Finland to study Microbial Dark Matter (Phase II) - AM7a DNA metaG | ecosystem: Environmental > Aquatic > Freshwater > Lake | place: Finland: Lake Alinen... | reverse complement strand
TTTTCTTTTTTGAATTTTCATATAGTAAAAATACAAAAAATTATCGGAAAATTATCGAAAAAACAATACTATATTATTAACATTCAAATGTTTATATCGTATTTTGCCTTGCAAAGTTCTCGTTACCTGATTCTCCATTCGTTCTAGGTTCACTTGGCCCATACAAGCCAAAGCTGGCTCCGCGCCCGTATACTACTTTTTTTATGTCGCCACCGGATGTCATTAAAAAGGTAAAAACATAACCATATGTGAGGCGAGGGACTATCAGCATAATTTCCTCCTGATCAGTATAAAGCATACAGCGTTGATTTGCATTAGTCATGCCGTGATCGCACAGCTCGTCATCAATTTCTTTGCATTGTGGTTTGAAATCCATGAAAGAATATTCTTTTGAAAAGTACTTTTTCCCGTTCAGTTTATACTTATCAATAAAAAAACCCTGCTTATGAAAAGGCCCCTTTTCATCATCGGTGAGCAGTCCGAAATGATAAAAGCTGTTATCCCTCGTGTCAGCTGCAATATTTGAAATAGCACCTTCAACCAAATAAATATTGCGGATATTCCCGCCGGTCACTGAATGGTCGTAGTGATAGTCGGGACAAGGAAAATATTTTACGGCAGTGTGTTGAAAAGTAAGTTATTTTTTTATTTTACCGTTATGAAGTATACCATATAGAGTGCCATCTGTCGTTAGGGAAGGTAATTTATTCCGGCCGGTATATCCTTTGGTATCGACTCCGGCAAAATAAGCAATACTATCCCGGAATAAACTCATATTCCAGCCGTCAATTTTAGCCGGTTGGTTTATATTAGTGACTCTGGAGGCTTTAAGTGTCTGAGGATCAATATTTGTAAAATAGTAATGGTTCTCAAATGTTTTTTCATTTTGTTTCGAAAGGCAGATAATTAAAACACCTCCATTGACATAGCTGTCAGCATACATATCTTCCAGCTCTTTGGGCAGTATTGCTTCTTTTACAGTTCCGTCATAACCGATCTGAACCAGGTAATGTGCGAAAATTAAATCCGGATATATATATTTGTCGGCTCTGAAATTTTTAGTCGGAGTCATCCAGCCGGAAGGGATATAACTGCTTAACATATAGATGTAATTATCGGAAAAAAGGAAATGAGCTCTGGATGTATTAGTATTGTAATCAAATGTTTTGTAAGGGATTTCCTTTTCCCGCTTTTTTTCAAAATCAGGGCTGTCAAATTCAGCATGAAACAATCTTCCTTATCATTATGAACCATAGTAAGCAACCCTTTTTCGGTCATTGAGCAAATACCCTTTTATTTCCTGACGTTTTCCAAGTTTAAGAGTGTTGGTGCTCACAACCTGTGAAAAAGAAACGGACATAATCAGACACGAAATAAAGAATATTAATAGTTTTCTCATATGTTTAATTCTTCTTTTGGTAAAGTAAAGGATATTTGTAAATATAACAAAAATAATATTCCTTAAATTTTGTATATAAAGGTAAATATTTTTTATGCTCCGGGAGATAATAAAACCTGATAATTTCATGGTTAATCGGGTATAAGTCATTATTTTTGCAGCAAAATTAATAACAGAATAATGAGCAAACATGACATCGGATTTGATTCCACACTAATTCACGGCGGAGACTATAAGGACCCGCTCGGCAGCGCTACCGTTCCCATTTATCAGACATCCACATTTTCTTTTGAGAGTGCGGATCAGGGTGCTGCCTGCTTTGCAGGGGAGAGCGACGGGTATATATACACACGTATTGGTAATCCTACCATACATGCATTGGAAAGCCTTGTTGCCGAGTTAGAAAACGGGTTTGGTGGCATCGCAACCAGTTCCGGAATGGCAGCTGTTAATACAATATATATGGCTTTGCTTGAGAAAGGTGCGCACATGATCAGCTCCGCAGCTGTTTACGGGCCGGCAAGAGGTATTATGGAACAACACTTTTCGAGGTTCGGTGTAGAAGCAACCTATGTCAACACCGAGGATATGGAATCTGTTAAAAAGGCTTTACAACCAAATACGAGGGTTCTCTATATTGAAACACCGGCCAATCCAACTATGGGAATCACTGACCTGAAAGCTGCTGCAGATTTTGCTCACGCCAACGGTTTGTTGCTCGTTGTTGACAACACTTTTTGCAGTCCTTATCTGCAAAAACCTTTGGATATAGGTGCAGATGTCGTTTTTCATTCCATGACAAAATTTCTCAACGGTCACGCAGATGTCGTGGCCGGAATGATTGTTGCAAAGGATCCCGAGGTCTATAAAAAGTTGAGAAGTATGATGGTTATTTCCGGCTGTAATATGGATCCTCATCAGGCTTACCTGGTGATCAGGGGCATAAAAACACTGAGCATTCGTATTGACCGTTCCCAGGAAAGCGCCCAGAAGCTGGCAGTTTATCTTGAAAAACATCCAAAAGTTGAATGGGTGAAATATCCGGGTTTAAAATCTCATCCACAATTTGAACTGGCAAAAAAACAAATGAATGGACCCGGTACCATGATTAGCTTTGAACTGAAAGGCGGGCTGGAAGCAGGGAAGAAACTGCTGAACAGTGTGCAGCTGTGTCTGCTTGCCGTATCGCTGGGAGGTGTTGAAACACTTATACAGCACCCGGCATCCATGACCCATTCAAAGATGAGCAGAGATAACAGAATCAGCGCAGGGATTACAGATGGATTAGTCAGATTTTCAGTCGGTATAGAAAATTATGAAGACATCCTGGCTGATCTTGATCAGGCACTGAACAAGGTGTAAGAAACAAAATAAAACGGAAACTACGGACCTTGCCTGATTTAATTCACGGATAACATCTAAACCCTTTTATTTTCAGCATATTTTATTTTTTTAATCATAACAAATTATTACATTTGTGCCCCTTTTATAGAACGAAATGTATCAGAAATTAAAATTGTAAGTCATTAATGGAAGAATTGAACATCAACGATCAGACTCCTGAAAATATTCAGGACGAGAACCCTCAGGAAATTGAAAAGAGTGTTACGATTACAGACGAATCTGCCGAAGTAATAGCTGCTGAACCTAAACTTGAGACTGAACCTGAACCTGAACCGGAAACAGAATCCGGACCGGTATTAATATCAGAGACTGAACCTGAACCGGAAATAGAATCCGGACCGGTATTAACATCAGAGACTGAACCTGAACCGGAAAATGAATCTGAGCCGTTATTAAATTCAGAACCCGAACCGGAATCTGAACCTGTAATCAGGAAAGCCAGGCAAGGAAGGCCGAGGAAAATAAATAAAACGGAAGATGCTCCGGTCGCAGAAACGACGCCTGAATCTGATACCAGGCCACATGACATCATGGAAACCATCGAATTGATAGCCGCAGAGCAGGTTGTTGAATCAGTTACGGTTGAAGATCTGGATGAAGATCATCATGTAGCAAAAGAGGAAATTACAGAACTGGAAAAACGATATAATGAAGCTTCTCGTGAAGAATTGGTGTCAATTATGGAAGAAGCTGTTGGTGAACAGGATGTTACTAAAATCAAGGCTAAGGTAGCCATGATAAAAGTGGCATTTATTAAAGTAAACAAAGAAGAAAAGCAGAATAAACAGGAAAAGTTTCTGGCTGACGGCGGATTAAAAGAAGAGTTTATCTATCAGCCGGATGACCTGGAAGAAAGGTTTAACAAAGCTTTCACAATATTCAAAGAAAATAAGTTCAGATTTACCGAGAACCTTGAAAAGGAGAAACTGCAGAATCTGGAAGCAAAAAAACAGGTACTTGAAGAAATAAAACAACTGATCAGTTCTGAAGAATCGTTGAAAAAAACCTATGATGAATTCAGAAGTCTGCAGGATAAATGGAAAAGCATAGGGCAGGTGCCGAAGGATGAAATGAATACTCTCTGGCAGAACTACAACTTATATGTGGAGAAGTTTTTCGATAAAGTTAGGATGAATAAGGAACTGAAGGATCTTGACCTTAAGAAAAACTTCGAGAAAAAAATGGAATTATGTGGTAAGGTTGAAGAACTGCTTATTGAAAAATCAATGACAAAGGCATTTAAGCTTCTTCAGAAATACCATGATGAGTGGCGTGAGATCGGGCCGGTTCCCATCGATAAAAAAGACGAAATATGGGATAGGTTCAGGGAAGCATCGGATAAGATCAATAAAATAAGACAGGAATACTACGACAGTATAAAAGGCGAACAGGAAGATAATTTCAAAGCCAAGACCATCCTTTGTGAAAAAGCGGAACAAATCATTGAAATTGAAAATAAATCAACCAAAGACTGGCAGGACAGAACCGGTCAGATGAATGAACTGCTGCAGATCTGGAAATCGATAGGAGCTGCTCCGAAATATTTGAACGATGATGTATGGGCCAGGTTTAAAACTTCACTCGATACTTTTTTTGAAACACAGAAAGAGTTTTATAACTCAATTAAAAATGAGCAGGTTGACAATTATAACCGCAAAATAAACCTTTGTCTGGAAGCAGAAGCTATAGGTGACAGAACAGACTGGAAGCGTGCTACCGGCGATTTGCTAAATTTGCAGGATGAATGGAAAAAAATAGGACCTGTACCAAAAAAATATGCTGATAAAATATGGAAACGTTTCCGTGGTGCCTGTGATAATTATTTTAATAAAAAGAATAATTATTTTCAGAATATTCAGCAGATTGAAGAAGAAAATATGATGAAAAAGCGCGAATTGATTCAAAAAGTGAAAGAATTTGCATTTTCAGGAAGTAAAAATGATAACCTGGAAGTCCTGAAGGGGTTTCAGCGTGAGTGGATGGAAATCGGACATGTTCCGATGAAAGATAAAGATGCCCTGTATAATGAATTCAGGGAAGTAGTGAATATGCGCTTTGATGATCTGAAAATAAGTACTGTAGAACAGAATACTCTGCAGTATAAAAGCAAAATTGACAATATTAAGTCAGGCTCCGATTCGAAAACAATTATATATAAGGAAAGAGAATTTCTTTCAGGTAAGCTCAATAAATTAAAAGAGGATATCAATTTGTGGGAAAACAACATAGGCTTTTTCTCACGGTCAAAAAGTGCCGATTTACTGCGGAATGAGTTTGAACAGAAAATTGCGAAAGCTAAAGAAGAAGCCAAGCTACTCGAAGAGAAACTTAAAATATTAAGAGAAAACAGGTAAATTTTAAAGTTTTAAACGAGTTTCAGGTACTTGAGTTTCTTTTGGGTAGGAATACCGTTTTCGTCCCAGCCACGGGCTTTATAGTAATCTTTCAGCATACGTTTTAATGGAACTTTGGATTTTGGATTATTCGGGTCCTGAAGTTCATCTGTAAGCCTCGATGGTAAGGTGTCGTCGGCAGCAGTCAATCCCATACGAATGTTAAACATGCGTTCCAGGTTAAAGCCTCTGTCACCGATGTCTTTAAAGTTACCGAAATGGGTGTTCATCCCTGTAACAACTTTAAGTGCCAGAGTATGCGGAAGCATAAACGGCAGGTGCAAGGGCAGAAACTTCCCGGGCATCCAGTTCACAAAAAGGTTGACGACCAATCCTGAATATTTAAGCACTACATTTACAATTTTAGTGATGAAGTTGTTGGGTTTCTCGATCAGAAAACTGGGTACAAATGCAAAAACAGGGAAGAAGCAGCTTCCGGCTGCTGCAACTGCTTCCATAGCATTCTGCATGAACATGACAAGTGCTCCTTTCGACATCGTGGTATATGGGTCCATTTGAAGGCCGAGCCCTTCCATAAAGACCATATAACCTGCATTTAAGTGACAGCCGCCACGGTTTGCCGTGGCCAGGCCAAGTCCGTGGCCAACTGCTGAGCGGGGCTCATAGGCTGCAATTTCAAGGCCTTTGGCATGAATGGCGTATGCTTTTCCACCGAATTTCTCTGACATCCTTTTTGTACCTTCAGCCAGTTCGTTGCCAATACCACGGCGATAAGCAATATCTTCAAAAAGTTGGGTTAGATTATCTATTTTGCCAAATTCCAGACCATTATTCCATAATCCATTTTCGTTTAATTCCATTGCAAGTGCGACGCTTCCGGCAACAGAAATGGTATCAATGCCGAGTTCGTCAAGCTGAAAATTCCAGTCTATGATGGCGCGGATATTATTGTTTTCGAGATTGGGTCCCAGCAAACCTAAAGTTTCCAGTTCTGGACCTTTAACTTTATTGCCATTCACCTCAACGGCTCTGGCGCATTGAACCGTGCAGGTTACACAGCCTTCGTTTTTTATCAGGTGATCTTTGGCAAGAGTATGCCCTGAACACATTTCCCAATCTTTATACTGACCGTATTTGAAATTGTGGGTAGCCAGAATGGAATGTTTTTGCATGCCTTTCATCAGGTATGCAGAACCGTATTTTGGCAGTTTATCACCCGTGAGATCATGGTTTTTTAGCAGTTTCACCCAGGAAAGATTTACTTTTCTTACTTTTTCCGGTTTCCAGAATTCAGGCTTTTTTGTTCCTGTTGCCGTTACGGCTTTCAGATTTTTATATCCCATAACAGCGCCAACACCACCGCGCCCTGCAGTACGTTCCTGGCTGAATACCCCGGCATAACGAACAAGGTTTTCACCTCCGGGACCTATGACTAATTTTCCGGTTTTTCCACCCAGTTCTTCCTGCGTTTTAGAAGTGGTTAACCCCCACAGATTATCTGCATTATGAAAAGCCACACCTGTTTCTGTAACTTCAAGCCAGGTTTTCTCATCTGCTTTTCCTGTGATAACAAGCCCGTCGTATCCGGCTCTTTTCAGATGCAAGCCGAAATTTCCACCGCAATTGGACGAGATAATAAAACCTGTCAGAGGAGAAAGGGTTGACATGTTAAACCGGCTGCTCGACGGTGCTGCTGATCCGTTTAACGGGCTGGTTGTGATTACTATGTAATTATCTGAAGAAAACGGATCTGTTCCTGCCTGTATATTATCATAAAGTATTTTTGCAGCCATTGTTTTACCTCCGATAAATAACTTTCTGTCCTGGTCTGTCCAGGGATATTCAATGACTTGCTTTGTTGTCAGATCCACTTTCAACACTTTACCCATGTATCCGCCTAATTGTGTACTCATAATGAAAGGTTTATATAAGATTAACAGGTGAGTATATAATTATCCAAATATATTTAAATAATTTCAAAATTCAAATTAAAAAGCCGACTTCAGAACCCTCAGAGCATCATTATATTCCATTTCAATCGGGTTGAACATCATTGATCCGTCGCCCATAGCTTTTCTGGCAATTTCTTCGAGCTGGTCTTCTTTAACACCAGCCTGGCTTAATGTTACAGACATACCGCAAATATCGCGCAGGGTCTGATTCATCAGTCTGATAGTTTCTATCGCTTTCTTAGCTCTGCCCGGGGCAGGTGTTTTAATATAAATTTCTTCACCTGCAAGATGAAGTAATAATGCGGCGTAATTTTCAGAAGCTTTTTCAAGGTTGAAATCCATCACATGTGGCAGAATTATAGCCATCGTCATGCCATGGTGAGTATGAGCTACAGCGCCTGTTGCATGTCCCAGACCATGAACAGAGCCAACCATGGAATTTGAAAATGCGGCGCCTGCAAACAGCGAAGCATTGGCGAGTGAGAGCCGTGCCTGTTCATTTTTACCGTTTTTTACGGCTTCAATCAGGTTATCCCTGATAAGTGTGATGGCTGCAATTGCATGGGCATCACTCAGGGGGTTTTTCTGAAGGCAGGAATAGGCTTCAACGGCATGGGTAAGTGCATCCATACCTGTTGCTGCTGTGAGAAAGGGTGGCAATCCAATGGTCATTCTGGGATCAAGGATGGTCACCTTGGGCAATAATAGATTCGAGGTGAATGCCATCTTTACATTTTTATCAGGATTATAAATAACGGATACCAGGGTGACTTCCGATCCGGTACCTGATGTCGTGGGAATTGCAATAAAAGGTTTCTGTATTTTGGTTAGGCGTTCGGCACCTACAAAGCGTATAATATCATCGGTTTCTTCAGAGATCACAATGTTGATACCTTTTGCGGTGTCAATAACAGAGCCTCCGCCAACAGCAATGATAGAATCACAGGCATTGTCTCTAAACAGAGCTGCTGCTTTATTTACTGCAATTATCGATGAATCGGGTGGAGTCTCAGCATAAATAACCCCTATCGCCAATCCTGAATCTTTCATACAATTCAGTACGATATCAAGAAGCCCGTTATCCACAACTCCTTTGTCGGTAACTATCATAGGTTTGTGAACCTGCATGATTCCAAGTTCATAAGGTATATTCTCAAGCGCCTTTCTTCCGGAAATTATCTTGACCGGGTTGTAAAATTCATAATATAATGGTAACATAATGCCTCCTGTTTTTTAAGTTAAATACCGAATAATACACCAACGCAATACAGTCTGACGCGACCTATCAGTCTCTCAAAGGTGAGCCTGGGAACTTTCATCAGGATGTTTTTTGATAAAATTTCAGGAAAGAGATAAAACTGGACGATATTCATACATTTTGTGATCTTTAACCCGTCGGTGATATCGCCAATTACGCTAAGCCTGTGTTCGGCAAATGCCTGAGCTGCTCCGATCAGGGTGACTATCATCATAAAAGCAGTGTCAATATTTTTAACATTCACGGTGAGATCTGCATAGGGGAGAGGCTTAAGGCCTTTAAAATAAAACTTCCCTTTATCTTTCCTCAGAACAACAGCCGGACCATTTGGTTTTACTACCATCTGGAATGTAAACCCATCGGGAAATCCCGACATACATTCGATGAAGTCTTTGTCGAAATGAGAAGCGGATTGCATCCCTTTCCCAAGTGCAAAGAACCCAGCGGTAACAACAAACCGTTTAAAGGGTTTCTTACCGGTCTTTATATTGATATTGATCATAACTGAATATAGATTATTTATTTGGCTAATATACTAATAAATAAATGAATGTAAAAAACGAACGCCGTTCATAGCACAAATTAAATGAAATTTTTATCATTTTCCAAATGTTTTAATAATTTTGATGAATAATAAAATCTAAAATTATGTCATTTAAAGTGAACGAATATTTCGACGGCAAGGTAACATCTCTTGCATTTTCTAACAGCGAGGGAAGGGCTACTGTTGGCGTTATGGCGCCCGGTGAGTATGAATTCGGAACAAATACGGTTGAATATATGACAGTTGTTTCCGGTAAATTAAAGGTACTTCTGCCCGGTAAAACGGATTGGGAAGTATTTGAGATGAATCAGACTTTCATTGTCGGTAAGGACTGTAAATTCAGGCTGATCGTTGAAGAAGATTCAGCTTATAAGTGTATTTATAAATAAAATAGCAGATAGAAGAGAATACTTCATCTGTTTTCTGTTTAGTCTGCTATTGTATCACAATTTTTTGTGTTGAATTAACATCTTTCGTCTTTACATTAAGCAGATAAACGCCTTTATTCAGGTAGGAAAAATCGAATGTTTTGCTGATAATCCCGCTGGTTTCCGACTGCTTTTCGTTCCAGATCTCTTTTCCCGGTACGTCATAGATTCTGAACAGAGGTTCCGGTAATACTGATGCATCATAGGAAAACGTAACCAACCCATTGCAGGGGTTTGGGAAACATGAAACCATAGTGTGATTTTCCCTGATACCCGTATGTGTATCAATGTGAATGACTTGTGTTACAGAGTCTATAGCACATCCATTGCCTGCAACCAGTGTGACATTATAATAACCATTGGAAGAATAACTGTGGAAGGGGTTGATATCTGTGCTTGTTGTACCGTCTCCCAATCGCCAGAAGTAACTTGTATAACCGATGGATGTATTGGTTAAAGAAACAAGGTAGTCAGTAACATTAAAAGTAAAACGGGCATCCAGTGAAGGGCATTCGGATATCCTGATGCTGTCGAAAGCAAAGCCTTCTGTTTCCATCCCGGGGAATGGAATCGCTCCTCCGTCAAAATATACCCGGAATATCACACTGGGTTGCCCTGCCACCTGGCGTAAATCATGTTTCGCTCTCAGCCACATTCCTGAACTTGCCGACCATCCTCCCATAAGACCCCTGTACCAGTTAAGAGTATCACCGGTGTGGCCGATAGTATCCCAGGTGATTCCGTTGTTGGTAGTTGCCATTAATACAGCTTTTGCAAATCCGAACGGATTTCCTGCAAGAACGGTTTCGTTTTCAATACTTAATTCTATGATAGGATTAAGGATGGAACTAAAGTTGAAGCAAGGGCTTGATACATATGATCTTTCACCTGAATTGTAATTTCCTGTCAGGTTCGTTTTCCAGCAATTCAATCCGGATGCAGCATTCTGAATATATATACAATTAGGTGTTCCCAGTGCCCATGACGAATTGATGCCACCGGCTGACCATCCTCCGCTGCCATGCTCAAAGTTTTCGGTATAAGGGAAAGTGGATATGGTCGGTGAGTGAATGATGGTTGTAATACTTGTGTCGTTATGATGGACCGTGTCAGTATAGAGGCAGGTAGCCGCTTTGAACACATAACTTCCGTATGCAGATAGATTGGCAGTTTGTGTAAACGTATAATTGGTTGAGTCTCCTGGATTAACGATTACCTGAACAGTTTCGATATTAAACGGACCTCCGTTGAGAGAATACCCGACAGGGAAATTTGTCTGGGGGTTTGAGCCGAAATTTTTAATCCTGATGGTAACCAGTTCTGATAATGTCAATCCGCATCCTGAATGAGGGTCAACAAAGGCAACAACTCCCATATCACTGGCAGGTCCATCGTATATTCTCACATTATCAAAGGCAAAGCCTTCTGTTTCGCTTCCGGGGAGACCCAGAGTAGCCGCAAGATGAATGCGGAGTCTGACGTTGCTTTGTCCGCCAAGGTTATCCAGCTTATGTTTAGCATGTATCCACTGGCCTGAACTTCCACCCCAGCCCGTTGCTGTAATACTGTTATACCAGTTTACAGGGTCACCGGTTGCCCCGATAATGACCCAGGTTATTCCTCCGTCTGTTGATGCTTCCAGACTGGCGCTTGTAAAACTGAATGGAGCCCCTGATAAAGCCAGCTCATACCAGATATCACATTCAAAAACAGGGTTGTTGATATAAGTGAAATCAAAACAAGGACTATAAACATACGAATTTTCTGAACTGTTGAAGTTTCCGGTCAGGTTAGTAACCCAGGCAGTAGTGTCGGATGAAGCGCGATTAATAATCGGTGCATTTGGCCTGCCACAGGCCCAGGATGAGTTTGTTCCTCCGGCTGCCCAGTAACCGTTATTCCCATTTTCGAAGGTTTCATCGTAAGGAAACGACGAGATATTCATATTATGCATTACCCGGTAAGATGCGGTGTCGTTTACCGTATTATTATCTAAAATAAACCTTGTAAAAGCTTTTATGTTATGCATGCCCGGAACCGATAAATCGGCTGTTGTAACGAATGAATAAAGTAAAGAATCGTTGGGTAAAATGCGTGCATTAATATTTTCCATTACAGCTGCCATCCCATCAAGAATATAGCCGGCGCGGAACGTATCAACGGTAAGAATACCGGTGTTTTTAATAACCACTTTGATTGTGTCTGCTGATGTATTAAAACAACTTCCCAAAGGTGCAGCAACCCTGTTCAGACTGATATCAAACGGACTGCTTTGGGTTATCTCAATATCGAAAGGAGTGGTCACATTAGGCAATGGTAATGGAATCCCTGAAATGATAACGGGAGTTTTCGTTGAAACAACAATATAATAGTCAGCGCCTCCCAATACTGGCGTGCCATTGATGGCAGGGGTTCTGATAATTGTGCTGGTATCCATGGCAGCACATTCTGAACCTGTGATGCCCGGACAGCCCTTGATCAGGAACAATCCTGTATAACGGTAAGTTCCAATATTGGTAACACGGATATTAATGTACATGTCATAAGGCGGAGTAAACAGAAAAACATAGTCATTGCCATTCATGTATAAACTGCCGCAGGCTGATGTGGAATCGAAAGAATTTCCTGAATTTGCAGTGGATAAAGCAGTCCGGCTGTATGGCAAACTAACTATGGTGTCGGGATGTATACATCCGAATCCCACCTGGGCCGAAGTTGTCCGGGAGAGAATAATAAGACCGAACAACAGGATAAAGCATATTGATTTTTGCATGACTCGCATTTTTATTAATAAGGCAAATTTATAAAATAAATCAGCACTTTTGTATAATTTTGTTCAGTTATTTATACTATGATAATACAAAAAGAGATAGTGCTGCCAGCTTTTCGCAGGGGATTTCATCTGATCACCCGCTTAATTACCGATGCTGCCGGTGAATTACCTGAGGCAGGTCTGATCAATGTGTTTATCCATCATACTTCGGCAGGATTATGTATCAATGAGAATGCCGATCCCACTGTAAGGGAAGACTTTGAAACAACCTTCAACAGGCTTGTTCCTGAATTCCTCCGGCTATACGTGCATGACTGTGAGGGGTCTGACGATATGCCGGCGCACATTAAATCATCGCTGACCGGACAAAGCCTTACCATACCTGTCAGCAATAAACACTTAAAACTTGGTGTCTGGCAGGGAATTTATTTATGCGAATTCAGGAAAAACGGCGGAAGGAGAAAAATAACAGTGACAGTTTGGGGATAAAAAACAATAAAAATTAAACAGAGAAGTCAATATCTGATTCTTAAGTTTATAAAAAGATAAAGTTGTTCAGGCTTGATTGCTGGCAAACTAACACCATTAATTTATTTCGGTTCCATCACAATAAAAGGGATCATCACTTCTTCCATCGATATTCCGCCATGCTGGAAAGTGTTTTTGTAATAATTCACGTAATGATTATAGTTGTTCGGATAAGCAAAGAAATCATTTCCACGGCAAAATATAAAAGAAGAGCTTACATTGAGTTTTGGCAGGTAGGCAGAATCGGGGTTTTTTATTTCGAATACATCACGCTTGTTGACATCAAGCATCCGGCCTGTTTTATACCGGAGGTTAGTGCTGGTATTTTTGTCACCGATAACTTTAACGGGGTTATTGATTTTAACACTTCCGTGATCTGTGGTAATGATCAGTTTTGCTTTCTTTTCAGCAATATATTTGATCAGTTCGAGCAGAGGAGAATGTTCAAACCATGATAACGTAAGTGAGCGGTAAGCAGGCTCATCATCGGCAAGTTCCCTGATGATATCCACATCGGTGCGGGCATGCGACAACATGTCAACAAAGTTGTAAACCACAACATTTACCTGGTTCTTCATTAGGTTAGGCAACCATTCGATCAGTTTTTTACCGTAAGAAAGGTTAAGTACTTTATGAAATGAATAACCGACATTTTTACCGAATCGCTTAAGCTGTTCCCCGAAAAGTTCCTCTTCATAATGATTCTTTAATCCCTCATCATCTTCGTTAATCCACCATTTGGGGTATTTCCGCTGAATTTCCATCGGCATCAGTCCGGAAAAAAGACTGTTCCGTGCATATTGTGTGGCTGTTGGCAGTATGCTGTAGTATATCATTTCTTTCTCTGTTCTGAAATAATCCTCAATTACCGGTTGAATCGTTTTCCACTGGTCGTAACGCAGATTATCAATCACAATGAAAAACAAAGGGGTGCCTTCATTTAGTTCAGGAATCAGAAAGTCTCTGACAACGGTATGTGATAGAGATGGCTTTTTATTGTTTTTTGGAGAAAACCAGTCAATATAATTATTTTCATAATATTTTGCAAAAACAGTATTCGCCTCAGATTTCTGCATCTTAAGGATGTTGATCATCTCCTCATCATTTGATTTTTCAAGTTCCAGCTCCCAGAAAACAAGCTTTTTATAAACAGCCATCCATTCATCATAATCCAGTCTAGAAGAAATCTCAATACCGATGTTCCTGAATGCCTGCTGATATGAAGATGAGGTTTTTTCACTGACCAGCCTTTTGTGCTCAAGGTTCTTTTTAAGGCAAAGCAAAATCTGGTTGGGATTCACAGGTTTGATCAGATAATCGGCAATTCTTGATCCGATAGCATCTTCCATAATCGATTCTTCTTCGCTTTTAGTGATCATGATCACCGGAATGGCCGGAGAAATGTTCTTTATGAGCGATAATGTCTGCAGACCTGATAAACCCGGCATATTCTCATCCAGCATAATGATATCGAAGTTTACTTTTCCTATCATTTCCAGAGCATCAGTCCCGTTTGTGGCAGTAGAAATCTCATATCCCTTTTCTTTCAGGAATATAAGATGAGGTTTAAGCAGGTCTATCTCATCATCAACCCATAAAATTTGAATGTTATCCATAATTAAGTATTTTTGCAAAATTAATTTAAATTGACTGAATTTCTGAAATTTAGATAGTATTAATAAGGATTAAGAAATGCACACATGCAACTAAATAAACGCAAGATCATTAACGACCCGGTATATGGTTTTATTACCATTCCTGATGAGCTTATTTTTGATATCATCGAACATCCTTATTTCCAGAGGCTACGAAGAATAAAACAACTTGGTCTGACTCACCTGGTTTATCCCGGAGCATTGCATACCCGTTTTCATCATGCACTGGGAGCCATGCATCTGATGAATGAAGCCATTGATCTGCTCAGGCTAAAAGGAAATTCAGTTACAGATGATGAAGCCAAAAGTGCTATGATCGCCATTCTTCTTCATGACATCGGTCATGGCCCATTTTCTCATTGCCTGGAGAATTCCATAGTAAAAGGTATGAGACACGAGGAGATGTCGGAAATATTCATGAGCGCTATTAACAAACAGTTTGATAACCGGCTTACAGATGCTATAAGAATATATAAAGGGTTATATCCGAAAAAATTCCTGCACCAGCTTGTTTCGGGTCAACTTGATGTAGACAGGCTTGATTACCTGAAACGCGACAGTTTCTTCACCGGCGTTTCAGAAGGTGTTATCAGCACTGACAGAATCATCAAAATGATGAATGTCAGTTACGATTCTTTAGTCATTGAAGATAAAGGAATTTATTCGATTGAGAAATTTATTGTTGCCAGAAGGCTCATGTATTGGCAGGTTTATTTTCATAAAACTGTGCTCTCAGCCGAAAACCTGCTGATAAAAATCCTTGACAGGGCTAATTTCCTTGTCAGGAGCGGAAAAAAGCTTTTTGCTACACCGGCTTTGCATTTTTTTCTTTCCAATACTTTTACAAAAAACAGTTTCAACCTCGATGATCATGCTGTAGATTACTTTGCTTTACTTGATGATGATGACATAAATTCTGCCATAAAAGTATGGATTAATGATGATGATAAAATCCTGTCATTTTTAAGTAATAGTTTGGTAAACAGGCATCTGTTTAAAATAGAATTGGGAAATTCACCTTTTGAAAATGAGTATATCAGTATAATTAAAAACAAAGTTAGCCACATGTTTAATGTAGAAGACAAGGATACTTCTTATTTTGTTTTAAACGGGTATATCGAAAACAATGCTTACAATCCACGGTTTGATAAAATAAATATTCTGTACCGCGGGGGTGAGATCAAAGATATCAGTGAGGCCTTTGAACAGATTAATGTTGGCATTCTTTCGGAAACTCAGAAGAAATTTTACCTTTGTTACCCCAAAACCATCAACTAATAAACACGCTGTTAGTAAATTATTTTTATACAAGTACAATAAAATGCGTGAAATACCATTAATAAATTTTTCAATCTAATTTCTGTTTCTATTATGGAATATACAGCGCTTCAAATTTCACAACTTCTGAACGGTACGGTTGAAGGTAATCCTGATGTTAAGGTAAGCAGTATTTCGAAAATTGAAGAGGGGCAGGAGGGTAGTATTTCATTTCTGGCAAATCCTAAATATACTCCGTATATATATAGTAGTAAGGCATCAATTGTCATTGTTAACAGGGATTTTGTACCGGAGAGACCGCTGGCTTTGGTTCTGATCAGGGTAGAGAATCCTTATTCTTCGTTTGCTGCTCTCCTTGAGCACTATAATAAGGCTATTGACCGGAAATTCGGGGTCTCTGAGAAGGCTTGTATCGACTCTTCGGCTCAGATTGCCAGTCATTGTTATATTGGTGAATTCGTTTTTATAGGTGCCAATGTGATTATTGGTCAGGGCTCAAAGATATACCCCTTTACATATATAGGAGACAATTCGGTGATTGGGGAAAACAATATTCTATATCAGCATGTGACATTGTATCATGAAACTGTCATTGGTAATGAATGCATATTCCATTCAGGGGTTGTAATCGGTTCCGACGGATTCGGTTTTGCGCCATCGAAAGACGGATCATATATAAAAGTACCTCAGACCGGGAACGTAATCATCGAGGACCATGTTGAAGTAGGCGCAAATACTACAATTGACAGGGCTACTTTAGGATCGACTATCATCAGGAAAGGTGTGAAATTAGACAATCATATCCAGATAGCTCATAATGTCGAGATTGGAGAAAATACTGGGATAGCTGCACTAACCGGGATTGCCGGCTCAACAAAAATCGGTAAAAATTGCCTGATAGGAGGGCAGGTAGGTATTACCGGTCACCTCATTATTGGTGATAATGTCATGATTGGTGCGAAATCAGGTGTTATCACCAATCTTAAAGACGGCTCCAGGGTGATTGGCGGACCTGCTGTCGATGCCGTTCAGTTTAAAAAACAGGTGATCATAATCAATAAACTTCCTGAATTATACAGGCGTATTCAGACCCTTCTGAACAGGCAGGAATTGAATAAATAATTTATTGGTTAATAACATAAATATTTTACCTTTGCATACCGTATGAAAAACAGGCAAAGAACTATACAATCTTCCATTACTGTTTGTGGACGCGGATTGCACACAGGTAATCAGGTTTCTTTGACGTTTATACCCGCTTCCGAGAACCACGGTTATAAATTCCAGAGGACAGACCTTGATGGACAACCTATTATTCCTGCATCTATCGAATATGTATCTGAAACAGCAAGAGGAACCACATTGCTTTATAATGGAATACGCATACAGACGGTGGAGCATGTGCTTGCAGCCATTTATGGCCTTGGTATTGACAATATTCTAATACAGATTGATAATTCTGAAATTCCCATTCTCGACGGAAGTTCAAAGTTTTTTACCGAAGCTCTCATTAAGGCCGGTATTGTGGTTCAGGATGCTGACAAGGTCTATTATGAGCTGGATACTCATATTTCTTATACAGACTCGGTGAACAATATCGAGATTATTGCAATACCAAGCAATGAACTGAAAATATCAGTCATGGTGGATTACGATACCCATGTTTTAAGCAGTCAGAATGCTTATCTGAATAACATGGATGATTTTCAGACTGAGATAGCTCCCTGTCGTACTTTTGTCTTCCTTCATGAATTGGAGCAACTTGTTAAACATAACCTCATTAAAGGGGGCGATTTTGAAAATGCCATCGTTTTTGTTGATAAGCTCCTTTCTGAATCTGAAATTAAACATCTCAGAAAAATATTTAATAAACCGGACGTAAAAGTTCTGAAAGAAGGAGTGCTCAACAATGTTGATTTGTATTTCCAGAACGAACCCGCCCGTCATAAATTACTGGATGTTATCGGGGATCTGGCATTGATCGGGGTCCCTTTAAAAGCCCACATCATAGCAAAACGGACCGGGCATGCCTCTAATGTGCATTTTGTCAAACTTTTAAAAAATCATCTTCAGTATTCCAAATCGATCAAGCATGTGCCGGTGCATCTGAACGGGCAGCCTCCTTTATACAATGATGATGATATCCAGAAGATTATCCCGCAAAAGCGCTCGTTCCGTTTTGTGGATAAGATCGTTGAAATGGATAAAGAACAAATTATTGGAGTGAAAGACATTTCTGAGAACGAACCTTTTTACGAAGCCTATTTTGATAATAGGCGGATGATGCCGGGAGTGCTCCTGATTGAAGCTATTGCTCAGACCGGTTCTATACTTGCTCTGAATAACCTCCCTGATCCGGAAAATTACAGGACTTATCTGGCAAAAATAAATAATGTCAAATTTACTGACAAGGTTCTTCCCGGAAGCACTCTTGTTATTGTCGTTTCTCCTTTACAGGACATAAATATAAATACGACCAGCATCAAAGGAACAGTGTTTGTAAACGACAATGTCGTGGCTGAAGCTGAGATTCATCTCGAGACTCAACGAGAGGACTAATAGTAAAACAAATCTGTATTTTTTCACTAATCTTATAATGCTTAATGATATTGTTAGTGAGTTAAACATTTATGTGATTTTAGTGGCTATTTCAAAGAATTAGAATGTGATTTTGATATTTAATAGGTTTTAAATTATCTTATCTAACAGTGCTCTTTTTTTTGCAGGACACAATCTTTAAATCACCACAGCTCCGTTTTTTTTAGTTCGCATTTTTTTTTAAATTTGCAAAATATTTTACTTTAACAATTTATGGCAACAACAGCAGATTTTAAAAATGGATTATGTATAGAGTATAACGACGACTTATATGTCATCGTCGATTTCCAGCATGTTAAACCCGGTAAAGGCGGTGCTTTCGTCAGGACAAAACTGAAAAGTTTAAAAACAGGCAGGGTGATCCCTAACACGTTTAATGCAGGAGTGAAGATTAACATAGCGCGGGTTGAACGCAGACCTTGCCAGTTTTTGTACAAGGAAGGCAATGAATATCATTTCATGAATACGCAGACCTATGAACAGACGTTTATTGAAGAATCACTGATCAATGCACCTCAGTTTTTAAAAGAAGGACAGGAGGTGGAGATAGTTATACACGCGGATACCGAAACAGCCTTAAGCTGCGAACTGCCCCCCTTCGTTCAGCTCCTGATTACATATACAGAGCCAGGTGAAAGAGGCAATACAGCTAACAATGCATTGAAGGATGCAACCCTTGAAACCGGTGCTGTTGTTAAAGTCCCTCTGTTTATCGATGGCGGAGAAAAAATAAAAGTGGACACGCGTACCGGTGAGTATAGCGAAAGAGTTAAAGACTAATTAACATAAAATACCCTGAATGAAGTTTAATGCTCCTCAGTCACTAAAATCTATTGCCGGTATTATCAGTTGTAAATATTCTGGCGATGATGCATTTATCCTTGACGGTCTCAACGAGATTCATATGGTTACAAAAGGTGACATTACCTTTGTTGACCATCCCAAATATTATGACAGGGCAATTAATTCGGGAGCTTCTGCCGTAATAATCAATAAGCAGATGAGTTGTCCTCCGGATAAAGTCCTTATTTTTTCTGATGATCCTTTCAGCGATTATGTTTCGCTTGTCAGACATTTCTTTCCATTCAGCCCTTGCAGCAAAAATATTAGCGACAGTGCTGCTATTGGAGAAGGAACGATCATTCAGCCCGGCGTTTTTATCGGGAATCATGTTTCGGTTGGCAAAAACTGTATTATTCATTCCAATGTGAGCATTAACGATTATTCCATCATAGGTGACCATGTCATTATAAGCTCAAATACTGTTATCGGAGCCGATGCTTATTATTATCAACGCAAACCTGAAGGATATAAACGCCTTGAGTCGTGTGGCAGGGTGGTGATCGAGGATCATGTGGAAATAGGAGCCAACTGCACTATCGATAGAGGCGTATCAAGCGACACAATTATAGGCAGAGGTACCAAACTTGACAACCTTGTTATGGTTGGCCATGACACGAGAATAGGCAAAAACTGCCTGATCGTTTCACAAGTGGGGATTGCCGGTGTCGTAGTCATTGAAGACGATGTGATTTTGTGGGGACAGGTGGGGATACAAAAAGACCTGACCATAGGGAAAGGAGCTGTTGTTTTAGGCCAGTCAGGGGTGGTGAAATCACTTAAGGGGAACACGGTGTATTTTGGTTCACCTGTCAGGGAAGCCAGGGAGAAAATGAAAGAACTGGCATTAATAAAACATCTTCCCGAGATCATTGAGATATTAAAACCGGGGATATTTAAAAAAATCTCCGAATCTGTAACAGAAGAATAATATTCCAACGTCCTCTTTTTTATTTTTTCATATTTTTACATTTTGGATCGAAACCATGTAGTTTGGAGAAAAATTTATAAAAACGAATGAAAAAGAAACCGAACCGGAATATCAAAGGCAAAGTCAACCTGCAAAAAGGGGCACAGCCTAAACCTTTAAAGCCTTCTAAGATAAAAACGGATAAAAGGCAGCAACTTTTGATGATATTATTTATCTCGGTTCTGACGTTTATCGCGTTTTACCCGACTTTAAAGCATGCTTTCATTGATACCTGGGATGACTCTGATTATGTTATTGATAACCGCGCCATAAAATCCCTGAGCAATTTCAAGGAAATTGTAACAACACCCGTTCAGGGGAATTACCATCCCCTCACCATGCTCTCGCTGGCATTTAATTATGCCATTTCGGGAGAAAAAGCCACTTCGTTTCACATGGTAAATGTCTTGCTCCATCTGCTGAATGTGATTCTGGTATTCTTCTTTGTAATGCGGCTGACAGGCAGAAAACCCTGGATAGCCTTCATCGCTGCTTTGCTTTTCGGGATACATCCCATTCATGTGGAATCAGTGGCCTGGATAGCCGAGCGAAAAGATGTGCTTTATTCATTCTTCTTCCTGTGCGGCCTGATTTCATATCTTAAGTTTCTGGAAAAAGCCAAGGTTGTGAAACTATTACCTGTCTTGGGATTTTTTATACTCTCCCTTCTTTCAAAACCGGCAGCGGTTATTTTTCCGCTTGTTTTACTGGCCATTGATTATTATTATCACAGGCTCAGAAATATCAGCACTTATCTCGAGAAAATTCCTTTTTTTCTGCTTTCTTTAGGAATGGGTCTTTTGACTGTCCATGCACAGACCGTTCAGGGTGCCGTTGCAGATGCCGGTTCTTTCCCTGTTCATTTCCGGTTCTTTTTTGGTTTTTATGGTTTAATGATGTATATTTTTAATACACTTGTTCCGATAAAACTTTGTACCTTTTATCCTTTTCCTGCCATCAATGTACCCCTTCCGATGGTTTATTACCTCTCACCCCTTTTCGGAATATTAATTATAGTTTTAATGTTTCTATTCAATAAAAAACACAGGATAATAACATTTTCAATACTTTTTTACATTATCAATTTACTATTGGTTTTGCAGTTTATGCCGGTTGGAAGTGCTATTATTGCCGACAGATATGCGTATTTACCGCTGATCGGTGTTTTTATCATTCCCGGTTACTTCTTTCAGAAATGGTGCGATCAGCATTCAGGGAAACCGCCCTTGTCAGGTATGATAATATTAGTGCTGGTTTCCTTCACTTTAACGGCTTTGGCATACAGACAATCTACCACATGGAAGGATAGTGCTTCGCTTTGGGACAATACCCTGGCTGTGAAACCAAGCAGCAGGGCGTATACCAATCGTGCTCTTGCCTATAAAAAGGAAGGGAACCGTGAAAAAGCCATCGAACTTTATACCAAAGCGATCAGTATGAATAAAAATGAATCTGATGCGCTTATGAACCGTGGTAACGTATATTTCGACATGGGAAAGGATGATCTTGCTCTGGCTGATTATAGAAAATCCCTGTCGTTGAAGAAAAAAAGCGCCAAGCTTTTTACCAATATGGGCAGCCTTTTTGGCAGACAGGGCAATTACGACAGCTCATTATTTTACCTCAACCTATCAGTGGCAATAGATCCCGGTTATATAGAAGCATACATGTACAGAGGACTCTGTTATGGGAAAATGAACAGGATAGAGGATGCCATAGCTGAGTACAAGTATTATCTTCGTTTTGAACCTAAGGATGCTTCCGTGATGTCGGATATTGGAATTTGGTATCAGGCATTGAAAAAGTACAAAGAAAGCCTGCAATGGTTTGATCAGGCTATCGGTATTGAACCGGAAAAGGGAATTTATTATATGAACAGGTCAGTATCATGGTATAGTCTGGGTGATAAAGTGAAAGCAAGTGATGATGCGATGAAATCAAAACAACTGGGTGCAAAAGTTCCCGAAGGATATTTGGAAATGCTAAGCAGGTAAATTGCTTGATTTTTCTTTTGGCAGATGGAATACATCCAGGGCAACTATCATTGCAATGAACGACCAGAATGGAATAGCAAGCTTATCTGAATCTAGATAATTGTTCAGAAACCCATGGACGAAATAAGTAATTAATCCAAGCACAAGCGATAAACTTAACACTCGGACCTCATAATCCCTGCTTTTTTTATAAACCATCAAACCTCTGTATAAAACCAGGACAACAATAATGATGAACGTAAGCGAGCCCAATACTCCCGAGTCTGAAAGCGGGCCGATGTATTCACTGTGTGCATTACCAAGGTTTCCCGCATTGGTGCTGCCAATATTTTTATCCCTGTAAAGTTGGTAAGGAGCATATAAAAACTGATAGGTGCCGGGACCCCATCCTAAAACAGGCCTTTCTTTGAACATTTTATAGGCACATTTCCATCTGTTCAGCCTTTCAACATTGGAGGCATCAGTTGAGACATTCGATATGGAACGTACATGTTCCATCAACTTTGCAGATGAGTCCTGCTTGTTTTTTTTCATCTTATAGATAATGTCATTCTGCATCAGATAGAAAAATCCGCCGAAAATTAACGCAGCAAGAAATATCCAGCGGAATTTTATATTAAAACGGATGATCAGATATAAGCATAAAGCAACGATCAGACTTGTCCATGCAGCACGGCAGAATGAGAAGATAAGAGCAGTAAAGAAAATAAGGAAGACCATGAACGAAAGAAACCGTAGATCTTTGTTGATTTTTTTATTGAAAGAAAAACCTACAATAACCGGGATAAATAATGCGAGAGCGCAGCCGTAATCCGTGTGATTATTGAAAAAAGGCTTCATTACCCAGTGCGCTGCTTTCCCATCAAACCCAAGCATGGCATGATTGATGAGGGTATATATAATCACAGCTATAAAACCAACAATATAAAACCATAAAAAGAGGCTGATATTTTTCTTGTTTTTAAAAAGGATCGCACCGAAAAAGAAACAGGGGATAACAAACCATAATCTCGCAATAAAGAATTTGATGGAAACTACAGGTAATTCACTGGTGAGGGCTGTTATCAGAATCCATAAAAGATTAGCTATAATAGCCAGCGAAATGGGGTGAATGCTTACTTTCAGATCATACTGGTTCTTATAAGCCATTTTCAGGATAAACAGAAGGGCTATTCCGGCCAGCAAGGGTTCTGTTGGCAGGCTAACCCCAATCCCGATACTGAAATCCCTCAGATTAATTGATAACGGAGTAAGTAAGGCGATGAACAGGAATACTTTATCCAGGGAATAAATATAAACCCAGATAATAAGCAGGGCTACAGGCAATAATGAAAACCAGTAAAACTCCTTGATGACCAGAATAAGGTTAGCAGCAATAAAAATGACTGCAACAAGGTATGCAATGATGTCCTTTTTTTTATCGTTCAGGATAGAATTCATGAATTTTTAATACTGCTGCGGATACGTGAAATGTTATCCAGAATGATCAAAACGATGATGGTCAGCAGCAGCGAGGAGAAAGTGGTGATGACAACGATAAGCCAGCGTATGGGGTAGGCTTTTTTCTCAGCTTTATAAGCATTGTCCACAATGAATTTCTGTGATATAAATGATTCTGCATCTACCCTGGCTTCATCATATTTGGTCTTCAGAAAAGCGATCTGTTCCGTTTTAAATTTCATGGCATCGCTCAGATACAGATATGCCCCTCCATATTTCGAAAGTGTATCCAGTTGGTTTTTCAGCGCTTTTACAGCACCCTGAGGAGCTCCTGTACGCAATGCAATGGCATATTGCTGGTTGATGACTTCGGCTTGAGAAACATAATCATTGATGCCTTTTCTGCCCAAAACTTTCAGGGAATCAACCATCTTATCCACTTCGGTTTTTAATTGATTATAATCTTTTTCGGCAATTTTTAATCCTTCAACAGCTCTTTGTTTTTGCATTTCATTTTTTACTGAGTCCAGCAGGTTGGCAATATCATTGGCTATGTCCGCAGCCATCTGGGGATCTTTATCCAGCACGACTATTTCAACTGCCATAAACTCCGTTCTTCTGCACTGGATATTTGACTCATATTCCCTGAACAGGTTAGTATACTTGAATCTCGATGTTGAATCAATATCGTAATGCTCCATGAGTTTGTATTTCTTTACAATATGTGAACGTATCTTATTCGACGTAAGGATCTGAAGCAATTGCTCGGCCTGTTCCTCAGAACCGAATCCCATAATATCATCTTTTGAACCCGAATTGTAACTGATCAGTACCTTGGAAATGGAATTGGTCGATGTTGGAAACATCACCACCGTTGATTTATACTTCGGGGTGATAAAGAACGGAGATGAGAAAACCACTGAGGCGATAACAGTGGCAATGCCTACGATGATTAATACGATACGTTTCTTATAAAGAAAAACAATGATATCGAATGATTTGAAAAGGCCTCCGGTAAGATTATTCTGATCCATAATGATTTATTTAAATATTTTTCAAAAGTATAAAAATTTCTGAATATTCATGACGAATTTTTAACCCGGCATGAGGTTGTCTCCTTCACTGATATTCAATAATTAGCTTATTTAAAGGCTGATCAGGTGAATCATCTTATTTTATCTTCTCTTTAACTGACTTTTTTTCAACAAAAAAATATACTTCCAATACCCACATATAATAAATTTTATACGCTGAATATCTGTATTTTGTAAAAACAGTTCTGCTGATAATGGCATGATATCCTTTGTTTATTGACATTTTGAAGGGAACTGTACCAGCTCTGAATTTGCTTTTGATAATTTCGTTTTTTATCTTTGCATTATAAATTTATTCAACTGAAACATTTTTTTTAAATCTAAAGTATAATAATAGAAAAATTTTTAATTTTGACATATAGAAACATTTTAATTTAGAAACTTAGCTATATAACTTATTGCATATTTTTTTGCTTATTAATATGGATTGTTTTTATAAAAATCACTGATGAGAATATGAGTGGTTATTATAATATAAGGTAAATTTATTTGGTTTATTAAAAATAATGAATTATAATTGCAAAGAATTTTAGACACGTATTAAAAAATAAATAGAATTCGATATGAAAAATAAATTATTTTCTTTATTTTCATCAGTAAGACATTGCAGTTTACCGGTGAAAAATGTATTTATTTTAAGCCTGGTAATGTTATTTGGTAGCATGGTTTTTATTGATTCAGCCCAGGCGCAGTTGACCATTACCACTAACCCTATTGATCCTGTTAATGTTACTTATGTTGCTGGTGTACAAAATATTACTGTAACCACTCCTAATAGTGCAGGATGGACTGCCACACAGCTTTCAGGAGGAAGTTGGGCAACACTTTCCAACAGTACAGGAAGCAGTGGGAGTTACTTTACTGTGACTTATACTGAAAACACGGCAATCACCAACAGAACTACAGTATATAATATAACCGCTTCAGGTTGCGATCCGCTTACCGTTTCGATCATCCAGTCGAAAGAAGGGATTGAGCCGGTAGTTAATAAAATAAGCAGTACTGAAACAAACGGTTCATATAAATCAGGAAAAATAATTTATATTGATGTTTTTTATACTGATGCAAATACAATCACGCTCACGGGAACGAACCTGACAACCGATTATTATCTGAATTTAAACAATGGTACAAAGGCATATTACGATAGTCAGACCGCTTATAGCTCTGGTACTAAAAAAATTACTTTCAAATATACAGTAGGATTAAGCGCTACGGAAGACATCAATCAACTGAATGTAACTTCAATAAGTTTATCAGGTGATGTTGCAGTGAAAGATGGCGCGGGAAATAATGCAAACCAGACCGTCCCCGGCTCCAATAACCTGTTAAACAATAATACGCTTCGCATTGATAATACAAGTCCTCAGATTTCTACTGTGACATCTGATGCAACTTCTTCCGGAATTCTGAAAATCGGTCAGACAATAACGTTCACGGTTAGCTTCTCGGGAGGTAATAAGGAACCGGGAGCAACTGTTCATGCCAATACATATAACGGACACACCCTGATCTGGGGCACGTCTAATTCAGGAGAAACCTACACGGCTACTTATACAGTTACTGAAGGAGATGCTGACCAAACTTCGGCGATTCAGCTGACAGGAGTTTATGTGGTTGATGCAGCAAACACAACCGGGAATACAGTTAGCGGAACCGATGTGGTAAAAACAATAGATGCGAATAAACCAACCGGAAGTTACGACCCGTCGGGAGGAACGGGAATAAATGTGGAAAAACATCCGACTCTCACTTTTGTCGAAGCGGTTTATGATCTCGACGGAACTCCCTTGACCCCGACAGATTTATTGGGGAAAATTTCTTTCAACAGAACCACTGCTCCAACCGGGGCAATTTCTTTTACAGCATCTATCGATGCTACAAATAAGATTATTACCATAGTGCCTTCGACTAATTTACTCGAAAGCAGCGGCTATACCATTAGTTTAGCAGCCGACCAGGTAAGGGATTTAGCAGGAAATCAGAATTATTTACTTTCAACTTCTTTCACTACTGCACAGACAAACATTACCAATACTACAAAGAATGCCAGTTACAATACAATTCAATCGGCTATAGATGAGGCATCTAACGGAGATTATGTACAAATAGGAGCAGGAACCTATACTGAAAATATTTTGGTGAATAAAGATGTGACGATTCATGGTGCAGGTGCTACTACTATTATAAATGGTACGACTGGTAGCAGTGTTGTCAATATTGCAACAGCAGGTGTTACTCTTGAATATACGAAAATTGTAAACGGGGGAAGCGCTGTAGATGCCATCCTTGTTGATGCCGGATTAAATAATATTTTAATTCAGAACAATACCATCAGCAACAACTCCACGAACGGGATACATTTCTCAAGTAATCCCGGTACAAGTAATGTTGTTGTCAATAATAAATTTGAGGGATCTGCAGCTTCTGCAGTGGTCAATGATGGCTCTTCTGTGGTTGTTGCCTTACGAAATTACTGGGCGAGTAATAAAGGCCCAACCATTACCGGTAATTCATGTGGTGATGGTAAATCTGTTTCTGCTAATGTAACTTATGAACCATGGAAGAATTCATCTTTTGCAAACGATGTTTATATATTGGATGCATTTACTGTTACAGGGACAACTACGATTTGTACCGGTGGCTCAACCAATATTACCTTATCCGGTTCACAGGTATTTGAAAACGGGGTGGATTATGAATATACATTATATAGAAATACTATAGCAGTTCCATCATCAACTAAGGTTGGTTCAGGTGATGTTTTAGTTTGGAACATTACTGAAAGTTCTGTTGGGACCTATACATATACTGTTAAAGCGCATAATACACTTAGCCTTTGTGATCTGGACATGACTGGGAGTGCTGATGTAACAGTGGTAGCCGATCCATCCTGGACAGCATATACCTTTCCGACAACAAGTATATGTAATGGAGGCGCAGTAACTTTCAGTGTAGGAATAAATAATGGATTAGGCGGCACAATTTCATGG
>Ga0114951_10001600_pt1 | contig 27554 bp, 35 predicted proteins | sample AM7aDNAmetaG_FD_88677 | JGI IMG/M metagenome (GOLD analysis project Ga0114951, IMG submission 88677) | Freshwater microbial communities from Finland to study Microbial Dark Matter (Phase II) - AM7a DNA metaG | ecosystem: Environmental > Aquatic > Freshwater > Lake | place: Finland: Lake Alinen... | reverse complement strand
TCTAACCACTTTTATACGAATGGCAATCATAGACCCTGGTAAACGCGTATGATCTAGATCAGATCAGAGACAAATGTGGCGCTAAGCGCGTTTTCTTATGGATCTTTATTGTCTCAGAGGTGGCGCTCATGCTTTTTCTTATGGATCTTGTTGAGCCCGCCTGGTAACTTGCGGAGTGGTTAGATTTGATGAGGAACGTAGTCGGAGTTTGGGGAGAGTTTAGCCGGAGTTTAGCCGGGATTGGGGGACATTATTTTTAGTAAAACTCTGTTTAAACGGTCGTCATGATTTCGCCACATATGGAACACATGATAGAACAATCACAATCACAATTCTCTTCCGAGGACTTTTCGCAGAACAAGCATACAAGCGAATGTTCACAGGTCTGAGGAGGGGTTTCGGACAAATCGTAGCTTTTGCTAGCAGGAGTAGGCTGTTCGGACTTTTTGGTACGTTTCATCAGTTCCGCTAAGTTTTGGTCACGTTCATAATCAGCAAGGAGGTTCAAGTAGTATTCCGCCTTTTGATAGCAATGTTTAGCGCCGCGTTTCTTCCCAGCTCGACTTACATACTTAAGCACGTTGCCTCGGCAAAACCCAATAAATTCTTCCTTGGTCAACTTGGCTTTGATGTAGTCGATTGCTTCGATTCCGCCAGTAGAGTAATGAGACATGAGGTAGTAGTTATGTTTGAAAAACGGACCCCTTTATAGGTGGGTGGCTATATTAAATTTAATCAGACTTCAAAAGGGGCACTCGTGGCTGAAGCCACCTTTCATTAGTGCCTCATATTTCTCTTTCTCTTGAATGAAATTATCTAGCGCCACAATCATGTCTGCATAAATGTTTCTATGTTGCTCTAATTCGATGATGCGTTTCATCAATTTTACATTTAATTTTTGGAGATTTTCATTGTTGTTCATATATTCAATAAGACCAGTGTCCGATCTATGTACGTGCTTTCTTAACATGGCGTTCAAAGTAAGTACCAGTGTCCGGATGATAGGTTTTCATACCCGCTTTTAAGTATTCTTGAAATTGTTGCGGCGTACCATCATACCCCTCTTTGCTTTCATTATACACATGTGGCGCATCGACATTACCAGTCAGTTGATTGTATTTAGGGGTGTTGGTCCCCATAATGACTTCAAAATAATATCCTTTTCGGTTCTTGATTAATTTTCGCATGTAAAACGAATGCACCATTTTCATATCAGAATACTCGTAGTAATACACCCAAGACATACGCACCATAGGTAATTTCAAGTGCCCTACCTTACGCACAGGACCCAAATCAAGTTGTGCGTGATACAAATTCACTTTTGGAAACTTATGTCTTATGGTAATGACATGAGTAAACGTGGTAGGACTCATTTTTCTGGTAGTACGCATGATGGCGGGAAAACGCAATTTCTTCTCCAACAAGGCTGCACGAGATCGGGCGTCCAAAAGAAAAATGATATCCATACAAGAATACAAAAGTGCAGTCAAGTCCTTTTATCTCAATTTTCATCAGAATCGGAGCCCAAGTAATCAGAGTCAGAATCATATTCACTTTCGACATATTCGCTGTCAGTTTCATCTCTACCATCATCGATTAAATTTCCATCAGAATCGCGAGTGGAAAAGCAATCCTTAGTCAGATGACCTTGACGTCTACAGCGGTAACAGAGCATGATGAGGAAGCTCATTTGTCTAATTTCATTTTATTTATACAAAGGAGGCTTATGTATTAAAAAAGCCATGGCTTTTAACAGGGGACTATTGCCACATTATATATGCCACAAGGCGTATGACCTCATAAGCCACTTTCATTATAAATAAAGTGTAAAATACGAGAAGAGGATTGTATATCGAAACATACATGAACTGTGACTGTGGCTACTGTGTACGAAACTGGGGGTCCCGATGCGAGTATACTCCTGCTCCTACATCTTTTAAATCACACAATTTTATGTGGTTTCATTTCGGCAAGTACGCAAAATTATATGAAAAGGAAGATGAAATGGAAACTGTTGTGCCACCTACACCTACTCCCACGCCTGTGACAGTGCAATGCAAGTATTGCAAATGCAATGGACCTGAAGGCAAATATTGCTTCTTTTGCGGAAAATCATTTATTTTTTAATATGTTTTTCATTTACTTTCTGCTTGGATTAAAAAAAGCCTCAGACACATTATATAAATCGAAACAAAATAAAAATCATAAGGTTATCTATGGACGAAATTAATTTATCAGCACTATACTTTCAAGCCATCCTTGAAATTTCGCAATTGAGGGAATTGTTGGAGTCTATCCAATGTGACGCAGAGGACGTGGAGGGGTCTATTACGATTTACGATCTGTATCGTGCAAATTTCGATTTAGCCGAAGAGGTGGTTAAACTACGTCAGCAACTCGCATACTCAAAAATGAAGATGACACCAAAAGCTATTTTTAAATGTGATTGTCCTTGTTATTATCAACACCATTCTACTTGTGCAAATAATAGGACGTTATGCTAATAAAGGTCTTTCTTCATCTATCGGAGGAGCTGGAGGGAAATTAATTTCCACTTCGATGGTCCGGTCTTTCATGCACGAAATTCCGCTAATGACAATTTGAATGACCCCATTATACTCACATTTACTAGCTCCTATGATTTCACTCGCTATCCACAAGCATAAAGTGATGATATTTGTATAAATTAAAAATGACAATTGTTCGTCGGATGTCATAATATAATTAATCACATATTATAAGCCACAATAAGCCACATGTAGCATAAAAGCAGAATCATTTATGTCATCCTAATGCATTCACAATATGTCTAAAAATTATCTTCTTCCTTCTGAAATTACTCCATTGCTCTACAGCATCGAAGCTGATCTGGAAAAGGGTCAAGAAAATTACGATGAAAATCAAAAGCGATTCGGTATTGACGGTACTTTCAAGATTGATGGAAAGCCTGTTTATGTCAAGCTGGAAGGGGAACTTTCCACTGATGGTATTATTGAAGGCAATTGGGCTCTCGAAATCAATGGTCAACCTCGCTCTGGCAAGTATTACTCGTTCAGCCTCGATCTGACTCGATCGGAAGATGAAACGGCGTTTGACGCTCTTACGGATGCTCTCGGCGTTTATGTCAACGATGCTGATTGGAAAATTGTAAATCCTTCCAATAACGGAAAAGTCAACATCAAGCTCAAGTTTTCTGGCACCAAGTTTGATGCACGCATTAACGGTGCAAAGTTGTCTGTCAACAATGTGGATGACATTAATGCGACTGTTGGCTACGACACCAAGGTGGTTGTTCTTGCTGAAATTTGGCCCACCTTTTCTTTCAAGGAACAACGTGCTCAATTTAATATTGTGGCTCGAAAGATTGATTTTGATGCCCAACTTGAAATCACTCCAGCTCCATTCGTCAGCGCAAAGAAGTCTGCAAAGAAGTAATGTGTGTAATGAATAGTATGGTACTACGAAGTGGGCGTGTATATGGTGAGTATATTAATGAGATACTTAAAGATTTCAAAGTTACAATTTATAAAGTATAATTACATCATTTTACGACCTTTCATGCTGAGTTTTTCAAATTCCTTAACTCCGTACTTTTTACGACCGATATAAGCCGCAAGTGCTTTAGGGGTTTTACTACCCTTCTTTTTTAATTCTGTAGCTAGTTTCTTAAAACGTGTACCACTTTCTTTCTTCATTTATTACTCTATACGCACTCTTTTTCGTTTGATGTGTTGAGGCACTTCTTCACAAATAAGTCCATTGTCTTTCTTGCATAAACTATTAATGACAAATTCAATACTACGCCTATACACAATGGGTTCAGGGTCTGGACATATCCCTTCATTCAATTTACCGGGGTAACATCCATCTACACGGTCTTTTACCACATTCATGGTAAATTCACCTTCCAAGTCCAGCCATTTCCACAGATTTTGTAAAAACAAGTAGTCGTAACGACATTCTCTTCGATTCATATCCCACTCACTACTTCCGTAAATATCGGAAAAAAGCCTTCTTTTTCCAAATACTGAAAATTTTTCCACTAGAACCGTAAAAGGAAGTAATGTATTGGGGCGTGTAATTTCATAAAGCATGGTATCACGCTCTTGCAAAAAATGTTGTCTAAAATTATAGTGACCGTCAATTTTGGGGTACTCTGGTGACAATCTAGTAATGACACCTTTTAGACCATACATATCCACCACTTCACCTTCTTTAGTCATTTCATGTTTTTCCACAACTGGTTTTTCCATAAGAGATGCTCCTCTTTTTACTAGCAATTCATCTCCCGATAATCCAAATAATAAACTACGTACATATAAATACACTGCGTCCCAATCCAAATCATTCATATCGACCATTTCTCCATACACAATGGCAAATTCAGGGCTGCTAAACATTTGTTGCTCTAGATCGTCTACCGTAAAATCATAGAGCACAGGACAATTGTCTGATTTACCAGTCATATACAAACGATGGGGGGTTTTAATATTGTTGATAAACCATTGATAATCTTTAGTGTCACGTGAATTGTAGTAGGGGTAATACCCATTATTTTCAAACAAGGTAATGTATTTGGAAGCATTGTTACATTCAAACACCATAATAATCGGTACAAACATTTTATTTAGTTAAAGATACTATTGACGATTTGAAGGGTTCTACTAACGGTGGGGGTACCAGCAGTATTTTGAAACCAAGACCAGATAAAAATACCACCGTTACCATCCTTCTTGACACAGGCAGCAGCATTTTTGATGTCTTGTTCTGTGGTCAAATAAGGTCCCCAACCCATCTTGCCGAGCTCGATACCCAAACAAATAGAACCTTTAAACAGGGTACGGTAAGCTGCAAAAGCAGTTTCAGGATTGTAGTTTGCAGGTACATTACCTGCATCATATGCCATGATGTTGATACAATTGAGTTGTCCTCCGTGCGTCTGGAGTCCGGTTACATTGAGTCCGGACCACTGATCTCCAGAAACGGGAGTATAAGCTCCAGTGGACCACACTGCAGCAGACAAGAAAAACCCCGCGGGCATGCAACTACGATAGGCAGCTATAATAGGCCCGAACTGCGAAGCACTCGCTGTACCGTTTGCAGGTTCCCTAAAACAATGTTAGATCTACTCTATTGTATGGTGTTCGGACATCAATATGCCGTACGTATCTATCACGGTATGATTCTACGAATATGCCGTACGTGTCATAAAATCGTTATTGATCACGAATAAACATACCAGTCAATATCAATTCCAGTGCACCCGAGATCATTTGCCAAATGAACCATATCCAAATAGTTTGCATATGGGGCGTAAGATCTGTAAGGATAATCTGCGCCACCTACGCTGAGCACTACCTTGCAACGATTTGAGGTAAGTGTCTTTATAGCGGCTTGCACTACCGAAAAATCTTGGCTGAATTGAAGGCCGGTATTTGCAAAGGTAAAGGATCCTTTGGTATACGTTCCCGTAGGATTGGCAAAGGCCAAATTGACAATATTGACAGAAGGTTCCTTGGTCAAAAGTAAAGCCAAATCCATCGCTGCCGCATTCGAAGTCCAAACACTTGCCCATGAGTCAAAATAAACAGAGCGGTACATTTATTTTTGTAAAAGTCATAAATTCTTTTGTACAAAACAGTATTCAGCATCACAGCCACCGTGATCGTAATTCCATTCTAATAAATCATACATGCAATTATCACATAAATGAAACATGCCAATATGACGATTTTCTTTGATACAGTAAAGTACGGAACTTCTGTATATGTCACAAGATTCGCAAACAGATTCAGATCGAATTGCTTCTTCTACTTCTTTTTGAATACCCCAAGATACATACAAATTATTTTGCATTTTAATTAAGTAAAAGAGCAGTATCAAAATTTTTACGTATTTTCATATTATCGACGTCTGTATACATGTCTGCAAAAAAGAAATTGTATTTTTGATCTGTGGCGTGTCTGTACAAAGCAATCCACTCATCCCACGTGAGACCTAATGCATATTCTTCATAAATGACTTCCAACTCTTTCATGTTGCCGATTTTGTATAAAAGAAGACATGTCCAATTGGTACGAACCGTTTTAGGGATTTCTTTGTACCCCTGTGCAACCATAAGAACGGATACCGAATAATGACGATGTTTGGTATTAAACGCTTTAAATTTCTTTTTGGCAGCACCGTCAAATAATTCACTTCCGACTTGGTCATCCAATATGATCAAGACCCGATTTGCAAATGATTTCAATTTTCCATATTTCTTCAATAACCGTACCATTTTAAATTGCTTATCTACAATCTTGAAAAAATCTGCAGAGATGTCTTCGTCTTCAAAAAAACATTCATCACTCAATTCTTCTTGAAACTTGTTTTCAGGGTCAATGACATCACTGAATACTGCAGGTAGTGGTACCGGTTGTACGGGACCATTGAGCTGCTTTTCTGATGCCATGTCTTGAATCCATTTTTTGAGAGGGATGTTATCCACTAATAGTTTCAATGTTTTTACATAATCCCATTTACAATCACTTTTTACGGTGGGACTAAAGACATAAATTTCATGAAAATAACCTGCATAAATCTCCAACAAGTTTACCAAAGTAGTCGTTTTACCTGAACCCTTTGGGGCAATAAGACCCATAGTAAATTCATGAACAGGCATCATACCATTACCCCCCGGTGGGGGAATATGCTGCTCCTCCTTTGGTACAGGAATTTTCTGAATACTTAAATCACTCTTTTTTCTTTTCATTTATTTAATAAAACATATATTAATGTAATTACGCCATAAAAGTGTGCTTTTTGTAATAGCGTGGAGACATATTTACTTTTAATGTAGAAACAGGGCTGTTTGTACCTTCTTTCATCTCTTTTGAAGATCCATATAAATAACGCTCTTTTCTCTCATTTTCTTTTCTACGAGCTTCCAATCTTGCCCGCGCAGTGTGATTGATTTTTTCTACCGTCATGTCACTTTTAATGACTCTGGGTACAGAACTTAGATTATCTACGGGCATTCTTTATAATACAATCATATAATATTAGCGCATGCGTTCGCGGCGTTGGGCATACGAGTATCCAAAAATGGAATGACCCTTCTTCATCCAGTTTTCAAACGTACGTTGTTCAGCCACAGATCTGAATTGAGTACGTTGATCAGGCATTTGAGGAGCCGGTTGTACATTCTGTACAGGAATATCTCCCTTGACGACTTGCTTGATTACATTTTCAATCACCACAGCCTTTTCAACTGGGGCCTTCTTTTGTCTCTTTGCGGGAGGTTCCACGGAAGCGACATCAGGTAAAATAGGTTCCAAAGCTTTCTTGGCGTCCTTTGCGAGCCTTCTTTTTTCCGCTTGAGCAGCCTTCTTATCGGCAAGCTCCTTTTCCTTTGCAGCAATTTCCAATTCCTTGGCTTTGATGGCGTCATCCAACAATTTCTTTTTTGTTGCATTATCGGCCTTACGCTTCTCAATAGCAGCAATTTGCTTTTCGCTCAAGGGCTTTTTTTCTTTGGTTACCGTAACTGGCACCTCAGGTTCTTTAGTGGGCTCCACTGGAGTAGGTTCTGTAGGCATGGGGTCGATAGTAGCTTTTGCTTTCTTCTCTTTTGGCTTTTTAATCTCCACCTCGGGAATCAATGCGACTTCTTTGACCGACTTTTTAGTTTTTACCATTTTAATTTAGTTAAATTACGTCGTTACGATTTTTGGATTTTCGATATTTTGATTTTGAACTTGTGGCTTGCTGGTAAATGCTGCTAAAATTGCTTTGATGATGCCTCCCGCATTACCCGTAAAAGGTAGCACCTCACTGATGATCAATAAAATAAAAGTGATAGATTGAGTTGTGATGAGGGTGATCATATCAGAATTCATTTATTTGGAAAACTTGATTATCTTTGTCTCTTGGAGGCGTTCTGGTCAACATATTCATTTTTACGTTTACCTAAATCACTTTTTGGTTCATATTTTTTGTGCATAGTAGTGGAAGTACCTCCTCTTTTTTCCGATCTCCTTTTTTCAGTCATTTCTACAAATTCAGATCTGGGTGTAGATTTTTTTTCATTTCTTTTTCTTAATACATGCCTTGGTGCTTTTTGCATCTCTACAGGATAATAAATATCAGCAATTTCTTGTTGCGTTAACGATTCTGGCACCACTCCTAAATTAACAGTGCTTTTACGATTATAAGAAAGTACATCATTCACCCTCCTTTCAAACATAGAATCTAAAAATTTTTGAAGTTCTTCTTCATTCACGGAAGATTCCCTTTTGCGTGCATGAGTATCCGTTTCATTACGAAGACGTTTAGGAAAAGAAGCATCTTCATTTGCTTTCACTACCTTTTCTTCTTCAGGGGTGCCGGAACCATAACCACGACGTTGATCGATGGTTTGTTTATCTCTCCTAGGACCGATGCCAGCTTCGTCATCCACTTCACGCATTCCTGGAATCATACCTCTACCTCCAGATGCCATATTACCAGGTACTTTCAAACCGGGTTTTGGTTTTACATAAATTTCCTTGGTAACTACATCGGGTGAATCGACGTACCTGAAAGTATTGCTTTTGGTATGCTTTGTTTGGATGTAGGGATGAAAATCTGCTTGTAGATTCCAATTACCGTGACCTGCGTGTGGACTACTTATTATATAAATAAACTTACCCACCAGCCTGGGAGTTTGCTCTACGCTTGTCTGCAGGAGTTGCTTTGTAAGGACCGATTTTACGAGTCAGACCCCAGTAAGCACCATTGTTTGTTCCAGACCAACTAGAAGTTGTTTCCAGAGTTGCCATATACTATAAATTTCATACTTTATTGAACACCAAATGCAGAATATCCTGCCCTTGTATTAGGACCAGTATTGGGGCGTCCGATAACAGGTTGTGGAAAGGGATTGATTGCCCCTCCCACCACACCGGTTGGTCCCTGTACATCCGGAGAAGTAAATTCATCCCCGCCAGACACATCAGTAACCCTAGGAAAATTACCACTACGGATAAGACCACTTGGTTCGTATCCATTAGGAAGTGGTTTAAATAAGGAGCCGGACTTAATAAGATTTGTTTTTGCCAGTTTGTTTCTCCAGGAATAATCTCCAATAGAAGATACCCAAGGTTCCACACTCTTGTCTGGAATTTGTACATCATGTTGTGAAAATCCATATTGATGTTTGAAGCTCCTGTTACCCTCCCATTTAGAATCACATGTTTTTGCAGGACCACCGTGGCTTGAATAATTAGGATGATCACCATCTGTTACATTACTACCATTGTAATTTGTTCTTTCCGTAGTCCAATAAGGATCGTATGCCCAAGGCTGTGTTGGTTTTGATTGTCTGAATCTAGGTCTGCATAATACATCACCTACTGAACCAACAGGACCAGGTCTGCATGAAAATACATGTTTTGGTTTTACGTCATGCACGAGTGCTTCCATTTATATGATAGGCATACTTTATTTAATAAGCTCCTCTGACTCGTTTAGGACCTTCTCTTGTCGTAATTCTGTTGTTGCTGGTAAGTCCGTATCCGTGATCAACGGTTGTCTTTTGGCGTTTCAAGACACCAAGTTTTACACTAAAAGAAAGACCGTTTAACTGTAAAGGAATTTGAGTCGTTGTATTACCCAAAGTCAAATAGAAGTCCATGGAATTAATGGATTGTAATTGATCATATTTGAACCATTTTTGTGGATCTGGATCAGACCAGTAGATGACCCCATTGTAATTTTCAGTCACGGGAATCTTTGCAATTTGAGGTCCAGCAGTACCCCCTCCTAAATTAACAGCACCTGCTGGTAGAAACACATCTACGTCCGAACCCAATTTTGCAGAGTTTAAATAAACATAGTTTGGTCCTGAAACGAGTTGTGCATTAGGAGATACAAGAGCATCTCCTACAAAACCAGATCCAGGTAATGTGGCGCTGAACGTTTGTGAAGTAGTGGCTCCTCCGGGAAATCCAATATACAGACGCGTGTTTTTGTTTCCAGAATTGGTAGACAACCCAAACGTAAAAGTAAAAGGTTTTGTGGTAGCTTGATTGTTATAAAACGTAAATTTTTGTGTATTGCTGTTGTAGTTGACTGTATAAGTGTATCCAGAAGGAGAGACTGCAGTCAAAGCAGCACCTAAAAGAGGTGCAAGTTGTGATGCCGTGTAATTACCGTACGTATACGTCACTCCAGCTACAGTCACTGGAAATAGAGGTACAGTCACTGGAGATTTTCCGGTCTCCGTCAAAGTAAACAATGAATTGGGGTCACTGTTTGCGCTATTAAACACATACCAACTCACAGGTATTTGAACTTCCAGCACTTTAATGGCAGCCACGTCTTCTAGAGGTCCTTTAGCTGCTACAAAAAACAATGGCCAGTCTGTAGAAGTGACACCTGAAGTATAGGCACTCGAAGCATCGAGAGAATCGAGTTCAAATTCGTAATACGAATAAGAATCATTTAATCCATAATTGTCACCCATTTTTATATAACAATCACACTTTATTGGATGAGATCCAAATAATTATTTGGTCGTAGAACCCACATGACATCAACGTAAGTGAAACACTCGATGGAGAATCCAAGAGTTTGACCGGCAGACCAGATGACATTGAACGAGATATCAGACTGCTCTTCTGCATTGAGACCTGAGATTTCAATACCGTTTGAAGTTTCAAAGTTGATGGCCGCTGCGAACATAGCTGATGGTTGATTACCTGCCAAGTTGGAAGTAGAAGTTTCCACACCCAATTCAAAAGGCATTCCGTATGCATCAAAACCATAAACAGACTTGGTGTAGTCAAATTCAGGTAGAGTTGCACTAGAGGAAGAAGCAGGAACAGCCCAGTTCAAAACAGAGGTGTTTGGCTTCAATCTATAGTCTCCCACAATGTTCAAAAACTTTTCCAATTCAACGTATGCTTCCGCTCCTCCAGTACAAACGGAAGAACCGACATTAGCAGCAATTTGGACTGGAGCTGCAGGGAAGTAGCGACCTCCGATACGGTACTGAAACTGTTGCATAGTAGATCCCACAGAAATATTAGAAGTATTTGAATCCATGAGAAGTGCATGAGAATCATATTGAAATCCTTGAGGCTGTCTACGCTGGACGGCGAAAATACCCTTAACGGATCGTGAACGTTCGGTAATTTGGAGTTGCAACGAAGAAGATCCTTGGTTACCGAATTGAAAGTAATGCCAAGTGGAAAACTTGATGGGCACCCCTCCCGTTTCAAGTCCCTGCAAAAATGCAATGTCGTACGAATCATCAAATTCAATGATTTCAGGAATCAAGTTAATGTTACCAACAGTATAAGTCGGATTTACCGAGTTAGTGCTGTAGCCAATAGGTTGGTAAATACATGCATTTGCTTGCTCCAGAGTAATTTCAATAGCAAGCTGAGAAGCCATATACTTGGTAGGGATCTATAAATGTTAGTTGACTGAATAAAATGGGCCATAAGCGTAAAATAATTATAAATTCTACGATATATGATACTGTAAAAGAAGCAGCTTTAAACTTAAATGTAACTTCATCTGCAGTTACGTATGCTTTAACTCGTAATAAGAAAGTCAAAGGCCATTGGGTAACCCCCGTAAAAGAATATGAATATCCTAATGAAAAATGGAGATTACACGATGATGGATTTGAAGTATCTGATTATGGCAGATTTAAAAAGGGCGTTGAAATATACAACGGTTCTAAATCAAAGAGAGATGAATACATGCGATGTAGATTATCTGGAAAAACATATCTCATGCACATAGAAGTTATGAAAACATTTGATCCATTTAACGAATTTTTGTATGAACTTTGTGGTGACATAGCTCAAGTAGATCACATTAATTCAGTGCGATACGATAATCGATTATGTAATTTAAGATGGGTAAATAGAAGCGAAAATATGAAATATGCAAAAAATAAATAACTTACCAGCTTGTCTTGCGTGAAAACCCCTAAAGCAAAGTTGACTTGATAACGTCTCGTGCAAAAAGTACCAGAGCTCGAAGCACCTGCTGGAACTTGAGTGGTTTGAGGCACATTTCCAGAAGTGTTGTTTGCCGCAATAACACTTGAAAGACCTTGAATATAGGATTGACGAGTGTTTACCGCTACGACTGCAGTTCCAACACTATTTTCAGCAAGGGCTCCATAAGTATATCCACCAACGCCATCAGCGATAGAAGTGTTGTCGAGACTTCCCATTTGGTTGGTGGCAGTCCATTCAGTCAATGCACGAACAAGAACGTTGTATTGAAGAATATCTTCTTGAGGAGTAGCTCCATACAACAAACGAACTCTGTTGAAAATGGATTGAATATTGTTCTGGAAGCGAACGACATAAGGGCTGGAATTAGTAGGTGCATAAAGAACCACATCAAATTCAAGCGTGGTGTTTAGAGGATTGACATATCCTGTACTGTTAATTCATCGTGAATGGGCTACCCCGTCACATAACATGAAACATAGATATTCATAATAAAACTTACCTTGTGCAGGGAATTCGAGACGAATAATTTGGCCTAAAATGTTAGTTTACCTTCATAGTAAATGACTTACCTGGTTGAAAGATGGCTCCATTCTTTGGTCTATAATGTTAGTTATCTGAAAATTTAAAAAGAGCTCATAAAAGAAAAAGAAGTTAACTTACGGGATACGTGGAGTCATCTTTTGAGCCTTATTTGCTTGAGATGGATAGGAACTATATGTTAATGAAAATAAAACTTACTATCGAGCATTCCAAGGAGTCACGACTTCTTCGTCGGAAGGAAAATATTTAAAATGTTCAGCCATTTATATTAAAATCACACATTATTCAGCGAATAAAAGAAGAAACCCAGCAATCTTCACAGACTCCACAAATCAGGACTCTTTCAATAAACCAATCCCCACAAATAGCACATGTATCTGCTTTTAATGCACGCAATTCATCTAGCGTATAAACGGTTCTGTATCTTCTAGGGTGATCGTTGTTCATGTCAATATTTTACGTTTTACTTGCAAAAGTTGCCATCGTACGCTTCCAGGTATAGGTGATGATATATCTGTCTTTTTGATAAATCGAAAATAGCGTAATGTGTTTAGCGCCACACTTCCTACAATTTTACGTGATAATGAATTTTGAAATTTTTCAAATAACAAATCTTCTTCGTTTGCATCTATTATTTTCCAAATACCTGTTCTGGCTAATAGGTTGAGAGAACTGTGCGCCGCATTCGTTCCCCATAAAGATCCTACACTGTTTTTGTTGCTTACCCTAATGACCGCAGCTGCAGTATCGGAGATATGACTGCTAATCCAATCTCCTACAATATGGTATGCTGTAGCACGTGATTGTCCGGGACCTGTTAGTACAGGATTCGTAGGCGCAGCCCCTGCATTTAAACTAATACTTCTTGACCCTGGTATACGTAACGCCATACATAGCGCCGCAGTACCCCCTAAGGAGTGACCGCAAAAGGTGAGTAAGGTATACTGCCCCTCTAAACTTTTTGCTAAATTAGTTACTTCTTGTACTAACGTCAAGTCGCAATAATCGGAGTTTGACGCAATAATCTAATGGTTAGTACTTGTTTTCATTGTGGTAGATGGGTCACTATGTATCCCAGTCTCACGTATTGTACTCATTGCCGTCACTCTCATAAATGTGATTTTTGCAGCGAACCTGGCATTATCTATATCTATGATATGTGGGTATGTCCGAAACACGCCTTACCGCATCGTCCAACAAATCCAAAGTTCCACTTTTGCCGCTCGTCCCCTTCAAACCAATAACAATTTCACCGGTTTGTTCATTAAACCACGCGGCATATCTAATTTTGTATGAATCTTTAACTAGGTTCCAGCCCATAAAATTTTCGTGTGGCTTAGCATACAAGGAAAGTGTTAGTAGTAGAGGTATTTTATCGTTAGGGCGTACCCAGTTTGCCACATCTTCCGGAGACGTGTTTGAGGGTACCCCTTCACCACCAAAGAAGGGAATGTAGGGTATATCCTCTACATCTATCTCTTCTCCCATAATAAATAAACCATACATTATGATACCATACAAACCCATACGCGTCACTAAAAACGTTCCTGAATACAGTTCCAGTGATATTGAAATATACGGATTGCCTGATCATTACGGGGTTCAAGATTATCTCATCATTGAGTCGTATGAGAAACAAATGGTGTTGGAATACCAAGACGAAATTGACCTAGCACGCGATGGTGTGTACATTCATCGCTACGATCGCATCGAAAGATTTACGACTATTTTATTTCAATTATTGGGGTTGAGTAGAGTTTCGATACCTGATGACGTCATACGTGTCATCAAAAATTCCATGTACAGAGAACACGCTTCTTATATTTATAATGATATACGTGATATATTACGAAGATATGGATATGCAAAATACTACAATCGCATCCCCTGTATTTTAAAAATCCTAAAATTCCCCCTTCAAATAAAATACAAACAGGAAATGATATTTGCTGTACAGCGTGATTTTAAAAAACTACATGAAACTTTTGAAGAAACGAAAAAAGAATTGGATGTCGATTATTTTCCCAGCATGAGATATGTAGCGTTGTATTTAATGGAACGTAATGGATTTCTTTTTGAATACCATATTCCTAAAGCACGTGTTAAAAAAATTCACGAAAAACTTGATTTATTAGTGGGGAAATTGTTTCTTGGTTTTGATAAATGAAGGTTTTTTGAAATGAAATTCCTTCATGTACAAAGCAATGAGAGTTTCTACTTTTGATTCCAATTCATCAATTCTCTGGTTTGCTACATTTAAATCGCTCTTCAGCCGATCATTCTCCATTTCTAGATGCAAAGTCTTTGCTGTGATTTTACCATCCTCCATATTAGAAAGAAGGGTATCGTGCTTTTCAATCACGGTTTGTTGGTGTTGTACACATGATACAAGAATAGGGGTAAATCTCATTAAATCAACAGTTTGATAAATGGGATTTCCGTTTTCATCAATAGAATCTTTTTCGCCTGATACTAGATGTGGAAACACATCATTCAACTCGTGAGCTAATACACCAATATCTTTCAATTCACAGTCTTTGTGTGTAATGTAATTGTAATCAACTATTTTGAGTTTCATGATATTTTTTAACATTTCTTCGTTGTTGACTTCTTGTATATTTGTCTTGGCACGATAATCAGATGTAGTAGAAAAGGTGGTACCACCTACTCCATTCTGAAAAATACTGCCTATAGCAGCACTACTTGAATTATAAAAAGTGCACCACTGATTTGTATTCACCGTACCTACTCCAAAATTCAATGCTCCATTACCCGTTCCAATAGAAGCAGATGATATACCAATATAAGAAGGGGGAGAAGTTCCTGAACTACCTGCTCCGGCTGTAAATCCTCCTGTACCTACACCCCCACCGATTATCATGACCCCAGATCCATTTACAGAAAATGCATTATTCGATATGACTCCCCCGGAGCTTATACCACCAGATACCGATAATGCACTGGTAGATTGAGAAAGTGTCATACAAACTCCAGTCGATACATTGGAGCTATTGTATCCCACCCATTCCCATCCACCAGTGCCTCCTCCTAGTTGGTTGTAAAAACATGTTACACCTGTAGAACTTCTATTCCATCCCATGTATGCACCCTGACCTGATGGAGTTAAAAATCCTGTAGATTGTTTCGTTGATGCTATAGATCCTCCATTGACGGTAAGAGCATTAGAAGCGCCATTTGTTCCTACAATTGCGGTAGAAGCTGTAGATCCAGTTCCAGGACCCATTAACACTCTGCCGGAATCGGAACGAATGCACATATCAGCGACCGCTGAGTCCGTAAAAAACGACCCCGCGCTTGTAGCCAACCCTGTAGTACCATAATGAGTACCTTCTGTCCAGAAAATATAAGGATTTCCAGCTGACCTATTTACAGATATATTTGTAAATGCGGCTGTACTAGGGGTTGTACCACCAATAGGTCCAGGGGCAGCAGGATTAAAAGTACCTCCTCCCGTAGAAACCCATGTAGGGGGAGATGAGGCCCCTCCTGATACTAGATAATATCCCGCAGTTCCAGTCCCTGCTCCATTTAAATACAATGGTGCATTAATAAAAATATCATTACTACCACTTGAAGTACCTGCAGTCTGTACTGCAAATAAAGGATTTAAATCAGTGGAATTATTTAAAACAATAAAAGTATTAAATTGACCTGTTTGTTTAGGAGAATTAGCTCCAACTACGACACTAGCCCCTCCATTAGAATCTAATGATAAAGAACTGGATGAAGTTATTTTAGAAGCTGTAATAGTTCCCGTAAACGCAGGAGAAGCACTTAATACAAAATTTCCTGTTGTTAATATACGTACATACCTGTTCCTGTAATAGGAGCCCAAGAAGTAGTTCCAGTGCCGTCCGTCACTAAAGGATAATTTATCGTACCTGATGTAGTAGGTAACGTAATATTGTAACTTGTTACTCCAGAGGAAGGACAAGCAATTGATATCGTACTACTTCCTACTAATTGTGAAAGGGTTAACGTCCCCTTGTTGGTAAGAGTTTGTAAACTAGGTGATGTATTTAGTACCACACTACCTGTTCCTGTAGAAGTGGTGACTCCTGTACCACCACTTGTTACAGCTAAAGGGGTTGATAACGTCAATGAAGTTGCTGAAGCTACCCCTAGAGTTGGGGTGACAAGGGTTGGCGAAGTACTCAACACATTGCTACCCGTGCCTGTAGAAGTAATTACACCCGTACCCCCATTTGTTACAGCAAGAGGTGTTCCTAGTAATAAAGTAGAAGCATAGGCATTTCCCAAAGTAGGACTAACCAACGTAGGTGAATTGCTTAATACCACGTTTCCTGTTCCTGTAGAAGTAATTACACCCGTACCCCCACTTGTTACAGCTAAAGGGGTTGATAACGTCAATGAATTTGCTGAAGCGTTAACTAGCGTAGGAGAATTGCTTAATACAAAATTACCCGTACCGGTGGTACTACCCCACGTAGTTGTGCTACCGGCCCCTGAAAGTAGTGGTTGACCTGCGGTACCTGGTGTATCAGGAAGTGTGAACGTAAAACTAGAAGTGGGGTTTCCTACACCTAAACTAGTTGTATAAGATCCTTGTATAAATTTGAGAGTCGTGGATTTGAGTGCAATAGGAGTCGTAGAAGTAATAAAAGGGCTTGAGCCTGTAATCACACTTCCTTGTGACAAATAGGGAGTTACATTCCAAGTACCATCCGCAGTGGAATTTGATGTAAGTACATATTGAATCGTACCACCAGCAGGTATGGTGCCAATAGGAATGCTTGTACTAAACGTAATTACTGAAGTAGTAGCGCTAGAAGTGTTGTTTACAAAAAATGTTTTTCCATTCGTTAACGTAGTGGCGTCAGGTAACTGTATCGATTGATTTACAGAACCTGTAATGACTAAATAATTCGATGAAGATGCTGTTAATACAATAGCTGTAGTACTAGATGTGTATGTTTGAACAACATATCCAGAGCCTACTGTAGACCACGTCATAGCATTAGAACCTCCACCTTGTGATGTCAATATTTGACCAGCAGTTCCAGCGGTTGCAGGTAAATTGAAATTGTATGATCCTGTAGCAAATGCTCCCGAAATAGCAGTCACATACGAACTTGCTTGGATATTGAAAGTTGAAGAAGTTTGTATAGCAGCAGAAGAATTAAACAAGGAAGTACCAGAAGTAGTTGATTGTGATAGAGTAGAATGGGTATCCCAAATTCCATTTGTAGTCCCATTGTTTGTCAACGTATATTGCGTATATCCACCAGCAGGTAACGCCTTTATGGAAGTCGTACCATCATGGGCGTAAACAGAGGTAGCTAACGTAGAATTGTTGTTTAGAAAGAAAGTTTGTCCTACCGAAAGGGTAGTAGCATCCGGTAAGTTAATAATCTGAGTAGAAGTTCCTGTAATGACAATATACGAAGAAGAAGAGACTGTTAAATTAATAGCAGTACTGCTGGAAGTATAACTCTGAACACCGTTGATAAAACTATTTGCACTCACATTTTGATTTGCATCGCGCAGTACAATTGAATTTGCTCCAGTAGTGGTAGCAGTGATTGTAAAAATCCCACTGGAGGTAATGGTGCTTGGAGTGACAGCCATAAAAGAAGGAACTGTTATCCCTATACTCGTTACAGTACCAGCAGAAGCATTTGTCCAAATAGGAGCACTCGTTGTTCCTTGTGATGTAAATACCTGACCTGCAGAACCTGTAGACGCCCCTAGCTCTACTGGAGTATTGATGGCAATATACTGATTTGCTATGCCAGTACCCTTTGAAACGGCTTGCATCATGATAGTTCTATCAGTAGCATTATTGTAAATCGTAAATGGGTATCCCAATCCTGAAATTTTTGAGGTATTATATCCTACAATAACCCCGTATCCCCCTGTACCAGAACTATCTAAATCTACATTAAATGCAGAACTAATTTTCATATCAGCTGCTGCGTAAGTTATGGTAGGAGTTGTCACGGAATTAACGATAATGTTACTCGTAAAAGAAGAGTTTCCAGACCCATCCGTAGTGAGTAATTGATTTGCCGTCCCTTTTGTAGGTGGAAAATAAAAGGTGTAACTAGCTGTCGCATCATATCCACTCAAGGTAATCGTGTACGCTCCGCTGGAAGAACGAAGTGCTACACTATCAAGAGTTAACGCAGAAGACCAGTAATTGGCTGATACTCCTCCACCAGAAAGTAATACATAACCTATAGTACCAGCTGTAGCGGGGTAATTCCAACTATAAGATGCGGTCATATAATGAGTATCTAGGCTTAATGTATAGGTGCCGCCGTATGACTTCATGGAAATACCTCCTTTTGCTAGCATATAAATATTACCAACGTAAGCTAAAGTGGTATCAATCGTAAAATTACCAGGGCCTGTATAGGTCGCATAGCCTAAGGTAGTAAAAGAAATATTACCAGTCTGGGTACTAAAAGCACCATTACCTGCATACACAGTCATATTTCCTACACCATGGTTGTAACCTGCTGTGCCTATTACAAGCCCTCCACTCGGGGCATCTATTTTTACAGCGCCACTGTTTGAAGATATGGTTACATTTCCTAACCCTGCTTGTACATTGACATCCCCAGAAATGGTTGATTCGATATTGACTGCTTTACCAGTACCTGCGTAAGCTGATGATATAATTGCAATCGCATCACCTATACCTGCATATGAATCGGCAGATATAAAAATAGAATCACCCGCTCCTAAAAATCCTGATGTTTCTAGTTTAATGCCGTTTCCTGCGACATTACAATCAGTTACGACAAGGGCTATCGCATCTCCTGCGCCTTGATAAGTACCCACTTCTAAATGAATGGCATCTCCTCCACCTGTATAATCGAGAGAAGACAAGGTAATTGCATCACCCACTCCTGTAAAGGTGTCTATAACCAATTTGTATTCACCATTCACAATATTGGTATTGAACCCTCCTGCACCCAAATCAAATAACACTTCGCCGGCTGCTGCATTCACTGTCCATCCTCCAGCTCCTATGTCGAAAGCCATTATTCCAGCACCCATATTAAAATTGATAGATCCAGCCCCCATATCAAAACTCATATCACCTCCTCCAGTATTAAAATTGGTTGTTCCGGCACCTAAATCAAAACTCAGATCACCACCTCCTGTATTTACAGTCATGGCTCCTGCTCCGGTGGTTAAATCCATTGTACCTCCACCAGTTGTAAAAGACATAGCACCTGCACCCGTTGTTAACGCCAATGAACCAGTTGTGGTAGTCAAACTTAAAGTTCCTGTAAATGTTTTGATATCACAAGAAAGGGTGGAATAAATGTATACTTTTTCAACTAATACGTCTGCAGGATTATCTGTATTGTATCCAACAAAAAAATCAAGTGCATTGAAATAAAAATAATCTGGTACTACACTAAATAGCTCTACGTCTAGCGCAGAATACATGGTAATAAAGGGACCTACACCCGTTTCTGAGCCGATTGCCATATTTTCATACCCTCCTGTAATACTGCTGTTCCAAACTATTTCTGCTGTAAATACAGTTCCCTCGGAGCTAACTCCTATATTCATAAGATTGTTATCAGGAGTTATATAAGTTTCTCCTGTGCCGTATATGGTACCCCAAAAAGGGGGCGCAAAAAATGGATAACATAAAGTTTGTAAAAATTGGGTATCAGAATTTCCCATGGTAAAAGAAGCTACTTGACCTGCGTCTGTTTCAGCTACTGCCAAAGACATCAAATCAGTGTACAAAATATCAGGATAAACCCCAGTATAATTCGACCAAGATATTTTAGGTAGATACAATCGTGTGTCTGTATTTAAATCTACCGAGGTAATAGCTAACAGGGATCTGGATGCAGATCCGTAATAATAAGTAAAAGAAGTGCCATCATAAGTAATTTCTGCATCAAGAAACTGAACAGCTGTACTTTTTACGGGAGTGGCCCCTACGTAGGTAACACCGATAGTAATATCTCCTAAAAAACTGCTCAGTCCTAAAATTTTCATATCTCCTGAAAGAACAACATTATCAATTAAAGCACCGCCATCCACTCCGAGTGCAAATGAACCCAAACTAAGATGAGGTACCTCAACTATTGTAACATTTTCACCCGCTTCGGGTTCTCCTTGAATATAAACTCCATAAATGCCAGGATAAGAAACAGGTGCTGATGCACTAATGGTACCTCCTAAAATACGGGTATTTACAGCATATGTTCCTATTATACCAGTATCTGTCGTCCTATTTTCATTTGACATGAACATATTTCCGTCAATATGTACTCCTCCTGCTGAAGTAATTGCTGCACTACCGTCATCTTCGGCGTAAGCAGTAGAACCTTCCGTTGACAAATTCAAAATATTAGGATTTGAATTAAGAACAACATCCCCTGTTCCTGTAGAGGACGCAGTAATCGCAAAAGTACCACTTGTCGTAATAGTACTTGGAGTGACATTCATAAAAGAAGGAACTGTCACTGAGACTGAGGTTACTGTACCTATACCCCCACTACCTGGCGTAGTGTATATCAAAGTAGAACCATTTGATTGCAGCACTTGACCTGATGTACCTACCGCAGTAAGACCTGTACCTCCGTACAAAATAGGAAGAGGTGTACCAGAATACGTAAGAGAAATGGTACCAGAAGTCGTGATAGGTGACCCTGTCACTGTAAAAAGAGAAGGAGTGGATACTCCTACGCTTGTCACCGTACCTATACCACCACTACCGGGAGTGACCCAATAATTGGGAGAACTACCTCCGCCTGAAACAAAAACTTGCCCCAAGGTACCCGAACTTGCTGGAAACTCGAAATTGTACGAAACAAATTCATAATTGGGAATCAATAAATTCACTTGATTCAATAATGGATTTTGAAGTGTATTTTGGCGTTTCAGCGATACTGGACCCTCAAGTATAGTCGAATCGTATACCGTAAGATTGTTTAAATATAAATCATCTTGTCCAGAAGTTGTTTTCTCATGTCCTTTTGAACCTCTTATATTCATTTATTATAGATACCATACAATTTAACCCTGCTTTTCACTACGCTTAAACAGTTCAATGATTGCTTCGCACATCTCCGCTTGAGACTTCATGTATCTCTCTAGTACATCCTTGAGAAGCTTAGATTCAGGCTTTGGTTGTTCTTGTTCGACGACTTCAGTGACTTCACCCATTTTTATTTGGGAAACCTCTCATATCCGTAAGGATACAATTTGTATGAAATAGGGTCATAATTTCCTTTGAGTATATAGGCGTCAAATTTCACTTTTTTCAAAAATTCACGAGTTGATATCCCCCTGCCAAATTCATAATCAAAAGTAAGTTGAGGTACATTGTAAATAACATTGTTCATGAGCATATTCTTCATCGTATCAAAATTGATCAAATTCTTGTGTGCGTATTTCAAAGAACATCCTTTCAACTTAAAGGAATCTGGTTTGTCTTTTTGGTAACGTAATCCATATGATTTGAGCCCTATGGATACAAACTCGGTTAAATTTCCCTCGTCTTCCCATGTACCCAAATAATCTTGTGGAGTAATGTCCGGATCAATTCCATTTGAAATATACTTGACAGAATCTGTATCACACATTAAAGCTCTTTCTCCCACGATATTCAAAATGTTCCACACCATCATTTGTCCATACATGGGTACAAAAACGGCACATGGTAAATACTTGTCATACAACTTGGGATTCAAATTTTCAGAAGAAGATCTTGATTCGCTGTACTTGATCATGGTCATGTCATGAACTCTAAAAATATCATCCACTGAAATTTCCTTGTTTTGCACTTGATGTAAAAATGTGGCGTTCTCTACTTCTGCATTTTCGTCTAATATGATTGACATTTGGTGGTCAGCTGACTCTGCATGTTTTCCCCAAGCAGAATTGATCAAAATCTTGGCAGTCTGTTTGATAGCTGGCATCTTTTTGCATCGTGAAAAATCAACATCGATATCAAAATGTTCCTTATAATACTTGATGTGGCGCTCTTTCATTTCTTCTATCGTTTCCTTGCCCACGACTTTGTCACCATTTGAGGAAGAGTAATACTTCATCATGTACATATTCCCCAAAATCTTTCTCCATTTGGAGGGTGCTAACCGGTATCGATCTGCTCTGTAAATCTTGGTCACTTTGTAACCGTGATCCATAGCTAGTTTCAGTTGAGGAGACCCAAACACTTTCTTGAAGATTGGTTCGCATGAAAACACACACTTCTTTGTGATTTCATCAAACACTGGAAGAATAGGATGATACATGTTTTTCGGGGGTGTGACATCTACCATGACTATTCCGTCAAAATTTTTCAAATATTCTTCTATATCCACCTCTTGTACTTCCACCACATTGATTCCTCTTGCGTGATGCTTTTTGGTTTGTAAAGTACAATTACACCCTTGTGCAGGGTGTGCATAATGCTTCTTTGTACAAGGATAAAATCGAGAATCGTGAATTTCAATGACGGGGGTTCCTACAGGAAACAGGAGAGGATATACTTGATTGTCTACGGTAATTGATTTTCCAATTTGAATGGAAGGATACATGGAATGGACATCAACGCATTTGATGATTTCGTTTTCTGTACATTTGTGATAAAACTTTCGGACTTCCGTTCTACCCCCTCTCAAAGCTTTCCTTGCAAAATAATACTCGCTATTGCGCAATGTCACCCACGTATTTGCAGTATCACCATCATAATCCAAAGCAAGTGCTCTTCTTGTGATTTCATGTACATATCCGGCTGAGGTACATTTAAACCACGGAGAAATAGCCAATCGTGGATCAATATCATAATTAATCCGTTTGCAATTTTCATGATGAAACTTCATAAGAGCGGATAAAATTTCCACGTCATTCTGACAATACTCGAGCAACATTTTGTCCGCATCCCAATCGTTTCTTCCTTCCCATTTCTCCCTGAATCGTCGGTGGCTTTCCATACCTCCTGCACTTTTAACAGAATACTTGAGATCATAAAATTCATCACCCGGAAGCGGTCCGACATAACCCTTGTATTTGGCTTGATTAAAGAAATGAGGAAACTCGCCCTTCTCTAAATCAATACCCGATTCCTGCAAACAATCCTTTGCAAGAGAAGAAATAGAGCCCGGTAGATGGAGTAACGAATCTCTAAAAATCGTTTTTTGGAATTTGAGTTGTAAAATCTGAGATCCCCTCATAAGGGGTTTTGGTGCGCTTGTTCCACTCATTTGACAGACTGCTTCAAAAATCAACCTTCCGTCATACCCCTTGGAATTGTGCGCCACGCAGATATTCATACCATCATTCTCTTCCATCATGTATCGAACAAACTCCTCCACGCTGTAAAAATACCCATCTTCTCCTGTAAACACATTTTTCCACACCACTAGATTAGGGGTCTGGTAACATTTCTCCTTCATGATAAACTGGTACGAGGTGTCAAAAAATCCATCGGTAGTATGGTAGGAGGGGCAAAGCATTTCTGTGATTTCAAGAGAGCTTTCAATATCGTATGCAATGAGATTGTAGGCCCTATTTCCAGGTACGCGCTCCACTTCGTCTTCGTAGGTAATGACTTCTCCAATAAATCGATTTTGTACTTTTGGAAGATCGGAGAAAATAGTACATCGATGATTGGTAAACATTGTCTCCTTACACGCCCCACATTTCGATTGGTGGCATTTGTGCTTCTTTTGCTTGGGTTCATGACAATCTACACACATTTCCAAGGGCTGTGCCTTCGAATCTCTTTCGCGACTTCCTTGACAAAAACAAGGATCACTCCCGTAATAAAAAAGAGCGCAATCGTGACACCAACTAGCAGTAGGTTTCACATGTCGTATGTACATTTGTGGAGCTGTTATGGTGTAAAAATGATTCGTCTTGCAGCAATGATGCAAATAAACAATGTTTTTGGCTTGATCGTGTACATACTGTTCACCTAGCGTCAAGTACTAATGATACCTTTAAAGTCGATAGACCCATTCCTTGTCACCCGAGAAACCACCACAATTCTCCAATCCTTGAAATGATCGGTAAAGTCTTGTAAATTGGCAACAGAAATCGTATCCCCCCAATCAAGTTGATTCATGATTTCCAAAGTCTTTTTTGCCATAAAAGTAGGACGACTGGTATGTGCTTTAGCACTCTTTCCGTAATAGTCTTGTTTCAAAAGTGTATATGCAATTCCGTATGCAGCACAGTTCAGCGGTTGATTTCCCTTTAACATGGGTACTTTGTACGATTCCTTCAAGATCCCCGGAGTTCTTTCAGCAAACACCTGAGACCCATTACCAGCTCCTTGGGTAAAAGAAAGAGGATTAATCCAATATCCAAACTTGACATCATAAATATCAAGATCGGGCGTAGATCCTGAAGTAGTAGCTCGTTCAAAAATTTCCTGTATAACGGAAAAATTAATTTCATGAGGTCGCATATTTTCCGTATGCGCCCCCTTATTGTCATTCAAATTGTTCATAAGAAGCATTCCAGTCACTCTTTGGCGTGGTGCACCATTTTGCCACAAAGCGGGCCATTCACGCAATTGTTGGTACACTGCTGCTCGTAATGCATCCCCTATTGCAGCAAATACAGTATCATGGGGTGTCATTACGCCTCCTCGCATAATTGCCTCAATGTAAATGAATTCAGGTCGATTTCTTCTCCCTCTAATCACGGTAATTTCATATTGCGGCCGTTGATAATCAAAAGACATGATAAAAAGAGATGTTTTGAGAGTGGTTTATATATGATTAAAACAGGCTTTAATGAGGCGATGTGGCTTATGAGGCAAATGAGGCTTTTTACGAAAAAGCAATGACGTATGTATTAAAATACGCCTCTTACATTGTATATAAACCTATAAAATTAAAATGTAAAGTTACATAAACAACAATGGAATACACTATCATCAACGAAGATTTATCCCACCTTGAACGAGTCAACGAAATCCTGAGAAGCCGATACGCTGAAACCTACATTGATTTTCAAATGTTGAAACACGAACATGAAACTCAAAAAATGATGTTGCAACGACTTGAATGTATCTTACGCGAACGCGATCTTGAAATTGCTGATTTGAAAACCCAGCGAAAACAGGACCGGGATCACCATTCTCTTGTTCTTCAAGCGCAAGACGACCAAATATTGGAATTGCGAAACAAATTACTTGACTTGAAATAAAAAATGGCTAAATTGTCAATGACTCCTTTTCGAAAGATGAATGTAGATCACATTAAAAGCCTAAAGAATGCCACTAAAGCTCATGGAAAAGAAGTGACCCGTATGGCCCTTGAACATCTACGTGAACATGCTGAACAGCACGCACATAAGCTGATTGATTCTGGCGCTAATGCCGTAGAAAAGAAGGTGAATGAAAAATTGGAATCATCGAAAGCCCCTGAAGTTGTAAAAAAGGTGGCTAAAAAAGGCGTTTCTGAAATGAAAAAGAAAGCCACAGAAGTAATTAAAAGCGGAGTTTCAAAGAAAATGAAAATGTAAATGAAATGTATATAAAAGCAAATGTATTTTTAATATAGTCCTCTATATGGAAAAACCCGCAAAAAGAAAATACGTGAAAAAGAGTGTAAAATGGCAGTTAGGCACCGCCCGCCCTAAAAAGTCTACCAAGCTTTTTACTACACCGCCCGAAATTCCCACACCTCCTAATAATCTGTACATGCTTGCTGCGGTATCAGATCATAGAAGAGATCTAGAGTACACTAATACGATGATTAACGAAATCGACTCTTCTTTTCGTGAATGTTTATGCGAATTTTGCTTTTGTGCAAAATTGAGTGGCTTTACACATGAACCTCTTAACCGTATGTATTTAAGAAACAACGGTTTCCTCTTTGAATAAAGTAATGCGCCTCCCTCCAGAACTGATCAAATACATTCTCAAAATCAAACACCGTAAACATGTAAAAGAATACATGGAAGCCATGCTACGATTTCCCAAACGTATTCTACCTCCAGTAGGAGTCTACGAAATTTACTACGTCTACCGCCTTTCTGTTGGCTCCATTTATATGTCTTATGCCGTACACAAAGAAATCCCCCACGAAGTGTTTTTTGAATTTAGCAATCTTAGACGCCATAGAGAATATCTTAGATCACTTGATAGACGATATCACTGCAAAGTGCATTTATACTTGTGTGAATTCTGCGAACGTACTATGGGTAATTGTCGATGTGAATCGCTCTTTTACTGCGATTGTGGTCACATGATTGAATATGAAAACTACCCCATGAATTTGTACACCCACCCTTACCTCCAGACCATTTATGAATCGTACGAAGAAGACGTCTACCCTAATTTGTTTACTTATCACTATTAAAACTCATTTTAATTATTATATAAATTAAAATTATATTAAATTAAAAGCCACATTTGTATATAAAGAGAACTAATTTTACCCAAGCAATGCATGAACAAAATTATTACTGCTGAATTGATTCGTTACTTGTCCAATGAAAATAATATTGATTATCATGGGTCTGATAATACATCTCAATTAATCAAGTATGCTTTGCACTACAAATTCATTCGATCACAAGAATATCTCAAAGCCAATTTGAAGTTTCCTCAAAACAAGTATTCCACATTGAATGGTAGCTGGAAAAAGGATGCGTATGAATATGTGCTCCAAGTAGGCACCATCTCTCTTCACTGGCTCGCTAGTCCATTCAACGTCCATTATCACGTGTTTATATTTCACAACCAAAAACAAGGCACAAAAGACTATCACCGACATGTCTAAATAAGGTAAATATAACTATGAAAAGGGGCTAGTTTAATGGCAAAACGCTGACTTCGAAAGTCAAAAAAGGAGGTTCGATTCCTCTACCCCCAATCCCCGGCTAAACTCCGGCTAAACTCCTACTAGAATCGCCACCAAATCTAACCACTCCGCAAGTTACCAGGCGGGCTCAACAAGATCCATAAGAAAAAGCATGAGCGCCACCTCTGAGACAATAAAGATCCATAAGAAAACGCGCTTAGCGCCACATTTG
>Ga0114951_10001599_pt1 | contig 27567 bp, 15 predicted proteins | sample AM7aDNAmetaG_FD_88677 | JGI IMG/M metagenome (GOLD analysis project Ga0114951, IMG submission 88677) | Freshwater microbial communities from Finland to study Microbial Dark Matter (Phase II) - AM7a DNA metaG | ecosystem: Environmental > Aquatic > Freshwater > Lake | place: Finland: Lake Alinen... | reverse complement strand
GCTCCGTGAGCGTGCAATTCTCCGCATGAGGTTGTGGCGGCCTCCGTGCCATGCACAGAGTTCACCATATTCTTCGCGATTGCGCAAGTGTATAACGCGGAAAACTTTTGGCAGATGCTCTAGCGAGAATTTTCTGGATGCGAATACAGACTCAATCGTCGCTTATTGTTGAGCGTGAATGTGGGGGCCGCGACTTGTTCGTGAATGCATGACTTGAATTATGGGCTGCGGGGTTGAGACTCTTCTTCAGCAAATAGAGCTTCGACAAAGACTTCGGGATCGAATGGCTCGATGTCTTCGGGGGTTTCGCCGATGCCGACGAATTTGACCGGAAGGCCGAGTTGGTGGCGGATGGCGATGACGATGCCTCCCTTGGCGGTGCCGTCGAGTTTGGCGAGGAAGATGCCGGAGACTTGGACGGCTTTGAGAAATTCTTCAGCCTGGCGGATGGCGTTCTGGCCGGTCGTGGCGTCGAGGACGAGGAGGACTTCGTGCGGGGCACCGGGGATGCGTTTGTCGATGACCTTGCGAATTTTGGAAAGCTCACGCATGAGGTGCTCCTGCGTGTGCAGGCGGCCGGCGGTGTCGACGATGAGGACATCGATGTTGCGGGCGAGGGCGGCATCGCAGGCGTCGAAGGCGACGGCGGCGGGGTCGGAGCCCATCTGATGTTTGACGATCTGGACGTCGATGCGCTGGGCCCAGATGGAGAGTTGTTCGACGGCGGCGGCGCGAAAGGTGTCGCAAGCGGCGACCATGACGGTCTTGCCCTGGCCTTTGAGGTATTGGCCGAGCTTGGCGATGGAGGTGGTTTTGCCGGCGCCGTTGATGCCGGTGACGAGGATGACGGTGGGACCAGAGGATGCGAATTTGAGGGCGCGGGTTTCGACGGGCCAGTAGCCTTTCATTTCGGCTTTGAGGAAGTCGAGGACTTCGTCGCCGGAGGTGATTTTCCCGGCGTGCCAGGCGGCGTTGAGGTCTTCCATGATTTTGAGGGTGGCTTTGACGCCGAGGTCGCTGGTGATGAGGCGCTGTTCGAGTTCGTCGAGGAGTTGTTGATCGAGCTTGCGGCCGCGGAGGAGAGATTTGAGGCCACCGACGAAGACGTCGCGGGTCTTGGTGAGGCCGGTCTTAAGTTTATCGACGCTGGCGGCGAGCGCGCCGGTGGTCTTGGTGAGAGCTTTTTTTAGAAAGTCGAAGGCCATGAGGGGAGAATCCTTTGAGAGGAAGGACGAAGCAAATTCCATACGCCGCGGTCAGGAGGGGATTCTACACGGGGGGAGGGCGGTGGGGCTACGGGAGCAGGGCGTGATGGCGATTATTGAGTCCAAGGGGGAGTCGCGGATGGGGGCTACTTTATTTTGTCGAGGGAATGAGTGTGTTGGGAGGCCATGCGGCGGCCGGACCAGGTGTTACCGCCGCGGAAGAAGTCGAGCATGGCGCCGAGGAGGACGAGCATGAGAAAGGTGAAAGAGGCGGGCATGAGAAGGGCGGCGTAGACGGGGAGACCGGCGAGGCGGGCGTTGCGCGAGCCGGTGAGGGTCATGGCGAGCCAGGCGAGGAGGGAGATCAGGAGTGCTGCAACGATGGCGGGGGTGAAGTGTTGGGAGATCAGCACCCCCCCTATCACGACATAGACGGGGACGAGGGCGCCAACGAGGAGCATGAATAACACGGCACCGAGGCCGGAAGGGTAGCGGTAGTGGACGCCACCGAAGGCGTTCTTTTTGAGTCCGTGAAAGGTGTCGTGCCAGCCTTCGTACATGCGGGCGCGGAGGAGGTCGCGGGTGAGGACGGTGAAGACGCGTTTGCCGCGGGACTTGGCGAGAGTGCCGATGGCGATGTCTTCGATCATTTGTCCGCGGACGGCAGCGTGGCCACCAATCTCGTGGTAGACGGCGGTTTTGATGAGGAAGAAGCCGCCGGCGATGAGGGATTTGGGGGAACGGGGATCGTTGGTGATACCGAGGGGATAGATGAGTGTGATGAAGGTCATGGCCGCGGCGAGACCGAGGAGCTCGCCGAGGGATTGGTACTCGAGGGTGGGGAGGAGCGAGGCGATGTCGGTGCGGCGGTGGAGGGCGAGGCGCATCATCTGGCGGAGGCATTGGGGGTGGAAGACGAGATCGGAATCGCAGAATAGGAGGTAGTCGGTGTCTTGCGGGGCGTGGGCGAGGCCCTGATGGATGGCCCATGACTTGCCGACCCAGGAAGGTTCGGGCGGGGTGGTGTTGTGGAGTACGAAAAGGTGGGGGAATTCCTGTTCGAGGCGGCGGCAGACGGCGGGAGTGGAGTCGGTGGATTGGTCGTCGACGAAGATGATGCGGAAGTTGGGATAGTCCATGGCGCAGAGGGAGCGGAGGGTGGTGTCGAGGAGGTGGCCTTCGTTGCGGCCGGGGATGATGACGGCGACGGAGGGCCAGGTAGGCGGATCACCTCCACCATCACCCCCCCACTGCTGGAGGATGTCATCGTGGGGAATGAGGTTGTTGAGTTGGTGCGGGGCGTCGGCGGCGCTGTAGGTGAAGCGGCTGACGCGGCGCTGGGTGGGGGAAATCAGGAGCCAGAGCCAGAACGCGGCGACGAGGCATATTAGAATGATATAGCATGGCCAAAGGATCATTATTTTTTATCTCAAAGACAGTTATTGTGGAATACCGACATAAATCCTATCCTGACAAACGCGAAAAGGCTGCAAATCATTGAACCGATGGGGACTTCGCTGCCGTTTGAGAGATGTATGATGAAGTTTTCAACATGGCTGGGATACAGTGCGCTGGTGATGGCGATCGCATGGGGTGGGTGTTCGCTGGCGCCGCAGGAGCTGAAGCAGGAAGAGGCCAAGGCGAACGAGGTGGGAAAGGCTTATGAGAAGCCGGTGGGGGAACGGAAGTTGCCGGAGCTGGCGGCGGAGCCGACGTGGCGCGAGGTGTTGCAGCGGGCGTTCCTGGCGAATGGGGATTTGGAGGCGGCGTATTGGGAGTGGCGGGCGGCGATCGAGCGCGTGGACATGGCGGCGGCGTATCCGAATTCGAATATTTCCGTGGGCTATTCGTACATGTTTTCGGCGGAGAAGATCAAGACGTGGGATCGGCAGACGGTGGCGGTGGGGTTTGATCCGGCGATGAATTTGAAGTTGCCACAGAAGGTGCAACAGTCTGGGAAAGTGGCGTTCGATCAGGCGCAGGCGGCGGGGTTGCGGTTTGAGAGTGCGAAATTTGATTTGCAGAAGAAGGTGCTGACGGCGTGGCTTGATTTTGCGCTGATGGCGGAGCAGGTGCGGATTGCCAAAGAGAATGCAGCGTTGCTGAAGTCGGTATCGACACTGGCGTCGGACCGAGTGAAGGCGGGGGCGCCGCAGCAGGACTTGCTCAAGGCGCAGACGGATTATCGGCTGGCTGAGAACCAGGTCGGCAACATGGAGGCCGAGCTGGGGCAGATGCGGGCGATGTTGAATGGGATGTTGGCGCGGCCTGGCGATGCTGTGTTGAATCCGCCGCGAGAGTTACCGGAGGGGCGGGCGATACCGGATGATGCGAAGTTGATTGCGATGGGAGTGGATCGGAATCCGGCGCTGGGGGCGCTGGCGAAGGATGTGCAGGGGCGGACGGATGCGTTGAAGCTAGCGAAGATGGCGTATTTGCCGGACATCAATCCGACCTTTTCGTTTACGGGAAGCGTGGCGCAGGTGGCGGGGGCCGCGGTGATGCTGCCGACGACGATTCCCATGATCGAAGGGCAGATCAAGGAGGCGCGCATGATGATGCAGGCCTCCGAGGCGATGGTGCGGCAGAGCAAGTCGGACCGGGCGGGGCAATTTGTGGCGACTCTGGTGGCGCTGCGGAATGCGGAGCGGCAGCGGGACGTGTTCGCGGAAATCATCATGCCCAAGAGCAAGCAGGTATGGACGAGTTCGCGTCAGGCATATACAGCGGGACAGATCAGCTATAGCGAACTGGTGGACACACAGCGTACGCTGCTGGATGTGCGGCGGCTGGTGGCGGAAGTGCGGATCGAGCGCGAGAAACGGCTCGCGGAGCTGGAAACGCTGGCGGGAGTGGATGTGGAGACGTTGAAGCCGGCGGCAACTGAGCCGACAACGAAACCCGGACAATAGACCACGACGCGAAGAGGATTTAGATGGCAGGATTTCTTCATAATGCATTTGCGGTGACGAAGGTGGCGCTGGCGCGGGCGCGATTCTTGGCGGTGTTTCTGGCGGCGGCGATGGTGGTGGGGTATTGGGATCACATCAAGAATTACATGGATAAATGGACGCGGCCGCCGGTGGCGCCGGATGCGCTGACCCAGGCGGCGGGGGATGTTGAGTATTACTGCGTGATGCATCCGAATGTGGTGCGGAGCGAGCCGGGGAATTGCCCGATCTGTGGGATGCCGCTGGCAAAGCGGAAGAAGGGGGAGAAGATGACGCTGCCCGGGGGCGTGCTGGCGCGGGTGCAATTGACGCCGTGGCGGATAGCGATGGCGAACATCCAGACGAGCGTGGTACAGGAGCGGAACCTGGCGCGGGATATCCGATCAGTGGCGACGGTGGATTACGATGAGACGCGGGTGGCGCAGATCAGTTCGCGGGTGCCGGGGCGGGCCGATGAGCTGTATGTACGGTCGGTGGGGCAGGAAGTGAAGCGCGGGGATCCGCTGTATTCGTTGTATAGCCCGGAGGTTTACACGGCACAGCGGGAATATCTGCTGGCGCGGAAGCGCGTTAACGATTTGCCGAAAGATGCGGCGGAAGATCTGAAGATGGATACGGTGGATGTGTATAACGCATCGACGCAGAAGCTGGCGTTGTGGGGAATGACGGAGAAGGATTTTGCCGAGTTGGATGAGGCATTCGACAAGACGGGCAAGGTGCCGACGCATTTTGTGGCGACATCGCCGATCAGCGGGATCGTGGTGAAGAAGAATCTGTACGAGGGCGGGTACGTGCAGACGGGGGACACACCGTTCACGGTGGCGGACATCAGCAACTTGTGGCTGCAGGTGCGGATTTACGAGCAGGATGTGCCGCTGGTGCATTTGGGGGATCAGGTGGCGATTCATATTGAATCACTGCCGAACGAGACGTATGCGGGGAAGATCACGTATCTGGCGTTTCAACTGGATCCGGCGACGCGGACGCTGGCGGCGCGGGTGGAGGTGGCGAACACGGATAAGCGGTTGCGTCCGGGGATGTTTGCGGAGGTGAATATTCGCGTGCCGGTGCTGGCGGAGAAGCAGGATGATTTGGGAGGCGAGGGGGCGACGATGAACGCGACGTCGTATCGGTCGAGGATGGAAAGTGCTGCACTGGCACTTGTTAGTCGCGACACTGTGGTAATGAATGCGACGAGGTTTCGCGGAGCGCTGGAATCGTATTTTGCGGCGCAGATGCTGCTGGCGCAGGACAAGGTGGAGGGGGTTCCGGAATTGTTGCGCGATGCGGCGAAGAAATTGGAGGCGATCAAGGGGGATGCGGATGTGGCGGCACGGGTGGAGAAGATCGCGAAATTGGCGCAGGACTCAGCGAGCCGAAAGCTGAAGGAACTGCGGGACAGCTACCGGGAGATTTCAGCGGAGATGATCGAGTTGGGTTTGGCGGTCGGCGTGCCGGAGGATGGGCAGGCGGTGAAAGTATTTCATTGTCCGATGGGCGTGAAACCGAATTGGCTGCAGTTGGGCAATGAAGCGTTGAATCCGTTCATGGGGACGGAAATGCCGACGTGCGGTAGCGAGATTAACCGGCTGCCCCGGGTGGCGGCGCCGGTGGCGACGCGTCCGGTGACGAGCGGGTCGCATGTGCTGGCGCTGCCGCGGTCGGCGGTGATCGATACGGGACGAAGCATGGTGGTGTTCGTGGCCAATGCGACGATGGAAGGTGTGTTCGATATGCGATCTGTGAAGGTGGGACCGCTGGCGGGTGATTGGTATCCGGTGGTGGCGGGCCTGGAAGAGGGCGACCGCGTTGTGACGACGGGTGCGTTTTTGTTGGATGCGGAGAATCGGTTGAATCCGGTGGAGGCGGAGGAAGCGGTGACGCAGCCGGCTACGACGAGTGCGCCTGCGACGAGTGGCCCAGCAACTCAACATGCACACGACGGCATGCCTGACGGGGCCCCTGCCCCGTAAGGCATGGCACACGAAGATTCCTCACCTAGACATGACAATGATGATGAGCACCGATCATGGAACACGAACCACGGATGATGGATGAATAGATGATTGCACGGATTATAGAATTCAGCGTTCGCAACCGGTGGCTGGTGATACTGGCGTGGGTGGGTATTGCGATTTGGGGCGTGTATGCGGTGCTGCATACGCCGGTGGATGCGATTCCGGATTTGTCTGAGAACCAGGTGATTGTGTTTGCGGACTGGATGGGGCGAAGTCCGCAGGATATCGAAGACCAGATTACGTATCCGCTGTCGGTGCAGTTGCAGGGGCTGGCGGGGGTGAAGGCGGTACGGGCATCATCGGAATTCAATTTTTCGATGATCAATGTAATTTTTGATGACAAGACGGATTTTTACTTTGCGCGGACGCGGGTCTTGGAGCGCCTGCAGACGGCGCAGGCGCAGATGCCCCAGGGCGTGATTCCGTACATGGCGCCGGACGCGACGGCGCTGGGGCAGATCTACTGGTACACGGTGGAGGGCGAGGGGAAGTCACTGGATGAGCTGCGGGCCGTGCAGGATTTCAACGTGCGCTACCAGTTGGCGAGCGTGCCGGGCGTGTCGGAGGTGGCCAGCGCGGGGGGATTCGTCCGCGAGTACCAGGTTGACATCGACCCGGCAAAGCTGCGGGAGTACGACCTGCCGCTGGGGAGCATTTACGCCGCGATTTCCGGCAGCAACATCAGTGTGGGCGGGAAGGTGATCGTCGACAATTCGTCAGAATATCTGCTGCGCGGAGTGGGCTGGCTCAAAGGCGTGGCAGATCTGGAGAACGTGGTGGTGACGTCGCGCAGCGGCGTGCCGATCTGTGTGAAGAATATTGCGAAGGTGCAACTTGGGCCGGAGTTCCGGCGCAGCGCCCTGGAGAAGAACGGGCGTGAGGTGGTCGGGGGCGTGGTGATGATGCGGTACGGCGAGAACCCGCTGGCGGTGACGGAATCGATCAAGGAGAAGATCCGGCATATTCAGAGCGGCCTGCCGAGCGGCGTGCGGATTGTGCCGTTCTACGATCGGACGCGGCTGATCGAGTCGGCGATTCACACGGTGACGGGGACGCTGCGGGAAGAAATGATCATTGCGTCGATCGCGATCCTGCTGATCTTGACGCATTTCCGGTCGGCGGTGGTGGTGTGCATCACGTTGCCGATGGCGGTGCTGATCAGCTTTCTGTTCATGTATTACCTGGGGATGCCGAGCAACATCATGTCGCTGTGCGGGATTGCGATCAGCGTGGGGATATTGGTGGATGCATCGGTGGTGATGGTGGAGAACGCGTCGCATGAATTGAAAGAACACGCGGAAGCTGCCGGCACGCATCGCGTCACCGGCGACACTACGGAGATCGTAGTGAAGGCGTGCCGGCTGGTAGGGAGGCCGATTTTCTTCTCAGTGGTGATCATGCTGCTGAGCTTTCTGCCGGTGTTTGCGTTTGGAGGGCAGGAGGGGAAGCTGTCGCATCCGCTAGCGTTCACGAAGAGTTTTGCGATGATCGGCGTGGCGCTGCTGGCGATCACGCTGGTGCCGGCGTTGATTCCGATTTTCATCAAGGGGCGCATCCGGGGCGAGGAAGAGAATTGGATCGTCCGCAGCTTCATCAACATATACAAGCCGATGCTGTCGTGGATCATCGACCGGCCGGCCGTGGTGTGGTGGATCATGGCGGTGATCCTGGCGATCGGTGCGGCGCTCATGGGGATATGGTGGCTGTCGCTGGTCATGCTGGTGCTGGGGCTGCTGTTTACGATTCTGGGTGTACGGAAAGACGGCTGGACGATGTGGGTGCTGGTGGGGCTGCTGGTGGTGGTGTTCCTGATGGCCATCGGGAAGCAGGAATTGTTTGCGGCGATCACGTTGCCGGCGGCGATTGTGCTGCATAGCCGGTGGTACATATTGGGGATTGCGGCGGGGATTATTCTGCTGGCGATGGTGTGCAGGCATTGGCGGACGGCGGCGATGGCGAGTCTGCTGGTGGTGACTTTCGTGGCGGACACGCATTTGCCGAAACTGGGCAGCGAGTTCATGCCGAGTTTGAACGAGGGATCGATTCTTGATATGCCGACGAGTGCGCCGCGGATCGCGATGGGCCAAGCCGTGGACGATGTGATGGTGCGGGACCGGATACTGCGCTCGTTTCCGGAAGTGTCGATGGCGGTGGGGAAGATCGGGCGGGCGGACACGGCAACGGACCCCTCGCCGCTGGACATGGTCGAGACGATCGTGACGCTGCAGCCGCAGGAATGGTGGCCGAAGCGGAAGATGGAATTTAATGATGCGCTCGACCAGGCCGGGCGGGTGGCGGTGGAACTGGCCAAGAAGGGGATGATTGCGAAGGAGTCAATCAAGGTCGAGGAATGGCCGAACGTCGTGCGGGCGGTGAAAGATGCCAAGTACCTGAAGGATCATCCCAAATACACGAGCGCGTCCGTGATTTTGAACACGGCGGTGTCGATTTCGATGGGGAGTTTCGACACGTCGCTGCGGGAATTGTCGCGGCGGCGGATGGAGGAATACCGGCCTGAGCTGGCGCGGGCGCTGACCCGAGTGGGATACGACATGCTGCTGGAGCATGCGCGGACGCTGCCGGAGTTGAAGGGGAAGAAGGCGATTCTGCGCGCGGCGACGGAAGCGGATGCGACGGCGATTCTGGATGCGGCGAAGGATCACGGGCTGCTGCTGGCGGAAGTGGAGCGACAGGAAGAGGTTGATCATCTATTGGGAACGCTGCGGGCGGAGTTGATCCAGCGCGGGATTCTAGCGGAACGCGATGACTTGCTGCTGGATCCGCCGAATTTTCTGGCAGATGCCGGGAAATTTGTACGAAGTGCGATTGGTTCGCAGCCGCCGGATTTTGCCCAACGCGTGATGACGGCGATCGAGAAGAAGCACAACACGCTGATGGTGGAGCGCATCAAGATTCTGAACTGGGAGTTGTTCGATCACGCGGCACGGATGATGGACGATCTGCTGGTGGAAAAGCTGCTGGCGACGGTGAAGGGGACGGCGTTGGAGGTGCGCGGGCAGTCCGGGGAAGCGCCGGAGGTTGCGGCGGCATTGACGCCGGAGTTTGCCAAGGGGCTTTTCCTGTGGCAGAAGAACAAGGATAACGTGCTGGAGGAGATGGATTCGGAGTTGCAGATGCCGGGATGGGGCAATGCGTGGACGCAGCCGATCATCAATCGCGTGAACATGCTGGCGACGGGGGTGCGAACGCAGATCGGGATCAAGGTGTATGGTCCGACGGGCAAGCCGCTGACGCAGTCGATCGAGGATATTCAGAAGGTAAGCCAGGAAATCGCGGCGAAGATGAAAACGATCAACGGGGCGGTGGATGTGGTACCGGATCAGGCGGTGGGAAAGCGGTACCTGGAAGTGACGATCGATCGTCAGCGAGCGGCACGTTTCGGCGTGAACATGACGGAAGTGAGCCAGGCGATTGAGACGGCCATGGGAGGCGGCAAGATCACCATGACCATCGAGGGGCGGCAACGCTTCCCGGTGCGGCTGCGCTACGTACGGGATGATTGGCAGAACCTGGATTCGGTAAAGAACGTCACGGTGACGGCGCAAATGACGCCGGCGACGCTGCTGGAGTTGGGAAGTGCGGGCGGGCGTGCTGGAGCGGCAGCGCAGCCGGTAAAAGCTGCACGATCATCTGCAGGCGCAGGCGGCGGAATGGGCGGCGGGAGCGCCAGCAGCGGCATGGGCGGTGGAGGAGAAAAGCCGGCAGGCATGGGCGCTGGGGGCACTTCGGGGGGAGTGAACTTGGAATCAACAGCGCCGGGAGCGACGGCGGTGCAGATACCGCTGAGCATGGTGACGGATATCCGGATCGTCGAAGGGCCGTCGATGATCAAGTCGGAGAATGGGCGGCTGCGGAATTACGTGACGCTGAATGTACGCGGGCGGGACATTCTTTCGTTTGTCGATGAGGCGCGGGAGGCGATCAAGCCGATTGAGGCGAAGCTTGCGGGCACGGGGATGAGCATCGAATGGTCGGGCGAATTCGAGGCGCAGGTGCGGGCCAACCAGACGCTGGCCGTGATCTTCCCGATGGTAATCCTGCTGATTCTGTTCCTGCTGTTCGTCACGTTTCACGATGTGATGGACACGCTGCTGGCGTTCCTGGCGGTGCTGGGAGCGCTGTCCGGGGCGATCATGTTCCAGGCGGTGTTCGGCTTCAATCGCAGCGTGGTGGTGTCGATCGGGTACATCTCGGCATTCGGCATGGCGACGGAGACGGGCGTGATCATGCTGGTGTATCTGCGCGAGGCGCTGGACCGGCGGGGCGGATTGGCGGGGATCAAGTCGCTCGAAGAACTGCGGACGGCGGTTATCACTGGGGCGGTGCATCGGCTGCGGCCGAAGCTGCTGACGGAAGGCGTGGCCATCATCGGCCTGGTGCCGATGCTGTGGGCGACGGGTACGGGTGCGGAGATCATGCGGCCAATGGCGGCGCCGGTATTGGGCGGATTGCTCATTTCGGATGAGGTCATCGATCTGATGATTCCGGTGCTGTTTTACTGGATTCGGCGGCGGCGGTGGATGAAGTTGCATGGAGTAACGGAGCCGAAGCTGGACCATGACGACACGACGGCACAACGAGAATTGGCCACGGATACACAGGGATGAACGCGGATTTCGGATGCGAAATTGTTAGATTTGGATGAGGCGGAAGATGGAATCGAATGCCCCCCTACCGGGTTCGGGATCGTTGGCGGCGCAGGTGCTCAAGGCGGCGGACCTGGTGGCGTATCAGGCCGGCGCAGTGGTGAGCCGCGTGATTGTGAAGCAGAAGAACGGAAACGTCACGCTGTTTGCGTTTGATGCGGGGCAGGAGCTGAGCGAGCACACAGCGCCATTTGATGCGCTGGTGCAGGTGGTGGAGGGGGAAGTGGAGATCACGATCGGCGGCAAGGCAATTGCGACGCGGGCGGGGGAGATGGTGTTGATGCCCGCGAATGTCCCGCATGCGCTGAAGGCGGCAGGCCGGATGAAGATGCTGCTGACGATGATTCGGGGGTAGGCCTATTCACTGAGTTCGGCGTGATAGCGGCGCATAAGGTCGGAGCGCATAAGCAGACCGAGAAGGGTGTCTGCCGTGCCGGGCGATGCGCTGAAGACGGGGAGGCAGTCGACTTCATAGCGACTGAACGATTCAAAGGCGGTTTCGAGTGTGTCGGCGACGGTGAGCGGGGGAACGTCGGAGCGCAGGATATCGCCGGTAAGAAGCAGGGGGATGGATTCAGGCGCGAGCATGGCATCTTTCACATCATCAAGAGGGACCATGCCGAGGTAACGGGCGCTGGTGTCGAAGACGATGAAGTCGGTAGCGTTATCCTGCTGCAGGCGTTCGATGAGCGCCGCGATGGGATCATTGGCGGTGGCGATGCAGGGGGATTTGAGCATCTGACTGTCGATGCCGACGCGGCGGAGATGGCTGACGCCCACCGGTGCGCCGACGCGAATGCCTTCATGGCAGAGCGGGAGTGTGTAGAGGCCGTCCTTCACAATGACCTGCTGGATGAGCGTGGCCGTGACGGCGGCGAGCATAGCGGGAAGCATGATCTGGTAATTGCGCGTGAGTTCAAAGAGCAGCATGATGGCCATTAGGGGCGCTTGGATGGCCGCGGCAAGGACGGCGCCCATGCCTACAAGGGCATAGGAAGTGGGGTCCGCGGCGGGATTGAAGCGATGGACGATCATGCCGACGGCGCCGCCGCCGGTGGCGCCGATGAAGAGCGAAGGGGCGAAGACGCCGCCGGAACCGCCGCTGCCGAGGGTCAGTGAGGTGGCGAGGACTTTGAGGAGGCAGACGGTGGCGAGGAAAGTCATGCTGAGCATGCCGAGATCGCCGGTGGCGAGCAATTTTCCGGTGTACCACTGAGGATCGAGGGCGCGGTGGATCGTGGGATAACCGGTGGCAAAGACGGGGACATAGCTTTTGGCGGCGAATTGTCCGGAGGGGCCGCCGAGGTAGGCATCGTGCGAGAAAAGCAGGATGAGGATGACGCCGCAGGCGCCGGAGAGTGCGGCTCCGAGCGCGGGATGAAGAGCTCGCGGCAATATTTTATTGAGACGGTCGAAAGATTTTTCGACGGCTTCGAGGATGCGGGTGAACCCGACGGCGAGTCCGCCGCAGAGAATGCCGAGGATGAGATAGTACGGCATTTCGTGGAAAGTGAAGTGATAGGAAAGATCAGCAGGCGAGGCAAATAGGCCGCTGCCGCTTTCACCGGTAATGGTCTGAAACATGACGGTGGAGATGACGGAGCTGATAACGATGGGGGTGAAGGTGCGGACGGAAAAATCCCGCAGCATGACTTCCATGGCGAACAGAACGCCGGCAATGGGGGCGCTGAAAATCGCGCTGATGCCGGCGGCAGCGCCGCAGCCGATGAGGGTGGGCGTGTTGCGGCGGGAGATACCGGCGAGGCGGCCGATCGTCGAACCCACTGACGACCCGATGACGGCGATGGGCGCTTCCGGGCCGGCGGAGCCACCGGTGCCAATGGTAAGCGTGCTGGCGAAGAGTGTCTCGAGTCCCATGGTGGGACGAAGCGTGCTGGCACGACGAATGAGTGCGTAGAGGATGGCGGAGATCCCGTGGAGGCGGCTGTATTCCATGCGAAAGGCGCGACGCACCAGGATAAGCGCCAGGCCACCGAGAGCGGGAAAGAGCGGCAGAAGCCAGAAATGGGTCGTCGTGGCGTGAAGTTTCTGGGTAAAGAAGAGGAAGAATCCCTGATCGATCAGATGGAGAACGCGCTCAAATACCCACACCGACGCACCGGCGGACAATCCGATGAGAACAGCAAGAATGATCAGGAGGGTTTCTTCGCGCACCCCCCAGCGCGCCAAGGCCTGCAAAGCCCGCAGACGCCAGATCGCGGGCATTTTCGCCACGCGCTGGACGAACCGCAGAGCCATCAGTGGAGTTTCTGATTGGCGGGAGGAGGTATTTCGCATGTAAGGATTGTATCTCGGGAAGGAAGCGCAGGTTGAGTGAAAACAACCTCAACAGCGCATTTACCGTAACGCAAAGAACCCCAGCGAATAGTCTGGGGTTCATACACTGTTCAAAGCGGGCGAAGGGGCTCGAACCCTCGACATTCACGTTGGCAACGTGACGCTCTACCACTGAGCTACGCCCGCGAAGCGAAGAGTTATTATACGAAACCCCCCTACCGTGTAAAGACCGGCGGATAGTTAATGGGCGGTTTGGCAGAGTATTTGTGGGCCAACTTCAGGAAGAATGGCGGGAAAGTGCATCGGTTTGCACGGCGGCGTGGAATTCTCGGAACACCTGGCGGAGGCGCGGCGGGGTGAAATGAGCGTTCAGGCCGCTGGGATTGGGGAGAACCCAGACCTGGGTCTCGCCGATGCGGTGATTCTGCGGGCCGACCTGCGCGGCGGGACGATCGAAAGCGATGCGGTAGGAAGTGATGCCGAGGAATGCTACAAAGCGCGGTTTGTGCAGGAAGATCTTTTTCTCCAGGCGTTTTGCTCCGCGGCGGAGTTCTTCAGGGGAGAGTTCGCTGGCGAGAATGGTGGGACGCATGACGAGGTTGCTGATGCCGTAGCCGAGAGCGAGGAGTTCGTGGTTTTCGAAGGGTGAGAAGAGGCGCGGGGTGAAGCCGCCCGCGTAGAGCGCGGGCCAGAAACGATTGCCGGGGCGGCCGAAATGGTGGCGAATGGCGGCGGTGTAGATGCCCGGGTTGATGCCGCAGAAGAGGACTTTGAGATTGGGGCCGATGATGTCCGGGACGCGGCGGTGCGGGGCTTCAGCGAGGTCACGGGGAGTGGGTTTGAAGGGGGTGGTCATTTTTATCGCAAAAAAATGGGAGGAGAAAAGCTTCAGGTACGCGGATTCGAACGGGTGACGCGTCGCCGGATGGCTTTTGCAATTGCCACAACCTTGCGGGTTTTCGCGGCCACGGGACGTTCAAGAACGTAGGCGGCATGCGGACGCCACGAGCGGAAGATGTCTTCGGGCGTGGTGTTCTTAACGTCGAGTTGCTCAACGAGAGACAAACCTGCCAAGCGGAAGATATGTTCGACGAAGGCGGAACAATAGAAGGATGTTGAACGCGCCAGCACGTTGGGATTTTGGCGGAGCGATGGGTGGCGGAGGGCGACCAGCGTGCCGGCGAGTTCGCGGAAGGAATATTTGGCGTGGGAAGCCACAAGATCGAGACCGTGGGAGACGAGTTTGGCACAGGTGGGCGGGTCGATGCCAAAATCGAGGACGGCTAGGCGCGTGTAAAAATGTTCATCGTGGAATTTGCTGGCCCGATTTTCCTGGGCGCCGAACTGCAGATGTTTGCGGTGGATCTGAAGATCGGACTCGATGACCCACGCGTGGCCGTCGCTTCTCGTACCTTGGAAAAAGAATGCGTGGGACCATTTTCCCCAGCGAGCTTGATCGTCGAGGTGGCGTTGGGCCCGGGCGATGGCTTTATCGATTAGGGTATCGCCACCGGCGAGGCCGATTCTGCCGGCGCGGGCGTATTGGGAGAGGAATTCCTGATTAGTCATGTCGGAGATGATGTTGATTTGGTTCATAGTGGATGGGCACCGAAAAATGGGATGCGATTTTTATGAATAAATCATCGTGGGCAGCGAGGGGTGATGCAAGTGTGGGCTGGTGACCCAGTAGAAGGGACGCAAAAAAGACTACGGCCACGCTTTCGCGTGGCCGCAATCATAAATCTGGCACTCACCTACTCTCGCGCAGTTGGGCACTACCATCGGCCGTCAGAGCTTCACGGTGCTGTTCGGAATGGGAAGCAGTGTTACCCCTGACGTAAATGCACCAGAAAACCGGAAGCGATCGTTTCCGACCGCGTCCAGAGATCGTCGATATTCACTTGTCAGCCACGAACCAGGAAGCGCAGTGCTATCGCCGGTTCTTTGGCCTATGAAGATTGCGTGATGGGCAAATCGTTTTCCGCGTTACTTACTTGGGGTGCTAAGAAGCACTTGTTACTCGGGAGCAACTTGTCACTTTGGATCAGAGGGGTTCTGAAGACTCAGGGGGAGTCTAGAGAACGGTCGTTGATCAAAGTGGTCAAGCCAGTCGCCTGTTAGTACCGGTCAGCTGAACACATTACTGTGCTTACACTTCCGGCCTATCAACCAGCTAGTCTAGCTGGAGGCTAATGGGGATTACTCATCTTGAGGGAGGTTTCACGCTTAGATGCTTTCAGCGTTTATCCTGTCCGGACATAGCTACTCTACTATGGCCCGAGCGGGCCAATAGATATACCAGGGGTCCGTCCAACCTAATCCTCTCGTACTAGGGTTGAGTCCTCTTCAATAATCCTGCGCCCACGGCAGATAGGGACCGACCTGGCTCACGCCGGTCTGAACCCAGCTCGCGTACCGCTTTAATTGGCGAACAGCCAAACCCTTGGGACCGCCTTCAGCCCCAGGATGCGATGGGCCGACATCGAGGTGCCAAACCGCGCCGCCGCTATGGACGCTCGGGCGCGATCAGCCTGTTATCCCCAGAGTACCTTATATCTGTTGAGCGATGACCCGTCCATTAGGAATCACCGGATCACTTGGTCCTACTTTCGTATCTGCTTGTCATATCCGACTCGCAGTTAAGCTAGCTTATGGCCATGCCCTTACAGTGCGGTTTCCAATCGCACTAAGCTAACCTTAGAACTCCTCCGTTACAATTTAGGAGGAGACCGCCCCAGTCAAACTGCCCACCTAACAGGGTCCCCCGACCGGATTCACGGTTCGGGGTTAGATCTCAAGAGTAATAAGGGTGGTATTTCACCGTTGACTCCCCCTAGGCCGAGACCTAGGGATCGACGCCTCCCACCTATCCTACGCATACAACACCTGGGATCACTATCAGGCTACAGTAAAGGTTCATGGGGTCTTTCCGTCTTGCCGCGGGACTGTGGTATCTTCACCACAACTCCAATTTCACCGAGTCTCCCTTTGAGACACTGGACCAGTGATTACGCCATTCATGCGCGTCTGAACTTACCAGACAAGGAATTTCGCTACCTTAGGACCGTCATAGTTACGGCCGCCTTTTATCGGGGCTTCAATTGTCAGCTGCACCTTGCGGATGACCGACTTTCTTAACCTTCCGACAGCGGGCAGGCGTCAGACTGTATACGTAAGCTTGCGCTTTAGCACAGTCCTGTGTTTTTGATAAACAGTTCCCAGTCCCTTTTCTCTGCGGCCCCAATCTTTCGAAGGGGGCACCCCTTATTGCGAACGTACGGGGGAAAATTGCCTAGTTCCTTAAAGGGAGTTGTCTCGAGCGCCTGAGGCTATTCGCCTCGTCTACCTGTGTCAGTTTGTGGTACGGGCACACGTTTCGTCATACATGGTTTTTCTTGGCTGTTCCGTTGCCGGCTTCAGCATCAAATCGGCTTCGCCCTTGCGGGACCTCCACGTCTAGTCGGAGGACCAACTCTAGAACAGCGTCGCATGTAATCAACCTATCGTGCGGTGCAGGAATATTAACCTGCTGTCCATCGACTACGCCTTTCGGCCTGGCCTAAGGACCCGACTAACCCTGGGCGGATTTACCTTCCCCAGGAAACCTCAGACTTACGGCGTGCTAGATTTTCACTAGCATTATCGTTACTCATGCCGACATACGCACTAGTTCACGCTCCAGCCGTCTTTCCAGTCGACCTTCGACGCGGTGAACTACGCTCCTCTACCGCTTGTTTCCAAGCCCGCGGCTTCGGCGTATCTCTTATTCCCGATCATTTACGGCGCCCTATTTCATCGGCCAGTAAGCTTTTACGCACTTTTTAAATGGTGGCTGCTTCTAAGCCAACATCCTGGCTGTCACAGAAATAAGACTTCCTCTTTAACTAAGAGATACTTTGGGGCCTTAGCCGGCGATCAGGGTTGTTTCCCTTTTGACCTAGGAGGTTATCCCCCCAGGTCTCACTCCCAGCGAACATGAATCGGTATTCGGAGTTTGATTGAAGCAGGCAGCCTTGCGGGCCCCTGTCTTCATTCAGTAGCTCTACCCCCGATTCACTATTTAGCTGAGGCTGTCCCAAAAGACATTTCGAGGAGTACCAGATATCTCCACGTTTGATTAGACTTTTACTCCTCCCCACAGGTCACGACAGACCTTTTCAACGGTCACGTCTAGCGGTCCTCCCGAAGCTGTTAAGCCTCGTTCAACCTGCCCATGGGTAGATCACGTGGTTTCGGGTCTATCAACTACGACTTAACGGCCTATTCAGCCTCGGTTTCCCTTCGCCTGCAGCCCTGAGGGCCTTAGGCTTGCCGCAATCGATAACTCGTCGGCCCATTATGCAAAAGGTACCCGGTCAGCCCACCCTTACGGGATCCGGCCTTCCAGTGTTTGTAGGTATACGGGTTCAGGTTCTTTGAACTCTGCTAATAGCAGTTCTTTTCAACATTCAATCGCCCTACTGGTTCGCTATCGGTCGTGCAGGAGTATTTAGCCTTGGGCGATGGTCCGCCCGGATTCACACTAGATTTCACGAGTCTAGTGCTACTCTGGTACCTCTAGGGGTTTTGCGGCTGCCACGTACGGGGCTTTCACCCTCTTTGGCGGGACTTTCCAGACCCTTCTGTTAGCCACTCGACACCCATATTGAGGCCCGCAACCCCGGGGTTACCCCCGGTTTGGGCTCTTCCGCGTTCGCTCGCCACTACTGACGGAATCGATTTCTCTTTATTTTCCTCCAGGTACGTGAGATGTTTCAGTTCCCTGGGTTTGCTCGCACCGGCCTATTCATTCAGCCGGCCGTAAAATCAGTTGCCTGATTCAGACATCTTCGGATCAACGCTTGCTTACCAGCTACCCGAAGCATTTCGGAGGTTGCACCGTCTTTCTTCGCCTCTGCACGCCAAGTCATCCACCGTATACCCTTAGTAGCTTGACCACAATGACCAAGGACCGTCCACCAACAAGCCCGTGAAGGCCGGCCAGATCGTACGACATTCGGCTGGTACACCGTCCGTCGCAATCCCAAGTCATGGTCGCTACCGAGTAACGTTCATCCTTACAATGGGGTAGTAAGGATTACTATTTAGCGCTCTTAACACCTAAGTGAATTGTGGAATTGGATTAAACCACATCACGCAATCTTCACTTGTCAAAGAACCCAGCGAAACAGAATCACTTCCGAGTCGTTGGCACTTGTTGAGTGACTTTCATCAGTCAACAGGTGCGAAAAACTCACACCCCTTTGGGTCTCGTTCGACTCACCGGCTCTCACCGATGAGCTTTCCATTTTTTAGGGGAAGCACTACCGGCGGGACTTATGCGATGAGCGTTCGTTCATCATTCAAGATTGGCAACCGGCAACTCCTTGAAAACCTCACCGCGTCGGCGAGGGTTGGGTATCATATTCTATCCCAAACTTGCTGTCAACCCCTTTCGTCGGCATTTTCACACCAAAAGAGGGGCTGGGAATTATCACAGGGTGTCTATCGGCATTCCGGGGCACTGGCCTTGCGTTCTTAATCGGCCACGCGAAGGGGTATATATTAACGTTCTCGTATCGCCTGTCAATTGAATCCTTTACGAATTGTCCCTTACGCCGGCACATTTGGGGCATTGAGAACGGGATTTGGCGGCGGGAAGCCGATCGCAAACGCCCGTGACCATGAAATTTGCGTACGTCCGCATCAAACGGGGAGCAGTCTCGTTATGCTGGTAGCAGATGGGCGACGGGAAGCCCGGACACGTGGAGGAGATCCCTTCCTTGGAGGGACACAATATGCATTTACGCACACCTCATTTCATGCGGTATCGCTGCGGATTCACGTTGATTGAATTGCTCGTCGTGGTTTCGATCATCACGCTGCTGATTTCCATTATGTTGCCGAGTTTGGGGCGGGCCAAGGATAAAGGGAAACAGACGGGGTGCGCCGCGAACATCAGGGGGCTGGACCAGGCGCTCAACGTGTATCTGGCTGCATCAGATTTCATCATGCCGATGAACGGCGTGATTATTCCGAAACCCGGGGGGAATAATACGGCGCCCACGACTGCTTATGACGGCAACGGCGAGACGGATGTCCAGAAATGGGATTTGCAGTACGGTGCGATCTGGACTTACACGTCGTCCAATCGCAAGTTGTACCTATGCCCCTCGGATCCGTTGACGCGACCGGGGTCGAGTTCGACGCAAATGCCGCTGCAACGTGATCCGGGGACCGGGACAATATCGGTGGGTCCCGGGCCCAACGGTTATTGGAGCTATTCCGTCAATACTGTGTTGAATTCGAACGGACAATTCCGCAATAACTTCTCGCCGCGTGGAGGCCCAAGTCTCACAGCGCAACCGTGGTCGGATCCACTGCGGACCCTGAATATTCTGACGCCTGCAGAGTTTGTTTTCTTCATCGAGGAGGACAACGCATCGAATTTCAATGATGAGGTCTTCGATGCGCCGGCGTATAACCAGGGCGACAAACTGACGAACCGGCACAACAACGGCGGAAACATTGCTTTTGCGGATGGGCATGCGGAATGGTATTCGGAAGTGCTCTTTGACCAGGTAATACACCCGTCTACTCCAACGGATCATGCGTCGGCGATGCTGTCGCCATACACGCGGATGTTCTTTCCGGATAGCGGAGCGTTCGCGCTGCCGTAATGGTCGGGGAGCGGGGCGGGGCTCATTCAAGTATTGCTACAAGCCCATTACGGCGTGATGTGACTGTCGGAATGACCGCTGCAACAGCCGCCGTCTTCCTGTGCATCCATGACATTGAGCGCAACGGATTTCTTCACCCCCCCACCGCTGCCGAGGCCGCTCCAGCCGGTGGCTTTGTAGGCGGCGGCCTCTTCCGGGGAAATCTTGTGTTGGCGCTGGGCAAACTGGCCAGGCTGTCGCGGACGAAGGTCTGGTGACTGCGGGCCATCCTGGCGTTTGAGAACCTTGTAGTACTGGTTGCGCTGGCAGGGCGTCCAGCCGGAATCACGGATAATGCGACAGATCTGTTCCTCACCGAGGCAGTAGGTGGTTCCCGCGGCGGAGACGACGTTTTCTTCCATCATGACGCTGCCCATGTCGTTGGCGCCGAAGAACATCGCGAGTTGGCCGATCTTGGGGCCCATGGTGACCCAACTGCTTTGCAGATTCTTGATGTTGTCGAAGTACAGGCGGGCCAGGGCAAGCATACGGAGGTATTCGTTGGCATCGGCAAGGCGCACGGTCCGGCCATTGTCGAATTGGAACGGAATGCCGGCATCGGGGTTCCATTTGCGTTTGCGATCCAGCGGGGTGTTGTCCGGCTGGTAGGTCCAGTGGATAAACGCGGTATAGGAAGCGGGGGCGCTGGCGAGGGCCCAATCCTGGCGGGCGCGGAGGCGCTGCATGTGGTCGATACGGTCGGAGATGTCTTCAATGTGTCCGATGAGCATGGTGCAACTGGTGTTCATACCGAGCTTGTGGGCTTCGCTCATGACGTTGAGCCAGTCGTCGCCGGAGCATTTGCCGGGGCCAATGCGTGAGCGGACGCGGTCGGAAAAGATTTCGCCGCCGCCGCCGGGGATGGTCGCCAGTCCTGCGTCTTTGAAGCGTTTGAGAACCTCGGGGACGGGCATTTTGAAGAAGCGGGAGAACTCGATGAACTCCGGCGGGCTGAAGGCGTGGATGTGAATCTGCGGGAAGCGCTGGCGGACGCCACGAAGAAGTTTTTCGTAATATTCGATGGGCAAGGCGGGGTTCATGCCGCCCTGCATGAGGATCTGCGTGCCGCCGATGGCGATGAGTTCTTCGATCTTCTTGTGGATGACGGACTCGTCGAGGGTGTAAGCGTCGGCGGCGGCGGGGTCGTTGCGTTTGAAGGCACAGAACGTGCAGCGAGCGGTGCAGATGTTAGTGTAATTGATGTTGCGATCGATGACGTAGGTGCGGTAATCCTCAGGATGCATCCGTTGCACAACGCCAAAGGCCCAGCGGCCAAGGTCGGTGAGCGGGGCATGGGTGTAGAGTTCGAGGAGTTGGGCTTCGCTCAGGCGGGCTTTGCCATCGACGACGGCGTGGATATCGAATGAGGGCTTGTAGCCGGTACTGACGGGAATGGCCGCAGGAATACCGGTTTGGCGGAGTGAGTCCATGCGGTTGGTGATGGGATGCTCTGGGGAGCGGGGAGCGACGGCCATGAGTTTTTCCGTTTCAATAATATTTGAAACAACGATTCTAGTGGACCGGGACATCCAATTCAATGCGGCGCACATCGGAGGGACGTGGCAAAATGTTCTGATTCTGAACATTTCGAAGATGGTGATGGCATCTGGCGCATATCGTTATAAAGTGAGTTCGGCAATCTTGAGGAAACGGTCATGACGACAACTCCAACGACGGCTGGCAAGGACAATACTCCGGCACCATCGCCACAAAAGAAGCACAAACGCTGGTGGAAAATATTGGCGACGATCGTAGTGATCGTTGTATTGCTGGTGGCGCTGGCGCCGATGCTGCTTTCCACGAGGCCGGGACGCAACTTCATTTTGCGGCAGATCAATTCGCGGATACCCGGGAAGGTGCTGGCGTCGGGACTTTCCATCGGCTGGTTTTCTCCGGCAAGCGTGCAGGGGTTTGAACTGCGCGATCCGGACGGAAAGATGGTCTTGGCTTGGAATGAATGCGCTACGGGGACGTCCATCTTCGGCTACCTCACACGTTCGCGCAACAACCTGGGCAATATCACACTGAGTAACATCCACGGCGACATCGTGGTCTATCCTGACGGCTCGACGAACCTGGAGCGGGCCTTCGTGGTTCGCACGCCTCCCACCACCTCCTCCCCCACCTCTCCCGCAACCGTTTCTGCCACCGCGGAGCCGACCGCATCTCGGACCTACACGTTCACGGGCAGCCTTGATGTCCAGATCAGCCGGTTGACGTTCACCGCGCCAGGAGAACCTCCGCTGGCGGTGGAGAATTCGACGGCGAAGGTCCGTTCGACCGGCGAGGCGGCCGATGTGGATGTGACGATCGAGTTGCGGTCGGGCAGCGCGGCTCCGACGAAAGTGACGGCGACGGCCAAGGTGGCGAATTTGCGGGCGGACCATCCGACGGGGACCGGACATGGCCAGGTTTCCGATCTCGACCTGGCAGCGCTGGCACCGTTGCTGAAAGCGATGAATGTGCAGTTGACGCCGACGGGAATGTTCAATGCAGACCTGACCTTCTCGAGCACGTCCGATGCGGCGAGCCTCAAGGGGGTGCCGACCATCACGCAGTTCACGCTCACCGGACCCGCACTCAGGGGAGACACGATTCGCTCGGCCAGCATCAAGTTTCCGCTCGATCTGCAGTTCAAGGGAGGCGTGATCCGGGTAAACGATACGGGTGTCGTATCTGACTTGCTGGCGATGAAATTCAACGGGACGACCGATCTTGGTGACTCAGCGGGCAAGCCGATCGCGTTCGAACTCAGCGGCACGCTGGATTACGACCTGGCGCAACTCGCCGCAGCGCTCCCGCATTGGATGCCGGAAACACTCACGGTATCTGGTCGGCGGTCGATGCCGCTGCACATCAAGGGGTCGCTGACCGCTGCTGCGGGGCTCAAGAAGTTTCTGAAACTCCATGTCGATGCGACGCCGGGATGGGATCAGGCAAAATATTCCGGCGTGGAGATCGGCGCGGCGAACCTGCCGCTCCTACTGGATGACGGCGTGCTTACGATTACGCCGACGGATATGGCGGCCAACGGCGGGACGTTCCGCGCCCAGGGCACGGTTGATCTGAACCAGACTCCGCCGGCCTATATCCTCACGAAAAGCGAGGCCACCCATCGCATCGTCAGCAACGTGGCGATCAACCAGGAGGTCGCGGGCGGCCCGCTGAAGTTCCTGCCGCTGATCTGGGGCGCTTCGGGAAAGGACGCCAACCTGATCAACGTTACCGGTTCGGCGAATGTGGATATTGCGGAGGCGTATTTCCCATTGGATTTCGAGGTGCTCAAGAGCAGGGGAACGATGAGTGCGGTGATCAACATCGACAAGCTGCACACCGAGGCGCCGATCTATTCGCAACTGACCTCGACGGTTGGCGGATTGCTGCAGCTGACAGGACTGCAGAAGAGCAGTTCGATGGATGGTGACATCAAGAACATCACGGTGACGCTGAAGGATGGGAAGTTCACGTACCAGAATTTCCGGCTGGGGAGTTCGGTGGCGAATCTGACTTTCGCCGGCGCGGTGGGGCTGGACGACTCACTGGCGATGAACATCACGATGGGTACTGTGGGAGTGAATGTGCCCATTCCGATCGCGCTGGGCGGCACGATTTCCAAACCGCAGCCGGCGGTGTCGGGGGCGTTCGCAAAGGATCTCGGGAAGAACCTGCAGAACCTCGGCAAGGGATTAGGGGATCTGTTCAAGAAGAAGGATAGCCAGAAGTAGGGCATTGCGACCCGCCAGAAAATGAAAACTCCCCCGCCGGCATCAGGGCCGACGGGGGAGACCTTTTGATTGAGCGCGATCGCTTATTTCTTTTCGATATAGACCAGGCGTTCGGAGCCGTCGGCGGCGCGGACGTTGAGTTGCACGCCTTCGCTGAGCTTGGTCTTGGCGAGTGCCGCGGAGAAATCCTTGGCGGATTTCACGTCGGCGTGGTCGATGCTCATGATCACGTCGCCGGGCTGGACGCCCATTTCGGCGGCGAGCCCTTTGGGATCGACTTCTGTCACGAGCACGCCCTTACCGGTTTCGAGTTTGTACTTCTTGGCAGTCTTGGCGTCGAGCTCACGGACACTCAGGCCAAGGTCCGCGGAATCGAATTTGCCGGGCGCAACCGGGGCGTCTTCTTCGCCCGCCGAGGCAATGGCGGAATCGGGTTGCGTGCCCACGGCAAAGGTGAGATCGAGCGACTTGCCTTGGCGGAAAACGGTCATGGTGATTTTCGAATTGGGTTCGGTGCGGGCCACGGCGGTGCGGAGCTGGGTGAGGGTTTCGACTGGTTTGGCGTTGATAGCGGTGATCACGTCGCCGAGTTTGAGGCCGCCCTTGCCGCCGGGGCTGTCGGCCTGAATTCCCGTGATGAGCACGCCTTTGTCGCCGGTGAAGCCGTCCTTGCGTGCCTGGGCTCGAATCTGGGCGTCGCGGACGTCGCCGATCATGACACCGAGGTAGCCACGAACGACTTTCCCGTTCTTGATGAGTGAATCCATGATGTAGCGGGCGTCGTTGGACGGGATGGAGAAGCCGATGCCGTTGTATGCGCCGCTGCGGCTGGCGATGGCGGTGTTGATGCCGATGACTTCGCCCTTGAGGTTGACGAGGGGTCCACCGGAGTTTCCGGGGTTGATGGCGGCGTCGGTCTGCAGGAAGTTTTCATAGGTGAGGCCACGGAGTTCGGGGCGGTTCATGCCGATGATGTTCACCTGGCGTCCCTTGGCGGAGATGATGCCCTGGGTCATGGTTTGTTCGAAGCCGAAGGGGGAGCCGAAGGCGAGGACCCAATCGCCGACGTCCAACGAATCGGAGTCGCCGAGTTTGGCGTAGGCGAGTTTGGTGGCGTCGACCTTGATGACGGCGAGATCGGTCTTGGCGTCGCGTCCGATGATTTTGGCCTTCAGTTCGCCGCCCTCATTGATGCTGACGGTAATTTCGTCGGCATCATCCACGACGTGGTTGTTGGTGAGGATGTAGCCGTCGGCGGAGACGATCACGCCGGAGCCGGTGCCGCCGATGATGCCGCCGTGGCCTTCGGGATCGAGATCTTCGGGATCCATGCCGGGGGGAAGCATGCCGTGGGGCAGCATTTTTCGCATTTCATCGGGGATTTTGCCCTTGGTGACGGTGATCTTTTTGGTGGTATTGATGTTGACGACGGCGTCTTTGAGTGCGTTGTGCACGGTACGGAAGGCTTTGGAAAGCTCCATTGCCGAATTGACGCCTTCATTCCGAGACACGGGCACCTTCACGGCGGTATCGCCTTCGGCAGACGCGGAGCGCGTCGCGAAATGCATAGCACCGAAATAGGAGCCGCCGGCGATGGCGGCAGTAATTATTGCCGCCCAAGTCCACTGACGAAACTTTTGCATAACAACCTCCTGATTTTTTGAAACCACTTTTTACCTCCCCGCCCATGCCTATATGTTGCCGGAAACAATTATTTGTTTCCATCCCCCGAGACTTTCATACGATATTGATGCCGGGCGGCCGGATATTCGCGGCGGGTAACGGCCTGCACGTAGCGGTTGGCGGCATCGGCAATGACTTCGGGAACGTCCGCGAGTTTATCGACAAACCGGGGCGGGCGAGCGCTGAAGCCGAGCATATCGTGCAGGACGACCACGTGGCCGTCAGCACTGGGGCCGGCCCCGCACCCTACGACCGGACAGGCGACGGATTTGACAATTTCGGCCGTCACTTCGTCCGGTATCGCTTCGAGCAGTAGCATGCCGGCACCGGCTTTGGCCAGCAGTACCGCATCATCAATAATACGTTGGGCGTCGGTAGTGGTTCGCCCCTGCGCGAAATACCCACCCTGTTGCATGGCCCGCTGGGGCAGGAGGCCGAGGTGGGCACATACCGCAATACCGGAAGCGGCCATGGCCTCGACGACTTCACGATGGCGGGCGTCGGCTTCAAGTTTGACGCAATCGGCGCCGGCCTCGCGAATGAAACGGGCGGCATTGGCGACGCCGGTGGTGACGTCCGGATAGCTGGCGAAGGGTAAATCGGCCATCAGGAAGACGTTGGGGGCACCGCGGCGGACGGCGTCGGTGATGGTGACGAGAAAATCCATGGTGACGCGGACAGTGGAGCTTTCGCCGAGGATGGTGGTGGCGGCAGAATCTCCGACGAGCAGCACGTGAACGCCGGTGCGGGCGAGGACTTTGGCGGTGGGAAAGTCGTAGCAGGTGAGCATCGCGATGGGTTGGCGGCGGGCTTTCATTTCACGCAGGGTGGCCAGAGAAATGTGGCCAGCGGGGACCTCAGGGGAGATCGCGGGGTTGGTGCCGGGAGCTGTCGGAATCGTGTTCATCGGTCGTTCATTCTAGCGGGCAAGGATGGGAAAACGCTATGGATGGGCATCATGTTTATGAAATACGCGAATTTTCGACTTCCATTAAGGGTTCGAAGGCTGCGAGGTGAGGAGGTCGCGGTTGGCCATGATATCCAGTACTGGTTGCCCCTGAACGTAGCCGGGCAAAGGGATGCCGAGCATATAGCAGGCGGTAGCGAAGGTGTCTTCGGTGTTGACGGTGAGGCCGGAGATGCGGGTGAGGTCGAAGCCTTCGTGAATGCCGGGGCCGGCGGCGATCCAGGGGATGTGGCGGGAGCGCGGGTCGTTGGGGCCGTGGCCGAAGCCTGCGCCACCGTGATCGGCGGTGACGATGACGAGCGTGGATTTCATGAGGTCGGCTTCCTGCAATGACTGCAAAACTTCACCGATGCCCTGATCGATGCGTTCGATGGCTTCCACCTGAGCGGGAGTACCCCAGCCGAATTTGTGGCCAGTGATGTCGGCGGACGCGAAGTGTACGAAGGTGACGTTGGGACGGTGGTTGCGGATGATTTCGGCGGCGTTTTGACCGACGAGCAGATCGTCTTCGATGGCGCCTTCCTCGGGAAGGGGAAGTGAGAGCCAGTCAACGGTGCCGGGGCGGGCGAGGATGGCGAACTTGCTTTTGCCAGTGGCCATGGCGGTGGTGAAGCCAGCCTTTTTGGCGAGTTCGAAAATGGTGGGGACAGCAGGATAGGCCTTGGTGCCTTCGGGAAGATCTTTGTTCCAGGTGATGCCGTGGACTTCCACGGGAACGCCGGTGAGCATACTGGTGTGGGAGGGAAGTGTGATGGCCATGGGGATGGTTCGGGCCCAGAAGGTGTAGGCGCCGCGGGCCATCAGGGCGCGGATGTTGGGAGTACTGGCGCGGAGGATGACGTCGGGGCGGCCGCCGTCGATGCTGATGATGACGACGTGGGTGAAGGGCGGCTGCGTGAGGGTGGGGTAAGTGGGGCGAGGGGTTTCGCGTTTGCAGGTGGTGAGGAACGGGGTGAGGAGCAGCAGGAAGATGGCGATGGGGAGATGTAGCTGTTTCATGGTGTGAGAGTGTACCCGAGAAGGGGATTAAGTCCATTTGGACGGCGTGAAGATGGGGGGAGGAATTGTCGCGGTGTGGGCCGTGGTTCGTGGGCCGTGGGCCGCGGCTAGTACGTGCGAATTCGCCCCGTGGTTGCATTTGCGATACCCGTTTGGCCCTTTCGACGGCGTCGAGGAGCTTTGGGGGAATTAGCTAGGAAATTGATTTGCACCCCTGCTGGTCTGCGGGCAAGACAGGGCAATCGCATTCTCAAGTTTGAAGGATGAGTAGCAGGTAGTTGTGGTCCCAGCCGGCGCGGAGACGTTTGGCGCGGATCGAGATCTTGCGGGTGGTCTCGCGTTGGAGCATGTTCAAG
>Ga0114951_10001598_pt1 | contig 27571 bp, 23 predicted proteins | sample AM7aDNAmetaG_FD_88677 | JGI IMG/M metagenome (GOLD analysis project Ga0114951, IMG submission 88677) | Freshwater microbial communities from Finland to study Microbial Dark Matter (Phase II) - AM7a DNA metaG | ecosystem: Environmental > Aquatic > Freshwater > Lake | place: Finland: Lake Alinen... | reverse complement strand
GCTCTGATATGGTTTGGTTAGAACTACCATTATCGGAAGTTTCCATTGATAGACTTTGCCTTTTATTATATTTTTATCAAACACCTTTTGTTAATATCATAGGTCGCAACTTAAATTAATTATTCTTTTAAATGTTCAAAATATGCTTTCAGAACCCTGCCATTCAATAGGCGTGGTGTCTTTACCTCAAGAATTGCAGGCATGGAAGATGGTTTATAAAAATCAGGCAGGGTTTTCTCAAGGGTATCTGCACTATCACAAAAGAAATAAGGAATATGGTAAGTTCCGGCAATATTTCCTGTATTTAATTCATGCGGTGTTTCTATGTATGGATCAAGTTCTTCTGTTTTATCAGGCCCGTCAATAAAACGGAAAATGCCACCACCGCCATTGTTGATAACGATGACCCTGAAACCCGGGCAAAGGCAGTTATTCCATAAAAAGTTCGAATCATAAAAAAAGCCTATATCCCCTGTAATCAGTGTGGTCGGTTTTTTGGAGGCATAAGCCGCACCGGCGGCAGTACTGCAGCAACCGTCGATGCCGCTGGTACCCCTGTTGGCAAAATGAAAGGTCTTAACGGAAGGCCGGAACAATTGCGCGTATCTCACAGGTGTGCTGTTCCCCAGTTGTACTAAATTGTTTTCCGGAAGATAGCTGAGGATGGTTTCAAAAACTTTCAGATCAGAAAAAGGGGCAGTCTCAAGAAATGCCTGATGTTTCAGAGAACAAACAGATTCAATTTCTTCGTACAAAGCGGCGTATGCCGATTTTGATGGGATATTGTTTTGGACCAGTATTTCAAGAAACGATACCGGATCCATTTTAATACCATTGGTAAGAGAAAGATATGCATTCACTTCCGGTTCCGGAAGCGAAACATTCCAGTGTACACGGGGTTTGTATGTTCTCAGAAATGTTTTTATTTTGCGCGAAATAAGGGGGCCTCCTATTGTCAGCAATAATTCAGGGCGAAACTTTTCAGGATCGTCAATGGCTGTAATGATCCTGTCAATACATGGATGGAGCCTGTTGCCATGAAGGTTGGATGTTGTTTCGGTAAATACAACGACATCTTCGAGTGCGGCAAGAGAATTGATTAACTGGTTCAGGCGGCTTTCCGGATGAAGCAGCCCCGTGATAATCATTTTTTTATGAACTCCATTCCATAAGTCAATGATCTCCTTCATTTGAGCAGGTTCAGGAGAAGATAACGGCTTTTCCTTTCGCATAATTTCCTTATAGACCATTTCTTCCTCTGTTTGTTTATATAAAGGTTCTCTCATAGGAACATTGATGTGCACCGGTCCGAAAGCAGGATAGATGCATGAATGAAATGCTTCAGAAATGAGAAACTCACAATCCTGAATATCCTGTTGCGATAAAATTTCAACAGGAAGAGAGAAACTCCTTTTAATATAATTCCGGTAAACTTCGATCTGGTGAATCGCCTGCCCGTCCTGTTGGTCAATCCATTCAGGCGGGCGGTCGGCGGTAATCACGATAAGAGGTATATGCTGATAATACGCTTCTGCAACTGCCGGTGCATAATTCAGAGCCGCTGTACCTGAGGTGCAAATCAGGACGACGGGTTCACGAATCTGTTGTGCCATGCCAAGTGCAAAAAATCCTGCTGAACGTTCGTCGGGTACCGACAGGCATTCCATTCCCTTCTGCCTGTTGAATGCCATGATCAGGGGAGCATTTCTCGATCCCGGAGATATAACGGCATGCCGTATGCCATATGCAGAGAGTATTGATGAAAGCAGCCGGCACTGTTTTTTATCCGTGTCCATTTCTTTTAATTAACGCAAATTTACTTAAAAATCCTTTTATCGCTCATAGTCTGCAAATATCGTATACGTTAAATTTGAGTCATTATAAAACAGATCTGTTTTATCGCATATAATTATTTTAGTATCCAATTCATTATTATTACTTTTGGACACTAAAAAAACGGAGCTATGTCGAAGATTGTATCGTTGTCGGAAGCAGGTGCTATAGCCATACACAGCCTGGTCATGATTTCACGTTCCGAAGAGCCTCTCAATGTAATTAAAATCGCAGAGCAGACATCGTCATCCCGGCACCATATTGCTAAAATTCTTCAGCGTCTTGTTAAAAGCGGGTATTTAAAATCGACACGGGGACCGTCCGGTGGGTTCCTGTTGAACAAATCGCCCGAAAAAGTTACTATCTTAGATATTTATCAATGTATTGAAGGGGAAATCAGCATTACCAGCTGCCCTATGGAAAAACAAATATGTCCTTTTGATACCTGCCTGATGGGAAATATTATCCCCAAACTCACCCTTGAATTCCGCGAATTTCTGAAAAGCAAGACTCTTGCTGATTATATTGTGAAATAATTAACATCACAACTTGCTCAAATACTGACCTCTAACTGTTTTTAACAAAATTTATTAAAAAATACTTGTTTTTAAAACAAATTTAATTGTATATTTGCGTATTCAAATACTTAAATACTTTTTATAAATTGAGCAAGTTAATAAATATATCGGAAGCCTCTTCAATAGCCATTCATGCTGTAGTACTGGTTGCTAAATCAGGCGAGTCGCTTAATGTGAGTCAGCTGGCTGGCAAGACCGGTTTTTCGAAAAACCATATGGCTAAAGTATTACAGCAGCTGGCAAAGTACAACTTTCTGGAGTCAACCAGGGGACCAAAAGGAGGATTCGTGCTGAAAAGAAAACCGGAAGAAATCAGTCTACTGGAAATTTATGAGGCTATTGAAGGAATTATTGATGAGAATCACTCATTTCATAATTGCAAAAGCTGCAATCTTGAACTATGCGTTTTTGGAGGCATGTCGCAGAAATTAACATCAGACTTTAAAGAATATCTTAAAAATACATTAGTTATCAATTTATTATAATACATAAAAATTAACGAAATGAAAAGGACCATTATTAAAATTGACGAAGAAAAATGTACAGGCTGTGGTTTGTGTGTCAGTGGCTGCCATGAAGGTGCACTGCAGCTTGTTGACGGGAAAGCGCGTATGATCAGCGAGTTGTTTTGCGACGGTCTTGGTGCCTGTATTGGTGACTGTCCTGAAGGAGCAATTGAACTGGAAGAACGTGAAGCCGAAGCATACAACGAAACTGCTACTATTGCTCGTATTGCACTGAAAGGCGAAAATACAGTTCTTGCGCACCTGAATCACCTCTTAGCCCATGATCAGAAGGAATATGTGCATGAAGCACTGGATTATCTTCAGAAAAACAATATTGTTATAGACCATTCAAAACTTAAAATTAAAAACCACAATTCAATGAATCATGAACATCATTCCGGATGCCCCGGTTCAATGGCTATGGACTTCCGTGAAAAACCAGTTGAAACATTCCAGAACAGTAATCCTCAATCCATACAAGCGTCTGAGTTAAAGCAATGGCCTGTACAATTACATTTGCTTAGTCCAATGGCCGCATACTTTAAGGGCGCAGATGTTTTGCTTGCTGCAGATTGTACCGCATTTTCCATAGGAAATTTCCACCGCGATTTTCTCAAAGGTAAATCCCTTGCTATTGCATGCCCTAAACTGGACTCAAATAAAGAGGTTTATGTTGAAAAAATCACTTCCTTAATAGAAGACGCCAGAATAAACACCCTGACCGTTTTGATCATGGAAGTGCCCTGTTGCGGAGGATTGTTACAGATGGCAAAATCGGCACTTCAGCAATCAACAAGAAAAATACCAATAAAGCTTTTGGTTGCCGGACTACAAGGCAATATTATAACCGAAGAATGGATATAAACCCGAGGTTATGAGACTGTATAATGAGAAATAAAAGATATAGTCATCAATGAGCAACAGATTATCCACAGAAAAAAAAGTTGTAAAAGCAATGATTAAGATCTATTGTAAGGCAAATCATAAACAAATTGAGATATGTGATGATTGTAATTCTTTGATTGAATATGCTTTGCTTCGGACAGACAGATGCAGATATCATGAAAATAAGCCTGCCTGCAAAAACTGTCAGACTCATTGTTACAACAAGGAAAACAGAAATAAAATAATAGAAATTATGCAATTTTCGGGGAAAAGAATAGTGTTCAGAAATCCCATTTTATCATTAAAACATTTATTAAACGGATTTAATTAAAACCTTTAAAAATTTAAAATTATGAGTATGTTTTGTTATCAATGCCAGGAAGCAGCCAAAGGAACAGGTTGTACCATTAAAGGAGTTTGTGGAAAAACCGAAGAAGTTTCGGCCATGATTGACGTATTAATGTATACCGTCAAAGGTGTTTCTGTATGGAGCACCGAAGCCCGTAAACATGGAATTGAAGTTGATGGTGTAGATGCTTTCGTTTTTGAAAGCCTGTTTATGACCATCACCAATGCCAATTTCGACAAGGAGCGTTATTACGCTAAGATTACAAAAGGATTGGAGATCCGGTCTAAAATAGAAAATGCATTAAAAACCTCAGGCATAGAACCTGATAAAGGGAAAATGCATGATGCTGCAGTATGGGTTGCTTCAACACCTGCAGAATATGAACAGAAAACTCTTACTATTGGTGTATTAAAGACCGAAAATGAGGATGTAAGATCGTTGCGAGAACTGCTTACTTATGGAATAAAAGGATTGGCTGCATATGCCGAACATGCGCACAATCTTGGGTACGACAACAAGGAAATCTTTAATTTCATGCAAAAGGGTATTGTCTCTACCACTGATGACAGTCTTTCAGGTGATGACCTGGTTGCGTTAGTCATGGAATGCGGAAAATTTGGTGTGGATGTGATGGCTTTACTCGACAAGGCAAACACCACTACATATGGTAATCCTGAAATCACAAAAGTTGAGCTGGGAGTCAGAAACAATCCAGGTATCCTGATCACCGGTCATGATCTGAAAGATTTGGAAGACCTTCTGATACAAACCGAAGGAAGCGGTGTTGATGTTTACACACACAGTGAAATGCTTCCGGCTCATTATTATCCGGCGTTTAAAAAATTCAAACATTTTGCAGGGAACTATGGAAGTTCATGGTGGCATCAGAAGGAAGATTTTGAAACATTCAACGGGCCCATCCTATTCACAACCAATTGTCTCGTTCCCCCTTCAGATAAAGCCGGTTATCCTGACCGCGTTTATACGACAGGAGCTGCCGGATTTGCAGGGTTCAAACATATTGCCGACAGGCCGGAAGGCGGAAGCAAGGACTTTTCTGAAATCATTACTCATGCAAAACGCACTAATCCTCCTACTGAAATAGAAACCGGTGAGATCGTCGGCGGATTTGCCCATAATCAGGTGATTGCTTTGGCTGACAAGGTGGTTGAAGCTGTTAAATCAGGTGCCATCCGTAAATTTTTCGTGATGGCTGGATGCGATGGCAGGATGAAAAGCCGTGAATATTATACGGAGTTTGCTCAAAAGCTTCCAAAAGACACAGTAATTCTCACGGCAGGATGTGCAAAATACCGTTACAACAAACTTCAGCTGGGAGACATCAATGGAATTCCCAGGGTACTCGATGCAGGGCAATGCAACGATTCTTATTCACTGGCAGTAATCGCTCTTAAATTAAAAGAAGTATTCAACCTGAACGACATCAACGACCTACCCATTGCTTACAACATTGCATGGTACGAACAGAAAGCCGTTATCGTTTTACTGGCATTACTATACCTCGGAGTGGAGAACATTCATATAGGGCCAACACTGCCTGCCTTCCTTTCACCCAACGTAGCCAAAGTACTTGTTGATACTTTTGGTTTAGCAGGAATTACCACACCGGATGAAGATATGAAATTGTTTTTAAATTAAAATAAAACAAATTTCAAGAGCAGATGGAACGGGGTGTATTTAGCAAATCGTTTCATCTGCCTAATTGATAAAAGACAATAATTTAAAAAAATAACTATGGATCAGGATATTGAAATATGCCACTGTATGGGAATTATGAAAAGTGAAATTGTAAAAGCCATACAGGAAAAGAAGCTGAGAACCTTTGAAGAAGTTCAGGATGCGACAGAAGCAGGCACCGTTTGTGGTGGTTGTCAGGATGACATTGAAGAAATATTGACAAAAATAAATGCATAACACCATGGAAAACAACGAAGCCGAAAAAGGGATAAAATTAAATTTCAGCAGCATGATCAATTATGCAGCCAAATCAATTGTAAGTAAAACCATCATTAAAAAAGAAAGTGGAAACATCTCCCTGTTTGCATTTGACCAAAACGAAGGATTGTCGGAACACGCCGCTCCGTTTGACGCCATTGTTCAGATTGTTGAAGGCAAAGCCGAAATCATCATCGGAGGAACAACGAATTTTCTTGAAAAAGGAGAAAGCATTATCATGCCTGCCCATATTTCTCATGCTGTAAGAGCAATTGAACCATTTAAAATGCTGCTAATTATGATCAAAAGTCAATGAGTTCTTCATCATATTAAGGAAGAGAGCAAATCATTACAAAATAAGAACTTTGGGTATCTTTGCACAGATATCCCATTAAACTGATAATGGCTCTTAAATACAGTTGTTTAATAGCATTTAATTTGTTCCTGTCTTGCTGTTTTGTGCAGCTTTATGCACAGATGGATACGATTCATATGAAAGCAGTTGAGGTTAGCAGTCAGCGCGTTCCAAGAGTAAATCCGGAAAGTTCAAGGATAGTTCTGGTTATTACAAACGAGGAAATTAAAAACGCACCTGTTCAAAGCCTGAATGAACTGATGGGTTATATTTCTTCTTCTGATGTAAGACAACGTGGCCAGGAGGGTGTACAAGCCGATATCAGCATGCGGGGTGGTTCGTTCGAGCAAACACTTATTCTTCTAAACGGGGTTAAAATGAATGATCCCCAAACCGGACATCACAGTATGGATATTCCGGTCAATCCGGAAGATATTGAAAGAATTGAAATCCTTGAGGGACCGGGAATCAGAACCTATGGCATTAATGCCTATTGTGGAACTGTCAATATTATCACTCAAAATGACAAGGGAAAATCCATCGGTCTTTCAGCTATGACAGGTCAACACAAAAATTATTCATTTTCAGCAAGAGGAGGTTTCGATATTTGCGGAATTCAGAATACGGTCACTGCCGGGAAAAAATCAAGTGACGGTTATATAAACAACACCGACTTCGATATTTTCAATTTCTTTTATCACGGGTCCAAACAAATAAGATCCAATACGATGGAATGGCAGGCAGGGTATTGCAATAAGAAATTCGGAGCAAACAGTTTTTATTCAGCCAAATATCCTGATCAGTTTGAGCAAACCCGGACCTTGCTGGCAGATGCAGGAATTTCAGGAGGAAACAAAATTAAATATGTATTTCATGTCTTTTATCGCAGGCATCAGGGTCGTTTCGAGTTATTCCGAAACGACCCTCCATCCTGGTACAAGGGACATAATTATCATCTGACTCATGTCTGGGCAGCCAATGCCGGCATGAGTTTCCTGTCAGTTTTCGGAAAAACAAGCATAAGCGGAGAGTTCCGTAATGAGCAAATATACAGTAATGTACTTGGCGATCCCTTGAACAGTATCATCCTGATTCCGGGAGAAGCAAAAGGATATTATGATAAAGAAAACAACAGGCAGAACTTCAGCATTTCCTGTGAACAAACTTACTATTACAAAAAATTCTCGGTATCAGCAGGACTGATGATAAACAAAACCTCAGGTTTCAGCTGGAAAGTCTATGGCGGAGGGGACCTGAGTTATGCATTAAGCCCTGCAATCAGACTGATAGCATCAGTCAACCAATCTGTCCGCTTACCTTCATTTACTGAAATGTATTACCAGGGGCCGCAAAATAAAGGAAATCCTTTTTTAAAACCTGAGGAAGCATTTACCTGTGAAGCCGGTCTGAAATTAAACAGGAAAATAATATCCGGTCAGGTATGCTACTTTTTAAGAAATTCGAAAAACATTATTGATTGGGTGAAATTGCCGGATTCCGTCAAATGGGAGAGTAAAAATATTACACAACTGATCACCCATGGAATAGAAGTAAGTACAAGCGTCAACTTCAGGGAACCAGGAAATAAAAAAATACCGGTTGAATCTATTCATTTATCTTATTCCTGTCTCTTTCTACAAAAGAAAAGCGAGAATTATATTTCCTATTATGTTTTGGACTACCTGAAGCACAAACTGACAGCGACCATTTGCAACCGGGTTTATAAAGATCTGAAGATGAACTGGTGTGTTTCCTATTTAAACAGGGCAGGTTCATATATTGATTTCCAGACCGGAGCGGAAACACACTACAAACCATTTTGCCTGCTCGATTGCCGTTTATTTTATGACAAAAAGCCTGTTTATTTTTACATTGAATGCTCCAATATTGCAGGAGCAAAATATTTTGATATCGGTAATCTTAAGCAACCGGGCCGGTGGATAAAAGCAGGAATGAGTTTTAATATTCCATTTAAATCTACAAAGGAATGAAAGTCACGACACTAGACAATGCGGAAAAAATACCGGGGGTGAACGCCTGTAAAATGTTCAGCAGTGGGAAAGCAGAACTGATTCACCTTTTAATTGGTCCCGGTGAAAACCTGCCATTGCACATCAACCCATTTGATGTGGTTTTTCATGTATTGAAAGGGAATGGTATGCTTACTATTGAAGAAGAAAGCGCTGAACTGAAAGCCCATGACACGGCAGAAGTAAAAGCCGGTGTAAAAAGGGGATGGGAAAACACAGGGAATGAAGCCCTGAAGCTTTTGGTGATAAAAATATTTTAAAATATTTTTGAAACAGAATACCTGCTTCCATTTCCAATCTTATAAAACAACGAGCTTTTTCAATGTTTTAAAACTTTTCCCGGAAATACTGATCAGGTAAAAACCAGAAGGGACCAGCGAAGTATTGAATCTTAGAATGCAGTTTCCTGAAGATGAATGATTATAATACAGTGTCTGAATTTTTTGGCCGCTAACGTTAAGCAGTTCAATATTAAGTTCTGAGCCTGACGGAATTGAACATGAAATGCTAAATTCATTTTGTGCAGGATTTGGAAATACAGAGAATGACTGATCATCTGTCTCTCTTATCCCGACACACCCACCAACAATAGCAGAAACCGGAATTCTCCTGCTGACGCAAGCTGCATCCAGGATTTCCCAATCGTAGAAATAATAATAGTAGGCCAGATTGTTTGCACTGTTTCCTTTGATACTCAACGTTGAATCAAGCATGTATGGGTAAGGCAGAATCGGAGCACCCTGTCCTCCGTTTCTGAACAGGTTAGCTACACTGTCGCATACCAGCCGGTAGTTATTTGCAGGAAGCAGGTTGAAATTCAGCGTTACACGGCTTTCTCCATTTGGTATCCATACTTTTTTATTCCCCAGTATATCGTCGTTCAGATTTTTCAGAAGAATTGTTCTTACACCGGCACCTGTGGCATATACTTTAACAGAGGTAAGAATCACGGGTCTGAAGCAATCAAAAGTCAGGTAGTGGATATTATTCGGGTTGCTGTAATTACCCCCTGTCCCACTGTTATCTGCTTTTCCTGCATGGCGGGGTAAAGCAACCGCATTATTCTCTGCATAATAAACGGTAGTTCCCTGAAGTGCCGGAGTATGTAAAGTATCGCCCTGATACAAAAGAGCCCCTCCGGTGAGGCTGTCGAACCAGCTGATATTTCCGGTTGCATTGGCGATGAGTAATGCCGAAGAACCCGGGCAAACAGTATCTTCACTTGCAATGGGCACATCGAGCAGGCTAACCTGTATAAAATCCGCTTTCTCTAAAGAATCGGAACCATAGGGGTTGGTCGATTTGAGTTTTACTGTATATAAGCCATTGGATGCATATGTGTGCAAAGGATTTTTAAGAGCTGAAGTATATCCGTCACCAAAGTCCCACAACCAGGAGGTTGGCAGGTTGGTCGACTGGTCAATGAACTGAATATTTCCGGAACAGGTGGTCAGATAATTTGCACTGAAGCGTGTTTCTGGCGGAACCACGGGCCGTACGCATTGCCATGTCATTTCAAAACCCGATTTATTCACACCCTGATCAGAAAACTGCCTGATGGTAATCGCTCCGGCGGTAGATGTAATTGTTCCCGGAGAACCCGTGGTATTACAATATTTCCCGATGAGAGGAGAAGTTATTGAAGGACCATCATAAACAGCAATATAATCGTAGTTACAGGATGTTCCGTTATCACCTGGTTCTACATCAAGATAATTAAAATTTATAGTGATCTGGCTGGCACCGGTAGGGGCTATCGTCAGGCTGACATCGGTCATATCAGGATAATTGCCATTTGGCCCGCCGGTATCATATAAGGTCCCGGCACATGCCGTCTGTACGGCACCTGTTCCTGATGAAGGCATATAGGTCACACAATTGATATTGGAATCGATGACAATGTAATCAACTTTCGGAGTAGTGTCGCTGCCGCAGGCCCCACCGAAGGCATAAAGGGTCACCGTGAATCTGCCATAGGAAGTATAGGTATGCGAAGGATTCATGTCGGTGCTTGTAGAGTCGTCTCCAAAAGTCCAGTAAAAATCAGAGGCATTGCCACTGAGATTTTCAAAGTTTATAGTATAGGGTGCAGAACAAAATGACGTTCTGTCAGCTGAAAAATCGCTTACTACAGCAGGAACATACGCATTCCCTACTCCAACAGCATACCAGGCACTGGTAACAGCATCCACCTGAGAGGTACAGGCACCAAATAATTCAACAGCGGATAATATGGTATAATATCTTGTTTCAGTATAACCGGAATTAGGAGTGAGGTAATACGTCAAAGCCCTGTATGCAATCGAAGATGACTGATCCATGCCAATGCCTGTAACGGAATAATTGCTTCCGATGTCGTTGGTACCTGTTCCTCCCACAGTCAGAAGGTAAAACCAGTATGCAAGCACGGTGGAATTTTTATGAACTTCTCCGTTGGGGTCCCAGTTTGTCCCGTGATAGGTATCAGGGTCTCCCGATGAATTCGGATCGGCAGCATTTCTTAAAGGCGGGCCACAGTCTTCACCCATGGTCCAGTTGGCTGTCAATGGTTTGGCGTAATATTCGATAGCTGTGGCAAAAATATCACTAAATCCTTCGTTAAGTGCTCCCGGTTCGTCCTGACCCGCTAATCCGGCTGTGTTTTCGGTGAGCCCATGTGTGATTTCATGCCCGCAAATATCAATGGTTGTCAGGGGAAAAAAAGTCGAACCGTCACCATCGCCGTATGTCATCCGGGTCCCATCCCAGAATGCATTGATGTTATTTGGCATGCCAAAAGCAGTAAGATCTGCATGTACATAACTTAAAAGAGCAAACCCATGATTATCAATGCTGTTCCTGCCGAATTTAGTATAAAAATAGTCATACGTCTTTTCTGTGGCCCAATGTGCATCAGTAGCTACTTCATCCATCTGAGCATTAATATTATTCCAGACATTATCGGTATCAATAAAATCCAAAGCAGTATTGTAGTTTGATCCTGACCTTAAATTATAGGTCTGTATGCCATTGCCTCTGCCGGTTTCTCTCAGTCTGTAAAGTCCTGAATTAAAATCGGTTGTAATTGTCTGGGTTCCACTGTAACGTGTATGAGCAGTACCTGAAGCATTGGCGGTGTGTATCCTGTTGTTTTTAAATAACACCTTTCCCGTAACAGCATCGATATAAACATATGCCCTGCTGATCGGTTTCTGTGCATAGATATCAAATTTATATGCCGGCCGCAGAAATACCTGTGTTCCATTTTTCAAAGTATAATACACTTGTTTCCCCACCGGATAATAAGTTGCTGCTGTATTATGTGTTTCTTTTTTTATAAAGGCTTCTTCTTCCGGAATTTCCCATTTATATTTTTCAGCACCAATATCAGTCAATGCCAGGTGCAGAGCCTCCGATTCTGTCAATACAAAACCTGATGGATCTAAAATTTTATTATAAGCATCTCCATTCAGGGAAACAACGTTTCCATCCTTCACGTGAGCAATGTAAACTGCAAATTCAACAGGCTTGTTGTCATATGTTTGCTGAAAACGATAATGGGTATACCCCACCTGGTCTTTTTCTGAAGACAATAAAGAAAACCCCAGATGCGAATTTGATTTGTAAAAAACTTTCAACCAGCCCACAATTTTTTCAGGAGAGATGAAATTATCCTTCCGGAAACGGATATAGAAGGGAAGCTTTCCTTCATTATCCATGATCACATATTCGGCACCTTTAACCAGACCGGCCGCGTTTTTCCCGCTGTACTCCTGTTTTTGTGAAAACGAATGAGAGACTGCGCAGATGAGCAGAAACAACACTAATATTTTTCTCATAATAAGGTTTAATGATTCTTAGTAAAAAAGAAACAAAATTAGAAATAAATAGTTTGGAATAACTTAAACTAAATGAAGTAATTCATGACTTTCAAAAATACTTTTACTGATGATCTGATTAGCTGCTGAAATCATTGCTGCAGCAACTACAGATGCATGAACCGGTTTATATTTTTTCAAAGGTCCGGCCATAAAAAAAGAGAAAAAACCGGTAACCACCATACCAATTCCTTCACCAATTCTTTTTTCCGCTCTGTTTCCCAGCAAAAAAGAAGGCCTGACAATAATGCTTTTATTTACACCGGCCTGTAAAACGCCATTTTCCATTCTGCCTTTAGTCCTTAAATAAAAAGCGGAAGAACCAGGATTTGCACCGATAGAAGAAATAACAGCGAAAGTTTCTGAACCATTTCGTTTACACATTTGCGAAATAATAACAGGCCAATGAAAGTCAATATTTTCATACATGTTCTTATCAGGCGTTTTTTTTGCCGTTGTTCCCAGGCAGCAGAACGTATGGTCAGCTATGATTTCATCAGCATACTGATCAAGTTTTTCAAAATCAATAATATGCTCCTCCACTAAAGGAATATTCATTCCCAATGGCCTTCTGGTGAATATTTTGATTTTTTCATATCTTGTGTCTGAGGACAGCAGTTTAATTAATTCGCCTCCAACCAGCCCACTTGCGCCAAATACGGCAGCTGTTTTTTTAAAATCGCTCATGATTAAATTATTTCGATTAACGAATATGGTTTAAATTTCCTTGTTTTTCAGCATTCTGTAAATGGTTGACTTCCCCATATTTAGTTTCTTTGAAACCAGCAAAATGTTATTGTTGTATTTTTCAAGGAAATGCCTGATAATCTCTCTATTGTATTCATCCAAAGTTTTTTCCTCAAGAAAAAAGTCATTTTTTTCGGCAAAAGAAGAAAAAACCACATCGTCAGCATTGATCCTGACCCCGTTAGCCAGCACTGCTGATAATTCAACAATGGACTTCAGTTCTCGGATATTACCGGGATACTGGTAATTGGTCAGTTTTGTCTGTGCTTCAGGTGTAAAATGCAGCAATTTCATTTTATTCTCTTTACAAAAATCCTGTAGAAAATACTTGGCAAGTATCAGAATATCACTGTCTCTGTATCGCAGGGGCAGCATCTCTATCGGCAATCCTAAAAGGCGATAGTATAAATCTTCCCTGAACTCTCCTTTCTGAACTGATTTTGCAAGATTTTTATTGGTAGCAACGATAAGACGGGTATCAATTTTTACGACTTCATTACCGCCTACCCTTGTCAGTTCGCGTTCCTGTAAAACTCTCAGCAGTTTGGCCTGAAGGGAAAAATCCATTTCCGAAATTTCATCCAGAAACAGTGTCCCTTTGTTGGCTTCTTCAAATTTGCCTATTTTTCTGACAGCAGCACCGGTAAATGAACCTTTCTCATGACCAAACAATTCACTTTCGATCAGCTCGCGGGGTATGGCTGAAACGTTAATCGCGACAAAAGGTTTCTTGGCCCTGGGAGAGTTGTAATGAATCGCTTTTGCAACAAGTTCCTTTCCTGTACCTGTTTCACCGGTAAGAGAAACCGTAATATTTGTTCTGGCGGCTTTATCTATCAAAGTGTATAGATTCTTGATAAACAAGCTGTTGCCTTTGATATTATTGCTGTATTCGTATTTTTTTCCAACTTCTTCTTTAAGAACGTCAAGCTCATTTGTCAATGCCAGTCTATCTTTGATGTTTTTCAGAAGGATCCATAAGCGATCTTTAGTTTCTGCATCTTTTACCAGATAATCATATGCTCCTTCTTTCAGTATCTGAATTGCTGTATTCACATCTTTCTGTCCGGAAATAATGATGACCGGTACATCCGGATTCGTCAGTTTCATTTTCCGGATGATCTCTAACCCGCTTACATCGGGAAGATTGTAATCCAGAAGAATTACCGAAGGTTTCTGGTACAGACTTTTCAGAAGGTCTTTACCCGTGGAGAATACTGATACTTCAAAATCGGGATTCAGAAGAAGGTAATGCCGGAGCATTTCTGTGTAAATCGCATCATCGTCAACTATAAAAACTCTTAGATTTTCCATCATAAATTTGCAAATAGGATGCAAATATAGTTATCTTTTTCAAAATTCCCAAATTGAGAAAAATAGTCCATTTTGGAAAAGCCGGAATTACTGAGCTGTTCTTATTGCGTCCACAGGATTTAGGCGTGAAGCAACATAGGCCGGTAATACTCCGGCAATAAGCCCGATGATGATGGAAATCGTAACACCGAAAATCACATTCCCTGAAGTCAGTAATAAGTCCATTCCCATAATCTTTGAAGCAACTGCAGAACCCGCAAAAACAAGTATCAGCCCGACTAAACCTCCAATAAGAGAAAGAATGACTGCTTCAAAAAGGAATTCCAGCATGATAAAATAATTTTTTGCCCCTATGGATTTTTGTATACCGATAATATGGGTTCTCTCTTTCACAGATACAAACATAATATTAGCAATCCCGAACCCACCCACAAGAAGAGAGAATCCGCCGATAAACCATCCTGCAAAAGTCACAATGGTGAACAGGCTTTCAAAGCCTTTGGTAAGCAGGCTTGATTCATTGATTGCAAAATCATCCTCCACGGATGGCTTCAGTCTTCTGACAGAACGGAGAATCCCTGTAAGTTCATCTGTCAGTTCTTCATTGCTGATCATAGGTTTTGCTTTCACAATAATAAACGGATTTAACTCGTCATCACGGATATCCATCAGGTTTTTAGCATAATTAACAGGAAGCATAACCTGTTCATCAGTACTGTTAAAGCTATCATCACCTTTCTTTTTCAGAATACCTATTACGTTCACATTCCTGCCGGATATTTTAATGATTTTATCCAGAGGATTTTCCGAACCAAATAAATTTTCGGCCACGGTATTTCCTAGAATTACTACATTTTTACCACCATTGGATTCTGAATATGAAAAGTAACGCCCCGAAGCAATATCGACTGGCATTACCTGGTTATAATCATGGGTAACAGCAAGAACTGCGGCATTCTCCACACTATTGTTCTGATATTTCAGCGTTCTTGTTGCAGAAATGGCAAAAGCAGCAGCTTCAGTCTGATGCGAACGTTTCTGAATCTCTGATAATTCTTTCATATCGGGTACGGGACGGTTCATATATTTCCACCACGGATAATCTCCGCCGAATGCCCAGGGCCATTTTTGAACGAACAACACATTGTTGCCCAGAGATTTAATACTTTCCCTTATAGAATGTTCCAGAGAATCAACCACGGTGAAAACAGAAATTACAGTGAATATACCAATAGTAATCCCCAGCAAGGATAACAAAGTCCTTAATTTATTTACAACAAGTGACTGAAACGCTGACAAATAGCTTTCCCTGAACAATTTAATAAATAACATTATTTTCATCTGACAGAATTTTCATCACAATATGCTGTAAAGTTACTATTTTCTAAAAATCTCCGGGTTTTTGTTGTTTATTATTTTGATTTTTAATATCATTGCATTTCAAAAAAGTAAATTTTTTTTGATTTTCCATTCTTTTTACCTTTCTGAATAACTGTTTATTACAAAAGGCAAAGAAACGGCTTGTATGATTTTTATCACTTAAATTTTTTAATTATGTCGGATGAAAAAAAAATAAAATCAGTACTGATTTCGGTTTTTGAAAAACACAACCTGGATTCTCTTCTGGAATGCCTCCATCATTTCCATATTGACATCTTTTCGACAGGGGGAACTTACGAATATATTCAAAAAAAGGGTATACCATGTACCACTGTTGAATCGATCACTTCATATCCATCTATTTTCGGTGGCAGGGTCAAAACTTTACACCCTACGGTGTTTGGTGGCATTCTTTACCGGAGGGAAAACAGTTCTGATGTTCAGGAAGCATCCGATTTCCGTGTACCTCCAATCGATATGGTAATCGTCGATTTATACCCTTTCGAAAAGACTGTTGCTTCGGGAGCTATGGAAGAAGATATCATTGAAAAAATAGATATCGGAGGCATTTCCCTGATAAGGGCAGCAGCTAAAAATCATGAGGATGTGCTTGTGGTTCCCGGTTCCTCGTTTTACGATGAAGTGGTCCGGCTGCTGAATGGAAAAAACGGGTGCACTGCATTGGATGACAGAAGACGTTTTGCAGCAGAGGCTTTTAACGTTTCATCGCACTATGATACTGCCATTTTCAACTATTTAAATCAACCTAAAAGAATCAAATCATTCAGAAAAAGTTATAATACGGAATATCCTATGCGCTATGGTGAAAATCCTCATCAGGAAGGAGCTTTTTACGGGGATCTGAATGAAATTCTGGAGCAGCTTCACGGCAAAGCTATTTCGTATAATAACCTGGTGGATATCGATGCATCCTTGAACCTGATCAGCGCTTTTGATGATCCGACCTTTGTCATAATAAAGCATACCAATGCCTGTGGTGCAGCAAGCCGGAAATTGCTTATCGAAGCCTGGAAAGATGCCCTGGCAGGAGATCCTGTGTCAGCTTATGGCGGAGTGATTATCACGAACAGAATAATTGACCGGAAAACTGCTGAGGAGATCAATAAATTATTTTTTGAAGTTATTACTGCCCCGGGATATGAACCGGAAGCTCTTGAATTATTACAATCGAAAAAGAACCGCATCATTCTGAGAAAAAAAGAATATCCCTTGCCTGAAACTAGTTTCCGCTCCCTATTGAACGGAGTCATTGAACAATCGAAAGACACCAAAACCGAAACTTCCGGCGACTTAAAGCCAGTTACACTGCTTAGTCCAACGGCACCTGAAATCAGGGACCTGTTATTTGCCAATATTCTTGTGAAGCACACCAAGTCAAATGCTATTGTACTGGTTAAAAACAGGCAATTGATCGGAAGCGGAATCGGGCAGACATCAAGGGTTGACTCAACAAAACATGCCATTGCTAAAGCCAAAGAGTTTAAATTTGATTTAAAAGGAGCCGTCATGGCCTCGGATGCCTATTTCCCTTTTGCCGACTGTGTAGAACTTGCTCACAGAGAAGGAATTTCAGCTGTAATAGAGCCGGGAGGATCTATAAGAGATGAAGATTCTATAAAATACTGCAACGAAAATGGTATTTCTATGGTATTTACAGGATACCGGCATTTTAAACATTAATTTTTTGAAACCTTACTATTTTAAATTCGTAAGCATATCATTAATTGGTAATTTTGTATTTTAAAGTGGTAATTAAATTATGGGTCTCTTTTCATTTTTAACCAAAGAAATTGCAATGGATCTCGGCACGGCCAACACTATTATCATTTACAATGATAAGGTGGTGGTTGATGAGCCTTCTATGATCGCTATAGACAGAAAGACCGGGAAAATCATTGCTGTCGGGAAAAAAGCCATGATGATGCATGGAAAAACTCACGAAAATATTAAAACGATCAGGCCTCTCCGCGACGGTGTTATTGCTGATTTTCAATCGGCTGAATACATGATGCGGGAGTTTATCAAGATGGTTCATCCGAAGAAGCAACTTTTCCCTCCTGCTTTAAAGATGGTCATTTGTATACCTTCCGGTATTACTGAGGTTGAAGAAAGAGCCGTACGCGATTCTGCTGAGCAGGCCGGCGCCAAGGAGGTAAGGCTTATTCACGAACCGATGGCAGCTGCCATCGGTATTGGTATTGATGTTCTCGAGCCCCGCGGAAACATGGTGATTGATATCGGCGGAGGGACAACTGAAATTGCCGTTATTGCCCTGGGAGGTATCGTTTGCAATAAATCCATCCGGATAGCCGGTGATGATTTTAACTTCGACATTGAAGAGCATATGCGTAAACAACATAACCTGATCGTTGGGGAAAGGACATCAGAAAAGATAAAGATAGATGTAGGTGCCGCAATTGATGAACTGGATAATCCTCCTGAAGAACTTCCTGTTCACGGCCGGGATCTGGTATCAGGAACGCCTAAAGAAATCATTGTTAATTATCAGGAGATTGCACACGCCCTGGATAAGTCTATTACAAAAATAGAAGCCGCCGTTATGAATGCTCTTGAAATGACTCCCCCGGAACTGGCTGCCGATATATTTAAAACAGGCATCTATTTAGCAGGTGGAGGATCCATGCTGAGGGGCCTCGATAAACGAATTTCCATTAAAACAAAGCTCAAGGTACATGTTGCTGAAGACCCACTGAGAGCTGTTGCCAGAGGTACAGGTATCGCCCTTAAGAACTTTGATAAATTCCCGTTTTTAATAAAATAAAACCTCACACGGAAAAGAGAGCAACGATGTTATATGCGTAACCTGATCATATTTATTGGAAAACATCATTTTGTACTGCTCTTCATTATCCTTGAAATTATTTCCTTTTCACTGATCATCAACAACTCATTCTATCAGCAGTTGGTGTTCCTCAGTGCTACCAACGAAATGACCGGGAAGGTTAATAATACTGTCAGTAACATAACCGGATACCTCAACCTGAAAGAAACGAACAGACAACTGGCTGAAGAAAATGCAAGACTGAGGTCGTCGACTATGAGTTCTTTTATTAAAACATCGGATAGCATCTTTATCATTAACGATACGCTGTATCGTCAGCAATACAGGTATGTAGAGGCAAAAGTGATCAAAAACTCATTTAACAAGCGGAATAACTATCTGATGCTCAACAAAGGTTCCGATCAGGGGGTTGGAAAAGAAATGGCTGTGATCACATCCAACGGCATAGTCGGTATAGTGAACGAGGTTTCAAAAAACTTCAGTTCTGTGATGTCGGTTTTGCATAAGGACACCAAGATCAGCGCTATGATTAAAAAAAACAAGTACAAGGGAACAATCGTCTGGAACGAAAACGATTATAAGACAGGAAACCTGATTGATATTGAACCTCATGTTAAATTTGCAGTAGGCGATACGGTCATCACAAGCGGAAATTCACATATTTTCCCCGAAGGTATTTTTATCGGGACAGTTAAATCATTCTCAATTAAACCGGGTGATAATTTTTACAGCATTAAAATTAATTTCTCTACTGATTTTAACAGGATTGAATATGTTTACGTCGTAAAAAACTTTTACAAGGAAGAGCAACTGAAGCTGCTAAATACTCAAAAAAATGAATGACAAAGTAGTCAGCAACATATTGAGGCTTATTTTTCTGGTTGCACTGCAGGTGCTGATATTTAATAATGTCAACTTCTCCGGGTACATCAATCCTTATATCTATGTGATTTTCATCCTGATGCTTCCTTTCGACATTCCGGGGTGGCTTCTTTTGGTTTCGGCTTTTTTTGTAGGATTAATGATAGATATTTTTTCCAATACACTGGGAATGCATACAGCTGCATCCTTATTCATGGCCTTTTGCCGGCCGGGGATACTCAAAGTACTGTCGACCGGAAAAGAATCTGAGACCGACCTTCGCCCCAATGTATATGATATGGGCTTATACCGATTTACTCTTTATGCATTAATTTTGATCAGTATACATCATCTTAGCTATTTTTACATAGAAACATTCAGACTGAGTGAATTCTTCAGAACATTTTTCAGGGCATTGTTAAGTATACTCTTCACTACCCTGGTAGTTGTTTTAAGTCAGTATGCCTTCAGCAAGGGCAAGACCAAATAATTTCTTACTGCTTACTTTAAATGAACAGGCTAATACTTTCTACCAGATAACCGGGCGCTGATTTTCGGGTTTGAAGTGCTTATCGGAAGGTTTTATATCAAAAGCTTTATAAAAAGCGGGGATGTTATAAACCTGGCCGTTGACCCTGGCTTCCTTAGGTGAATGTACATCCTCTTTCAGCCGGCGCATTAATTCTTTATCGCGGGTATTTCCTCTCCAAACCTGGGCATAAGCAAGGAAGAACCTCTGATCGGAAGTAAATCCGTCAATTTTTATCGTCTGGTCTTTCCCCTGCATGGCTTTTTGCAAGGCAACATAAGCTACAGTCAAGCCGCCCATATCAGCAATATTTTCACCTATGGTAAGCTTGCCGTCAACATGCAATGAGTCCAGCATTTTATAGCTGTTGAACTGGTCAATCAGAACTTTGGTCTGCTTTTCAAAATTTGCTGCATCTTCCCTGGTCCACCAGTCACGGAGGTTTCCGTCCTTGTCATACAGCCTTCCCTGATCATCGAAACCGTGAGTCATCTCGTGACCGATAACCACACCTATGGCACCATAGTTCACAGCATCATCACCGTGAAGGAAGAAGAAAGGAGGTTGTAAGATAGCTGCAGGAAATACAATCTCATTCATATTCGGGCTATAATAGGCGTTTACCGTCTGCGGTGTCATCCCCCATTCTTTGCGATCGACTGGTTTCCCTATCTTATTTAAATCGCGGTCAAACCCAAAACGGGATGCAGCCATGATATTTTCGTAATACGAGCTTTTGTTGATTGTCAGCGCGGAATAATCTATCCATTTATCAGGATAGCCAATTTTAATGTTCATCTTTGCCAGTTTTGCCAGGGCATCTTTTTTAGTTGCGTTACCCATCCAGCTTAATTTCTCAATACGGCTTTTCAGTGCATCCTTCAGATTATTTACAAGCTCAAGCATACGTTTTTTAGCTTCCGGTGGAAAATATTTTTCCACATAAAGTTGCCCGACAGCTTCGCCCAAGCAATAACTCGTTGTATTTAATACCCTTTTCCAACGTGGCTTCATTTCTTTGATCCCCGACAGTACGACACTGTAAAAAGAAAATTGTTCTTTGTCGAAAGCCGAAGAAAGGAAAGGAGATGCTTCGTGTATCAGATTCCATTTGATATAAATTTTCCATTGGTCAACAGGAATCCTGGCAACCATCTTAGCCATCTCGCTGAAAAATTTAGGCTGACCAACATTTATTTCGCCGGTTGCTTTTAGTCCGATAGCAGCAAAATACTGGTCCCAGTCAAATTGAGGAGCCATTTTCTTTAAGCCTGCCAGGTCTGTTTTGTTATAATTTTTTATCGGGTCTCTTAATTCAAGGCGGGTCGAAGAAACTTTTGCGAGCCCGGTTTCAACAGACATAACGGTTTCAGCGTTCTTGTCCGCCTGCTCCTTATTGTTTCCGGCCAGTTCAAAAGTTTTACCCACATGTTTTACATATTCCTGACGAATTTCCTTGGAGCGGGCGTCGGTGGATAAATAATAATCACGGTCGGGTAATCCCAATCCCCCCTGATACAACTGTGCAATTACTTTTTCGCTGTTTTTGTCATCCTGGCCCGAGCCGAAATAGAAAAACGGACTAATTCCTGAAACATGGAAGTACGCGACCAATTTGATCAGGTCAGAAATATTTTTTACAGCATCAATTTTATCCAGTTCGGCCTGTATGGCTTTAATTCCGGTTTTTTCGATAGCCACCGTATCCATACCTGTGGAATAAAAATCGGCAATCTTCTGTTTCACCGAGCCGGCTTTGGCATTTTTATCTGCAACAGCATCTTCCATGATGGTACGAAGCTGTTTGTTGTTGTCTTCCTTCAAAGCTTCAAAAGATCCGTAGATGCTGTATTCAGCAGGAATAGGATTGTTTTTCAGCCAGTTTCCGTTGGCGTACCTAAAAAAGTCAGCCCCCGGTTTAATGGTGGTGTCTAAATTCGCAATGTTTATTGCTGGTTCTTCTTTTATCATATTTTTATGGTTACAACTGTACATCATTCCTAAAAATGCCAGGGACGAAAGCATCATGATAGTGTTTCTCATCAATTTGATTTTCATAAGTTTAAGTGTTAAATGGGAAAATTTATTGATCGCAAAGGTAATAGTTCCATTTGAATGCTAAAGTTAAAATTTATTAACATATTAGATCATAATTAATTAAACGGGAGAAAATGACATTTTAGTTAATATGCTTCAATTGTTTCACGGAAAAAGACAAAAACAAATTTTATCTATAAAAAAGTGTTGTTATTGATTGATATCTATTATCATTTTAAAGTAATAGTGTATTAATAATTTGTTGCTCAGATGCTGATATCTCAGCTATACTATTAAAGTTTGCCCAATTCGGCTCAGTTCGAAACACCCCTTTCCAGTTATAAACATCGAGAAACTTTCCTCCATATTTAAGGTCATCCATTTTGTAGTATTTATAAACATGAACCATATTACCTGAATCAGAATCGGTTCCGATTACAGTAACACGAATAAGCGACTCACCGGGATTATTGAGTAATGTTTTCAGATGTTGAAGGGGGGTGTTGTTTTCAATACCGTTTAACCGAATATCAAGGAACCAATTTAATTCTACCAATGGGTTACTAAACTCCATTTTATATAATGTTCTCTTAACATTGTTTACAATATGAATCAGCTCGACTGAGGCATTACAGTCAATAATATTTTTCCCTTTATTTCCCAGGCGTGTCGAAAGAAATATATTATTATTTCGGTAACGGATGAAATAATTATCCGTCAACAAAATATCTTTAGGTCTTTGTAAGAATTGGTAGGCAAGATAGCCACCAAACAAAGGAGTAAAAATCAAAGCTATACAGGATTCAATAAATACCAGAATCTGTCCGATTCCGACTTTTGGAATAACATCTCCAAATCCTATTGTCATAAAAGTCACAGAACTAAAATACATACAGTGCCAGAATGTAACAATTCTCTGTTTGTCAACCGGGTTAAATTCTAATGAATCAGACAAAAAATAGGCTATACCAAATAGCATTGTTACACAGATATATAAGAAAACACCTTTTAAAACTGTTTTAAATATTCTGTGTGTCCATATGAATATAGCTAGGTTTTGAAATCTCAAATAATGTATTCTGTATAATTCCTTTAATTTATTTAATATCATATTTTTATATCCAATAGTTAATTATTATGAAAGATGGTGAATAGGAAATTCAAAATTAAGCATGCTTAGACATAAAACAAGTTATCAGTACTACGGTAGTAAAAAATTATTCTTTATAGAAATTATTTTTTTGGATGTTCCTGAGATCCTGTGTGCAATCAAAAATATTTTCGCAAAAATACTAAATAATAAGACCTTCTCTTTTGTAACCGTTGTGTTCAGAACCAGAATCCAAGGCTCAGGTAGACCATCACATTTTTCCAGTCTTTATAATCGGATTCTGTGAGGCTGATTTCAAGAGGTCCGACCAGGCTGTTATAACCATAAGTCAACCCGAAGCCGAAAATGTATTTATTCAGTTTGATAAAGTCATTTATGTCGTCGTTATAGCTACCGTAACTTAACCTGATCTTTGCAAACTGATTCCTCAGAAACTCATATTGAGCCCCTGTATTAAAAATAGCAGCATTTTGTCCGATACACTGCATGAATTTCAGCCCTGGAAAAGAAAACAAGCCGTTCCTGTAATTACCTCCCATTCCACCCACATAGAGTTTGTAAGCCATAGGAACCTGATCACCATATGTGAGACCGCCGTCTACACCCACGGAGAAGGATATTTTTTTACTGATCTGGAAAATATGATCAAACCGGGTTGCCAGATATAAAGTGGGGAAGCTTTCAAAATTAAAAGCATAAGGTTTATTTAACTGTATCACTACTTTGGCTTCTGAAGTAAATCGGGTTCCTTTACGGGGATAGAAAGTCCGGTCATAGCTATCGTAGTTTAGAAAAATGTATTCATTAATAAAAAAATCGTTTATATTTCCCAGGTTTAAAGGACTTATCACTTTATTTATCGAGTTGATCTCTCCCTGGAAACCCATTCCCGTCGACAGGTTATTCTTGTAAATGCTTTGTATATAAAGGCTGAATATAGACTCAAAATAATTGTACTGGGCAACCTGTTTCTTATCGGAATAACCGATCACTTTAGTGTAACTGGCTTTAAAAGAAGCAGCGTAATCAACACTTTTGTGTGTGTTTATATAAAACTTTGCATTGAATGCAGGATTCTCACTGAGCTGGATGTTAACGGTTAGTTTGGAACCCTCTATCAGTTTGTTTCTGAATGTGCCGTTAAGCAATAACCCGGCTTTGAAATCGCTGTCATAATGTATTCCAACCCGGAACAGGTCCATGGTATTTTCCTCCACCCGTATTTCAAGTTTCGACCCTTTTTCGGCCGGAGCTATTTTGTACGTTATTTTTGAAAAGTACTGCGATCCGTATGCTCTTTGGATGGCATCATTCAATTCATTAAATGATATCCAGGTATTCAGCGGGAGGTTCAGCTTCGAATTGATGAGTTCGCGGGATATTTTTTCAAGGCCGGTATAAGTTATTTCGTTGATATTGATCGAATCATTGCGGGGAATTACCAAATGATGAGACGGAAATTCCCTGATTTTCAGCGAATCGAGCAAATGTATAATCTGTGGTAATTTCAAACGGGCAGCCTGTTGCCCGCGCGATATCAGGGAGTCGGCACTGTTAAAAGAAGCCACATTATATTCTTCGATGGATGGTTCGATCAGAACATTGCACAATAGCCTGTTTTTAATGTTATTGGCCCTGGAATAAAAGAACACCGACTGGTTCAGTATTTTTGAAATCGTCTTAAGCTCCTCTTTTGATCTTTCATGAAAACCAACATCCACTCCTATAATTATATCAGCACCCATGTTCCTGACATCAGAAACAGGAAAGTTATTAATTAATCCACCATCAACCAATAAATGGTTATCAATCTCAACCGGTGTAAAAACAGTAGGAATCGCCATGCTGGCACGGATGGCATCTGGCAGATAACCTTTATTCAGGACAATGGCTTCACCGGTTTCAATATCAGTTGCAACACACAGAAAAGGAATGGGCAGTTTGTTAAAGTCATCGACGTTGTGAACATGAAATGCCATTTGTGACATGAGAGTCGAAAAGTTCTGACCTGTTTTCAGACCTGACGGTAACTGAATCTTACGTTTTTCAATAGGTAATGACAGGATAAAACGTTCATAATCTTCTTTTTCTTCAATGGACAGGTTAGTCCTTCTTATTTTATCGTTCAGGAACTCATCCCAATCGGTCGACATGACTAATTTCTCTATCGATTTTGCATCATAGCCCATGGCATAAAGTCCTCCAATGATGCTTCCCATGCTAGTTCCACCGATAAAGTCGGGATATATTCCTGCCTCTTCCAAAACTTTAAGAACACCAATATGTGCCAGGCCTTTGGCTCCGCCGCCACTCAGTACAAGTCCAATTTTCGGTCTTCTGAGTGTATCCTGCGTATATGCATGAATAACGAATACAAGGAACATAATAACAAATAGGAATATCTGTTTCTTAGGCATATTAGCTTTTATCATGAGCATCATTTACTTTCCTGCCAGTCATTATTTTCTTTGATCAGTTCAATCAGTGCCTGAACGGCAAAAGCTTCATCAATGTTCTTTTTTACAACCTGTTTACCTTTGTATAATGTGATCTTCCCCTTACCTGATCCAACATAACCGTAATGGGCATCCGACATTTCACCGGGCCCGTTTACAATACACCCCATAACTCCAATTTTCAGTCCTTTCAGGTGTGATGTTCTTGCTTTGATATTTTTCAGAGATTCCTGTATATTATAAGTTGTTCTGCCGCAGGAAGGACAAGAAATAAATTCCGCTTTTGAAATCTTGGCACCGGTAGCCTGTAAAATTCCCAGGGAAAGTTCACTGAGTGAATCGGAGCTGCTTATTCCGGGAGCCTGTATCCACATTCCGTCTATTAACCCGTCAACCAGCAGTGAACCATAATCGGCCGATGCTCTGATGATCAGTTCCTCTGCACTACAATTATATTTTCTTTTTATGATAACCGGTAAATTAATTCCCCGGTTCATCAGAGCTGCGATCAGGTTCCTTTCCTTCCGAACACCTGCCCTTGCTGAACTGATGATGAAAACTGTATTCTTATTATTAAGATCTATCGCATTGATTCTCTTTATTTTGTCTACCGAAGTCAGTGCAACAAAATGTACTTCTGTATACTTTTGTAAATCCTTTTTACTTAAAATGATGACAGGCGGGAAATTACCCCCGATGTCACTTACGGGGTTCGTGGCTCTTCGCTGAAAGCTGAAAGGGTCCCAGGGTAAAGACTGCGGTTTTGATTTATTTCCTTTTCTCCCTGAATAGTAATTGGCCAGGGTTCTTGCAACCGGGATTTCGGCTTCAGGATCTTCTGTCAGGGAAACACGCAAAGTATCACCTATACCATCTTCAAGTAAAGCGCCAATCCCTGCAGATGATTTTATTCTGCCATCTTCTCCGTCACCGGCTTCTGTCACACCTAAATGAACAGGGTAATTCATACCCTCAGCCATCATCCGGCTAACCAACAGCCGTGTTGACTGTACCATAACTTTCACATTGCTCGATTTCATGGAAATCACCAGCTTATGAAAATCATTTTCACGGCATATCCTGATAAACTCTAAAGCAGCTTCTGCCATGCCTTCCGGAGTATCGCCGTACCTGTCCAGAATTCTGTCAGATAAAGATCCATGGTTGCTTCCAATACGAATGGCGGTACCATATTGTTTACAAATGTAAATCAGCGGAGAAAGTCTTTTTCTGATTCGTTCAATCTCATTATTGTAATTCATCACCGGACTGACGGACGATCTCTTTTTATCGGTGAAATTTCCCGGATTGATCCTTACCTTTTCAACATACCCGGCGGCAATTTCAGCAATATGAGGGTTAAAATGGACGTCTGCAATAATAGGTACCTTATAACCCAGATCATGGAGCTTTTGTTTTATCACCTTCAGATTTTCCGCTTCCCTTTCACCTTGTGCGGTAATCCTGACATATTCACATCCGGCTTTTACCAATCGAATTGCCTGTTCAACTGTAGCATCCGTGTCATTGGTATCTGTATTCGTCATGGACTGAACCCGAACCTGGTTGGATCCTCCAAGAGGAATATTACCAATAAGGACTTCGCGGGTTTCAAACCTCATAAAACCGGAAACATTTTTATTGAATGGATATGTTTCATCAAATGCTTTCAATAAAATAAATGTTTGTTATCATTTTCAAATATACATGAATTTCATGATTTCCCTTAAAAAATTCATCAAAGGTTTAAACGTTTACTCACAATTAATTGCTCTGTATGCTTATAATTGGCCTAGAAGCAAGATACAATCAATAAATTTTTCGGAAGCATTTTTTATAAGTTTTGTGATCATGATAAATAAATTAACCCGTTGTGCTATTAAAATTGTTAAATAAATTGTTGATAAAAGCATCAAAAAAGGTTGTGCATTATACTGAATGTCAGTATATTAGATTAATATTT